>Ga0160441_100362_pt1 | contig 39219 bp, 35 predicted proteins | sample HID1971K_E1MG_FD_108260 | JGI IMG/M metagenome (GOLD analysis project Ga0160441, IMG submission 108260) | Enriched millipede-associated microbial communities from UW Madison campus, WI, USA - HID1971K_E1 MG | ecosystem: Host-associated > Arthropoda: Insects > Digestive system > Unclassified ... | reverse complement strand
TGGCCGCCGCGTGGGCGACCATGGCGGGCCGGCTCGCCCCCGGCGGACTGCTCGTCGAGGGCACCTGCGACGAGATCGGCCGCATCGCGACGTGGGTCGCGGTCAGCCCGGAGGCCGTGCCGCAGTCGTTCACGGTGTCGCTGCGGCTCGCAGGGCTGGAGCACCCGTCGATCGCCGCCGAGCGCCTGCCCAAGGCCCTCATCCACCGCAACGTGCCCGGTGAGGCCGTGCACGCTTTCCTCACCGCGCTCGACGCCGAATGGGACCGCGCCGCGAGCGTGTCGCCCTTCGGCGCCGTGCACCGCTGGCGCACCGCGCTGGCCGCGGTGCAGGCCGCCGGCTGGCCACTCCTGGAGCGCTCCCGCTGGCGCCTGGGCGAGGTGACGGTGCCCTGGAGCGCGGTGGCGCCGCGGGATGCCCCCACCCGGGCCTGAGCAGGGCAGCGGGCGTGCGGCATCCACCGCTCCCCCGCCGTCGCCCGGGCGCCCCGGCTACACGCGCGGCAGGACCGCACGCGCCTCGTCGCCGGACACCCCGGTCGCGGTGAGCAGATCGACCGCCAGCGGGCGCAGGGCGGTCACCAGGTTCAGCTCGGACTGTGTGCCGTCGGGAATGATCGCCGCCGGGTCGAGGCGCGCCGCGACCGCGCGCACCGCCTCACGGGCGACCGGCTGCATCGAGATGTCGTCGAGGCTGTCGCCGATGAGCCCGGCCGCGCGCATCAGCTCGGCGAGCAGGTCGGCGGGCACCGGACGGCGCTCGCCGTCGTCGCACAGGTACACCGCGCGACGGGCGACCACGCGCAGGTTGCGGGTCGCGAAGTCCATCGACTGCAGCACGGTGTGATGACGCCGCAGCTCCGCACGCTGCGGGCGCAGCCACGGCGAGAAGCCGGCGACCGCGAGCCCGGAGTCCAGCGACGCCCGCCACTCGTCGATGCGCGGTGCGATCGCGCGTGCCTTCTCGAGCCCGCGTGTCGCGCGCAGCGGGTCGCCGCGGCGCAGCGCCTGCACGATCGTGCGGGCGGCGTCCTCGGCCGCCGCGAACACGGCGTGCCCGTCTCTGGCCTCTTCACGGCGCGGGTTGCGCGGGATGAGGGCGGTCACGACCAGCGCCGCGATCCCCCCGACGATGCCGTCGACGAGGCGAGAGAACGGCTGCGAAGCGGGCAGCGACATCACGATCGACGCCTGGACGCCGGCCATGATCGCGAACGGCGGGTAGGGCGACAGGAACCTCGCGACGAACAGCGTCGCCGCGAGCGCCAGCGCGAGCTGCCACCAGCCCGGTCCCACCACCACGACGAACCCCTCGGCGACGAGGATGCCCACGAGCATGCCGATCACCGTCTCGAGCACGCGCCGGGGCCGGGCGTCGCGCACGAGCCCCAGGCTCGAGATCGTGACGGTCGCCGCCAGCAGCGGGGCGGGATGCCCGACCACATAATGTGCGAACGCCCACGCCGCCGTGGCCGCCACCACGATCTGCACGATCGCGATCGCCGACCCCCGCACGCGTGCCAGGTGCGGACGCAGATCGAGACGGGTGCGCCAGCCCGTCGGCACGACCTGCGTGATCGGGGCGGTCTCGCCGTCGCCGCTCACGGCCGGCCTATTGGGCTGCCTGGCGGCGTCCCAGGCGCGGGATGCGCGGCACGTTCGCCGTCGCCCCCGCGTCCGGCGGCACGACGACCTCCTGCGCCGCCGCCACCGGGCCATCGGCGGTGTCCACGGTCAGCGCCGCGTCGACCGGGATCGAACGACGCACGACAGCCAGCGCGATGGGACCTTCTTCGAAGTGCAGCGCGGCGGAGGTCACACGCCCGACCTCGTCGTCGCCGACGCGGACGGCCGCGCCGTGGACGGGCAGCACGCTGCCCGATCCGTCGAGCTGCAGTGCCACGAGGCGCCGGGGCGGGTGGCCGAGGTTGTGCACCTTGGCGATCGTCTCCTGGCCCCGGTAGCAGCCCTTGTCGAGGTGCACCGCGGTGCGCAGCCAGTCCAGCTCGTGCGGCAGCGCGCGCTCGTCGATCTCGGTGCTCCACCGCGGCCGCCACGCGGCCACGCGCAGCGCCTCGACCGCCGCGAGGCCCGCGAGCCGCAGGTCGCCCCGGACGGCGGCATCCGCGATCCGGGACTCCTCTTCGCGCGTGACGATCGCCTCGGCCCAGTCGCGGTCGACACCGGGATGCGGGTCGACGGGCGCGTACGCCCAGCCGCCGGGTGTGACGTCGGGCCAGGGGTCCCGCCACACCAGCGGCATGCCCGCCGGCGATGCCGCCGACACGTCCTCCAGCGCTGCCGCCGTGCCGCCGATCACGGCGTACTCCTCGGCGATGCGAGGATCGACGCGCAGCCGGAACCGCATCTTGCGCAGCCAGTCGTACAGGCCATCGGCATCGGCGCGGTCGGCGATCAGCCACGTGGTCTCGCCGTCATCGAGGACGGATGCCGCGTGCTCGACGTGCCCCTGCGGATCGAGGATCAGCAGCTCGGTGCCGACGCCCGGCTGCAGGCGGGTCAGCGCCTGCGACGACAGCGAGTCGAGCCACGAGAGCCTGTCCTCGCCCGGCACGGCGATGACGGCACGGTCTGCGCGCGGCGCCAGTGCGGCACCCGCCGCGAGGCGCCGCTGCTCGGCCAGGGGGCTGCCGAGGTGCTGCAGCCCCGACTCGTCGACGACGGCGCCGGGCACGGCGGTGAACAGGTCGCTCATCAGTCCGCCTTCGCCAGGCGCGCGGACGCGTGGGCGCCGAGCTCGAAGCCCAGCGCCGCGATGTCCCACGCCCACAGCAGGTGGCCGTCGACCAGGCCGTACATGCGCGTCGCGGCGGCGTACGCCTTGGCTCCCGCCGGACGCACGACCGCGTCGGTGGCGATGTCGATGCGCGGTCCCTTGATCTGGCCGAGGTACAGCTCGCTCACGCCGTCCGCGTGCACGAGAGCGACCTCGAGGTCGAACCCGCCGTCGGCGTTGCGGAGCGCCTCGATGTCGTCGGCGGTGCGTGCGACCGGCGCGGCGGTGGGCGGCAGCAGACCGGGTCCGGCATCGGCGTCCGTGGCGGTGCGGGCCAGGCGCCAGTAGCCGAGTTCGGCGACCAGGCGCGTGCGCTTGTCAGGATCGTCCGGGTCGTCGATCCACGCCTCGGCCGAGTAATTCAGGTAGTCGCCGCCGTCATGGCTGAAACTCACCCGGTGCGTGAACTCGCCGGTGTAGGCGTGGTCTCCGTAGTCGATGACGCCGGTGCCCTCCCACACGCCGATGAGCCACGACAGCGGAACGAGCTCCGCGGGCAGGTCGGTCGGGATCTCGAGCACGACGCGGTCCGTCAGCGCTGGCCGCGGTACAGGTTCTTCACGACCACCACGGAGACGAACACGATCGACAGCGATGCGAGTCCGAGCAGGCCCACGAAGAACAGTTCGAGCGCGACGGTATCCATGCGTGAAGTCTAGCCGTGACCCGGGCTCATCCGGGCACGAGCGCAGCCAGACCGAAGCCCAGGCTGATGACCCCCATCACCAGGGCCGCCCCGAGGACGCTCGCCGCCACCCGCTCGGTGAATCCCGCTGCGCGCCCCGACCACAGCTGCACGGCGAACGCCGCGATGAGGCATCCACCCAGTCCGACGCCCAGCCACGCGGCGCGCCAGTCCGGCGTCGAGAAGATGCCGACGGCGATCGCGATCACCGCCGCGAAGACCCACACGGCGATGATGCCGCCGAGGGTGCGGCGAGGAGCGAGTTCTGGCACGGCCACCACGCCATCATCGCGCATCGCGGGTCCCGACGCATCCGCGATCGCGCCCGCACGGCACGGTCGGAGCGCTCCGTCGAGGACCCTCGGCAAAACGAGTGCCCGCCCGCGCTCTACACTGGGGTTCGCGGCGTGCCCCCGCGCGCCGGGAAGGCGATCCTTTGGCCCAGCTCCTGGTTCTCAGTTCCACACACGGCGGCAGTCCTGTCCTGCCCTCGCTCGAACTGCTGAGTCACCGCGTGCGCCAGATCCCCGCCGAGCCCGCGCAGCTGGTCAACGCGCCGAGCGCCGACATCATCATGGTCGACGCCCGCGTCGACCTCGTCGGTGCGAAGTCGCTGTGCAAGATCCTCAATACGACGGGTCTCGACGCGCCACTGCTGCTGGTCGTCACCGAGGGCGGACTCACCGCGGTGTCACCCGACTGGGGCGTCGACGACGTCATCCTGATGACCGCCGGACCCGCCGAGGTCGACGCGCGCATCCGCCTGGCCGTCGGCCGGCAGTCCGCCGAGCAGGTGTCGACGCGGGTGCAGACATCGGGCATCACGATCGACGAGTCGTCGTACTCCGCGAAGGTGCACGGCAAGCCGCTCGACCTCACGTACAAGGAGTTCCAGCTCCTGCACTTCTTCGCCACGCACCCCTCGCGCGTGTTCACACGCGAGCAGCTGCTGAGCGAGGTGTGGGGCTACGACTACTTCGGCGGCACCCGCACGGTCGACGTCCACGTCCGGCGCCTGCGCGCCAAGCTCGGCGACCTCGAACAGCTCATCGGCACGGTGCGCAACGTCGGCTACCGCTTCAACGTGTACGAGGACGAGCCCGAGCCCGCACCCCGCGAGAAGACCGACGCCTGACCCGCAGACCTCTGATGAGCGGATGCCGCACGCCGACGGCATCCCGTCTTCGTTCACACTCCGGTCACACGACCCTGCAATGATGAGGGGATGATCGAACCCGAGGTGCTCGACACGGGCCTGGGAGATGCGGACGACGACGACTTCGACCTCTCGGAGGAGTTCGACTCGGATCTGCCCGACCACCGCTATCTGGACCGCGAGCTGAGCTGGCTCGCCTTCAACCAGCGCGTGCTCGAACTCGCCGAAGACCCCAATCTCCCCATGCTGGAGCGCTCGAACTTCCTGGCGATCTTCGCCAGCAACCTCGACGAGTTCTTCATGGTCCGCGTGGCCGGCCTGAAGCGCCGCATCATGACGGGCCTCGCCGTCCCGACGAACATCGGCACGTCGCCCGCCGACGTGCTCGCCGAGATCTCCAGCGAAGCGCACCGGCTGCAGCTGCGCCACGCCGACGTCTGGATGAGCCTCGTCAAGCCGGGTCTCGCCGATGCCGGCATCGACGTGGTCTCGTACGACTCGCTCGACGAGCAGGAGCGCGCGCAGCTGTACGACTACTTCCAGACGCAGGTCTTCCCCGTCCTGATGCCGCTGGCCGTGGATCCGGCCCACCCCTTCCCGTACATCTCGGGGCTCTCGCTCAACCTCGCGATCCGCATCCGCAACGCCCGCACCGGCCGGCAGGAGTTCGCACGCCTGAAGGTGCCGCCCATGCTCCCCCGGTTCGTGGAGCTGCCCGCGGTCGGCGGCGCCGTGCGCTACCTGCCGCTCGAAGATCTCATCTCGAACCACCTCGACGATCTGTTCCCCGGCATGGAGGTGCTGGACCATCACGCCTTCCGGCTCACGCGCAACGAGGACATGGTCATCGAGGAGGACGAGACCGAGAACCTCATCCAGGCGCTGGAGGCGGAGCTGCTGCGTCGGCGCTTCGGCCCGCCGATCCGTCTCGAGATCACCGACGACATGGACGATCTCACGCTCGACCTGCTCATCAAGGAGCTCGACATCACCGAGCAGGAGGTCTACCGCCTCCCCGGCCCGCTCGATCTGCGCGGCCTGTTCGACCTGTCGCGCATCGACCGCCCCGACCTGCATTTCAAGCCGCACCTGCCGACGACGGCCCTCGCGTTCCAGCCGGGCGACAACAACGAGCGCGCCGACATCTTCGCCGCGATCCGCAAGGGCGACGTGCTGGTGCACCACCCGTACGAGTCGTTCGCGACGAGTGTGCAGGCGTTCCTCGAGCAGGCGGCGAAGGACCCGCACGTCCTGGCCATCAAGCAGACCCTGTACCGCACGTCGGGCGACAGCCCGATCGTCGAGGCCCTGATCAACGCGGCCGAGGCGGGCAAGCAGGTGCTCGCGCTGGTCGAGATCAAGGCCCGCTTCGACGAGGCGAACAACATCGTGTGGGCGCGCAAGCTCGAGAAGGCGGGTGTGCACGTCGTCTACGGCCTGGTGGGCCTGAAGACGCACTGCAAGCTGGCCCTCGTCATCCGCGAGGAGAACGGGGTGCTGCGCAGCTACAGCCATGTCGGCACCGGCAACTACAACCCCAAGACGAGTCGCATCTACGAGGACTTCGGCCTGTTCACCGCCGACGACCAGGTCGGCCGCGACCTCACGCGCCTGTTCAACGAGCTGAGCGGCTACGCGATCGAGAAGAAGTTCAAGCGCCTCCTGGTCGCGCCGCTGCACCTGCGCAAGGGCCTGCTGCGGCTCATCGACAAGGAGCGTCGCAACGCCCTGGCCGGAAAGCCGGCGAGCGTGCGCATCAAGGTCAACTCCATGGTCGACGAGCAGATCATCGACGCGCTCTACCGCGCCAGCCAGGCCGGTGTGAAAGTCGAGGTGTGGGTGCGCGGCATCTGCTCGCTCCGGCCCGGCGTCGAGGGCATGAGCGAGAACATCACGGTCCGCTCGATCCTCGGCCGGTACCTCGAGCACTCGCGCATCTTCGCGTTCGGCGGCGCCGGCGAGCCGGTGGTCTACATCGGCAGCGCCGACATGATGCACCGCAACCTGGACCGCCGGGTCGAGGCGCTCGTGCGGGTGTCGGCACCCGCGCATGTGAAGGAGCTCGACGATCTGTTCACCCTCGCCATGAGCGACACCACCAGTTCGTGGCACCTCCGCCCCGACGGCGAGTGGGTGCGGCACAACGTCGACGCGGACGGGCGTCCGCTCCTGGACATCCAGGACCGGACCATGACCAACGTGCAGCGCCGCCGGCGGGCACGGGCGGTGCGATGACCGAGACCGCGGTGTACGCGGCGGGAGGCGTGGTGTGGCGCGTCGTCGACGACAAGCTGCGCGTGCTCCTGATCCATCGCACCAAGTACCGCGACGTCACGCTGCCCAAGGGCAAGGTGGAGCCCGGCGAGATGCTCGCCGAGACGGCCGTGCGCGAGATCCACGAAGAGACCGGCATCCGCGTCGCTCTCGGCGTCCCCGTCGGCGTCTCGCGCTACCGCCTGCCGAGCAAACGCACCAAGATCGTGCACTACTGGGCGGCTGAGGCCACCGACGAAGCCATCCGGGCGAGCGAGTTCGTGCCCAACAAAGAGATCGCGGCGATCGAGTGGGTGTCGCTGAAGAAGGCGATCTCGCGGCTGAGCTATCCGGTCGACGTCGAGATCCTCGAGCATTTTCTGCGGCTCGTCGACGAGGGCGTGCTGCACACCTTCCCCATCGTCGCCCTGCGTCACGCGAAGGCGCTCCCTCGTGAGGAGTGGGAGGAGAAGGATGCCGCCCGCCCGTTGACTCCCCGCGGGCGCAAGCAGGCGCGTGCCATCGTCGGACCGCTGCGCGCGTTCGGCGTGCGCCGGATCGTCTCGAGCCCGGCCGTGCGCTGCGTCAAGACCGTCGCCCCGCTCGCCGAAGCGCTCGGCCGCAAGATCGACACGACGAAGCTCATCAGCCAGGATGCGTGGGAGGTCGGCACGTCCGATGCGCGCACGATCATCGGCGAGCGCGTCCGGGCCCGCAAACCCGCGGTGCTGTGCAGCCACGGACCGGTGCTGCCCGACATCCTGAGCGAGCTGGCGCTCGCGACCGGCACGCTGCGCGGTTCGTACCTCGGCAGCGCGTCGACGCTCGAGCCGGCGGCGTTCTCGGTGGTGCACCTGTCGGTCGCGAACCCCGGCTCGGGGATCGTCGCGATCGAGACGCACGTGCCGACGATCTGATGCCCGGCACGGCGTCGCCCGTCGTCCTCGCATGGACCGAGGTGCCGCCCGGTTCATCGCGGCGTGCGCACGCCTGGCGACTGCTCGCCGACCTGCTGCCGGGCGGAGCGGTGCTCGACAACCCGTGCCTGCGCTGCGGCGGTCCTCACGGACCGGTCGTGGTGACGAACGCGCCGTATCGTGCGAGCGTCTCGTACGCCGGCCGGTTCGCCGTCGCGGCGGTGGCGCCCATCCGGGATGCCGCCGCCCTGGGGATCGATGCGGAGCTCCTGTCGGACCCACGCCGAGACGCGGCCGGCATGACGGGACTGCTGCAGGACGGCGAGACGACGGCACGCGAGTGGACCCGCGTCGAGGCAGCTCTCAAGGCCGACGGCCGCGGCCTGCGGGTCGAGCCCGCGACGGTGCACGTCATCGTCGGACCCTCGCCGGGCGAATGGGTGGCCTCGGTGCCCGGGGGCGCGATCTACACCGGGTGGGATGCGGCCGGGCCGGACGGCGTGCTGGTGAGCATCGCGATCCTCAGCCCTGCGGCCCGCGACCTCTGAACCACCGGGGCCGCGCCCGCACGGCGACGTCGGGCGGTGCCTCCGGCAACGGCGGAAGCACGGGCGCGTCGAGCCATTCGGCCAGCAGCGTCGTCCCGACCGCGCCGGCGATGCGTTCGACGGCCTCGCGGTACACATCGGTGGTGACGAGGGAATGCCGGTGGGCGGCCACCCAGTCCCGCAGCAGCCCGGCGAACACGTCGGGCCCGAGGGTGCGCCGCAGCGCTTCCAGCGTGAGCGCGCCGCGCTTGTAGACGCGGTCGTCGAACATGAGCGCCGGGCCGGGGTCGGAGATGACGAGGTCCTGCGGAAGGGCCCGCAGGCGCGTGTGGTGCTCTTCGGCGAGCTCGGCGATCGTGGGGCCGCCGGATGCCTCCGACCAGACCCATTCGGCGAAGCACGCGAACCCCTCGTTCAGCCAGATGTCACGCCACTTCTCGACGCCGAGGCTGTTGCCGAACCACTGATGCGCGATCTCGTGCGAGATGAGCCGAGACGTCTCGGGCTCGAAGTGGTTCGCGCCGAACACCACGAGACCCTGCGCCTCCAGCGGGATCTCGAGGTCGTCGGGCGTGACGACGATCGTGCACTGCTCCTGCGGGTAGGGGCCGAAGGCCGCCTCGAAGCACTCGAGGATGCGCGGCACGTCGGCGAACCAGCGGCGGGCCGCCGGCAGCAGCCGTGTCGGGGCCACGAGCCGCACGTCGCCGAGCGCGCTCTCGCGGTACGGTCCGATGTGGACGGCCGCAAGGTAGGTGGCGGTGGGCACGTCCGACACGAATTCCCACCGCGTGGCGCCGCCGGTGCGCACCGGCGGCCGGGGAACCCCGGTGGCCGCGACGACATAGTCGTCCTCCGTCGTCACGGCGATCCGGAAGCGGGCGCGGTCGTCGGGACGGTCGTTGCACGGGAACCAGGTGGGCGCGCCGATCGGCTGCGCGGCCACGAGCACGCCGTCCTCGAGCTCCTCCCAGCCGATGGTGCCCCACGTCGACCTCCGCGGTCGCGGCGAACCCGCATACCGCACCTCGATCGAGAACTCCTCGCCGGGTTCGATCACGCGCGGCAGCCTGACGCGCAGGCCCGCGGCATCCTGCTGATGACGCGTGCGGGCATCGCCGTCCACGCGTACGCGGGAGGCGCGCAGGCCCACCAGGTCGAGGCGCACGGAGCGCACCTGCTCAGCGGCGACCGCGTTGACGATCGCCCGGCCCTCCAGCCGATTCGTGTGCACCCGGTAGTGCAGGTCGAGGTCGTACGACACGACGTCGAACGACGTGTCGCCGCTGCGCGGGGTGTACGGGTCGGGGCCGATCACGACGACGACTGGTAGGCGCGGACCTTCACCGCGCGCCACGGTCCGATCGGATTGCCGCTCCACCGCGAGCCCACCGGCACGCTCTCGCCGCGCATGACGAGCGATGCGGGTCCGACCGTCGCGTGGGCGCCGATCGACGCCGCGGGCAGGATCACGCTGTGCGGCCCGAGCGTCGCCCCGGGTTCGAGTTCGACGGTGTCCATGCTCATGATTCGATCATGGAACAGGTGGGTCTGCACGACGCACCCGCGGTTGACCGTGGATGCGTCGCCGAGGGTGACGAGATCGGGCTCGGGCAGCCAGTAGCTGTCGCACCACACGCCGCGGCCGATCCGCGCGCCCAGGCTGCGCAGCCACACCGCGAGCGCGGGAGTGCCGGCGGCCGCCCGCGCGAACCAGGGCGCGGCGACCATCTCGGTGAAGGTGTCCGACACCTCGGTGCGCCACACGAAGCTCGACCACAGCGGCTGCTCGCCGGCACGGATGGCGCCGACGATCAGCCATTTCGCGGCCGTCGAGATACCGGCGGCCACCGCGCCGGCCACGAGCATGACGAATCCCGACAGCAGCAGGGCGATCCACGGTCCGACGGCGTCGACGAGGGCGGCCAGGGCGAACAGCACGAGCAGCCCCACGGCACACGTCACGACCACCGGCACGAATCGGCCGAGCTCCCACAGGGTGCGCGCCAGTCGCAGCGAGGCCGGCGGGTCATAGGTGCGACTGGAGTCGCTCTCGTTGGGTCGGCGGCGCAGTCGGGCTGCCGGCGACCCGAGCCACGACGACCCGGCCTTGGCCTTGACCGGAGCCGCAGACAGCACCGCCACGAGCCCGTCCCGGGGCACCGTGTGGCCGGGAGAGGCCATGCCGGAATTGCCCAGGAACGCACGCTTGCCGATCCGCACCTCCCCCAGCCGCATCCAGCCGCCGCGCAACTCGTACGAGGCGACCATGGTGTCGTCGGCGAGGAACGCGCCGTCCTCGATCCGGGTCATCGCGGGGATCAGCAGAACCGTGGATGCCTCGACATCGCGGCCGACACGCGCCCCGAGCAGCCGCAGCCACACCGGCGTGAACAAGCTCGAGTACAGCGGGAACAGGATGGTGCGCGCGGAGTCGAGCAGGCGCTCGGTCGTCCACGCCTGCCACCCGATGCGGCTGCGCACCGCGTGCGTGCCCTCGGTCAGGCCGATCGACATGAGGCGCACGCCGACGACGACCGCCGCGGCGTAGACGATGCCGGTCACCAGCACCGCCGGCACGAGCCACGCCAGCGCCGCGAGCAGCGCGCCGCCGAGATCTGCGGCGCCCCGCATCCCGAGCGCGAGCACGATGCCGCCGACGGCGAAGCTCGCCACCGGCAGGAGCCCGAGCAGCATCGCCGACGCGGCGTAGGCCCAGAGCCACCGGTGCCCCTCCGGCGGTCGCTCGGCGGGCCACCCCTCGGCGGTGCCGCCGACGCGCTCGGCGGGCGATCCGGCCCAGGACTGGTTCGCCCGAACCCGGCCGAACACGGCCGAGCCGGGCGCGATCTCGGCGCGCTGTCCGATGCGCGTGCCGGGCGCCAGCGTGCTGCGCGTGCCCACGGTGGCGTCCGCGCCGATCCGCACCTCGCCGATGCGCACCAGGTCGCCGTCGATCCAGTAGCCGCTGAGGTCGACCTCGGGTTCGATCGAGGCGCGGTCGCCCACCTTGAGCATGCCGGTGATGGGCGGCAGCGTGTGCATGTCGACGTCTCGCCCGATCTGCGCGCCGAGCGCCCGGGCGTAATACGACACCCACGGCGCTCCGGCGAGCCCGACGGCGTCGACCTGGTCGGAGATCTGCTCGGCGAGCCACAGGCGCAGGTGCACCGATCCCCCGCGCGGGTGGTCGCCGGGGCGCACTCCCGCCAAGAGCAGCCGAGCGGATGCCGCCGCGATCGCCATGCGTCCGAACGGCGTCGCGAACAGCACGAGGCCGATCACCAGCAGCCACCCTGACGCCGAGGGCAGTGCCTCGAACCCGGGGAACAGATGCAGGACGGCGCCCGCGGTCAGCAGGTACAGCAGCCACCGCACACCCGACAGGATGAACAGCGGAGCGCCCAGCAGCGACTGCGCCCACTGGGTGGCGCGAGGCGTGGGCTCCGGCATCCGGAATCCCGAGGCCTCCTCGCGCGAGAGGAACGGCTGCAGGGCCTTGGCCATGGCGCCCAGCCGCGGCACGTCGTAGATGTCGGCGACCGAGAAGTCCGGCACGCGGCCGCGGATGCGCGACACGAGCTGCGCCGCGGCGAGCGAACCCCCGCCCAGGTCGAAGAAGTCGGCCTTGCGGTCGGGCACCGGCGTGCCGAGGACAGCCTGCCACTGCTCGGCGAGCCAATCCTCGTCGGGAGTCAGGTCGGCTCGCGGGATGTCGAGGTCGGGCAGCGGCCACGGCAGCGCGGCGCGGTCCACCTTGCCCGACGTGCGCACGGGCAGATCGGGGACGACCGCGAGCAGCGGCATGACACCGGCCGGCAGACGTTCGGCGAGGTGCCCGCGTGCGGCGGCGCGGTCGAGCTCGCCGTCGACGACGAGGTATCCGACCAGCAGGGGGACGCCCGCCTCACTCGTGCGCACGGCGGCGCTCGCAGCGGTCACCCCGGGCAGCTCCTGGAGCGCGTTCTCGACTTCGCCGAGCTCGATGCGGCGTCCGCCGACCTTCACCTGGTCGTCGGCACGCCCCTGGAACAGCAGCCCCTCGGGGTCGAAGCGCACGAGGTCTCCTGAGCGATACGCACGGTCCCAGCCGAGCGTCGGCATCGGCGCGTACTTCTCGAGGTCCTTGACCGGATCGAGATAGCGGGCGAGCCCGACGCCGCCGATGATCAGCTCGCCGATCTCACCCGGCGCGACCTGCTCGTCGTCGGCGCCGACGACGGCGAGCGCCCAGCCGTCGAGCGGGAGCCCGATGCGCACCGGACCGTCCGCATCGAGGAGCGCCGCGCACGCGACGACGGTCGCCTCGGTCGGGCCGTACGTGTTCCACACTTCGCGGCCGTCCGAGACCAGCCGTGCGACGAGCTCGGGCGGGCAGGCCTCGCCGCCGAAGATCAGCAGGCGCACGTTCTCTATCGCGTCGGCGGGCCACATCGCCGCGAGGGTCGGCACCGTCGAGACCACGGTGATCCCCTGCCGGATGAGCCACGGTGCGAGATCCTCGCCCGAGCGCACCAGCGATCGCGGCGCCGGCACGAGGCACGCGCCGTGGCGCCACGCCAGCCACATCTCTTCGCACGACGCGTCGAAGGCGACCGACAGGCCGGCCAGCACGCGGTCACGGGGTCCGAGGGGCGCCTGCTGCAGGAACAACTCGGCCTCGGCGTCGACGAAAGCCGCCGCCGAGCGGTGGCTCACCGCGACGCCCTTGGGCACCCCGGTGGAGCCTGACGTGAAGATGATCCAGGCGTCGTCGTCGATCGTCGGCGGCGGCACCGTCACGATCGCGTGGGTGCTCGGATGCGGGGCGGTGCCGTCGAACAGCGCCGACGCCGCGTCGTCAGGGCGCTGCTGCGAGGGTGCGTACGCACCGGTCCCTGTGATCACGCCGCGCACGTGCGCCTCGCCGAACACCAGGTTCGCCCGCTCGTCCGAGTCATCGGCGTCGACGGGCACGTAGGCCGCACCCGCGGCGATCACGCCGAGGATCGAGATGTACAGCTCCTTCGAGCCCGACGGCATGCGCACACCGACCCGGTCTCCGCGCCGCACGCCCGCCTCGTGCAGGCGGGCGGCCGTGCGGCCGACTCGCGCCATGAGTTCGCGGTAGCTGAGCGCACCCGAGCCGTCGTCGAGAGCGGATGCCTCGGGCGTGCGTCGCGCGGTCTCGCGGAGCACGTCCAGCAGCGTGCGCGGCGCCGGCGCCGCGTCGATGCGATCCAATGACGCCGGTACCGCCGGCAGCGACTCGGACCGGCTCACGTCAGGACAGCAGTGCGACGAGCTCGGCCTTGGTGAGCCTCGAGTAGCCGGTGGCCCCCGCAGCACGGGCGCGTTCACGCAGCTGAACCACCGTCAGCGCGGCGAGATCGGTCGGGGGCGCCGCAGCCGTCGCTGTCGGGCGCTTGCGCGCGGCGGTCGGTTTCGGCGCGGGCTCGGCGGCAGGCGCGGGCTCGGCGGCAGGCTCGGGCCCCGACGATGCCGCTGCGGCCGCGGCATCCACGTCGTCCCCCCGCGGCGCGAACTGCTCCTCCAGCGTCCGGTCGGCGGCGAGCGCGTCGAGCTCGGCCTTGGCCGCGGCACGCTCCGCCTTCGCCGCCAACTTCTTCAGGCTCTTGGCCTCGGCGTTGCGCGCCTTCGCCTCCTGGGCGGCCCTCTCGGCCTCGGCCGCCGCACGTTCGGCCTCGGCGCGCAGCCGCGCCTTCTTCTCGGCCTTCGCGATCGCCGTGCGCGTCGCCTTGCGCACGCGCTCCTCGGCACGCTGTGCCTTCTTGGTGACCTTGGCGGGGGCGCGGCGGATCGCCTTCTTCGAGACGTCGACGTCGTCGAGGGTCTCGGCCGCGACCTCGCGCAGCTTCTTGGCATTCTTGCCCGGGAGGGTCTTGGCGACCTTGCGAGCCTGCTTCGCGGCCGCAGCCGCATCGTCGATCGCGTCGAACGCCGTGCGCTGCGCCTTTGTCGTCTTGCTCATGCGTGGCACCTTAGCGGGCCCGGGTGAACGGACAACCCCGATATGACGCGCGATTCCGCGCCGGATTCCCCGAAACGATGTCGATGCCGGTGCATGGATGGCGGCATCCCGTTCACCTTCCGTTCACCCGTAGAGCCCAGTCTCTTAAGAGTCCGCGCCTACGTTTCAGAGCGAACCCGCACCGGGCTTCGTACCCGCAGGCCTGCACCGGGCCTCATTCCCCTGACACGTGAAGGATTCACACAGTGAAGATCTCTCGCCTCGCCCAGGTGGGCGCCATCGCCGCGATCGCGGCCCTCGGCCTCGCCGGCTGCGCCTCCAACGAGACCCCCAGCGACACCCCGTCCGCGACGTCGGACGCGCCCACGCTCACGGGCACGCTCAACGGCTCGGGCGCCACGTCGCAGCAGGTCGCGATCCAGTCGTGGACCCAGCTCGTCCAGACGGCCAACCCGGACGTCACCATCAACTACGACCCGCAGGGCTCGGGAACGGGCCGCGAGTCGTTCCTGTCGGGTGCCGTGCAGTTCGCCGGCTCCGACCGCGCCTTCACGACCGACGAGATCACCGCCGGTGGTTTCGGCGCGTGCGCGGACGGCTCGGACCTCGTCGAGATCCCCGCCTACATCTCGCCCATCGCGATCGTCTTCAACGTCGACGGCGTCGACGAGCTGAACCTCGACCCGGCGACCATCGCCGGCATCTTCGCCGGCACCATCACGAACTGGAACGACCCGGCGATCGCCGCCACCAACGACGGCGTCGACCTGCCCGACCTGGCGATCTCGCCGGTGCACCGCTCCGACAAGTCGGGCACCACGGGCAACTTCACCGACTATCTGTCGGCCACCGGCGGCAGCGCCTGGTCGTACGGCTCGGTCGAGGAATGGCCGATCCAGGGCGGCGAGGCTGCTCAGGGCACCTCGGGTGTCGTCAACGCCATCAAGGCGGGCTCGGGCACGATCGGCTACGCCGACTCGTCGCAGGCCGGCGGCCTGTCGTCGGTGAATGTCCAGGTCGGCGATGAGTGGGTGGGCCACTCGGCCGAGGGCGCGGCCATCACCGCCGACGCCTCGCCCATCGAGGACGGCCGCGCCGACACCGACCTCGCCATCAAGATCGACCGCACGACCACGGAGGCCGGCGCCTACCCGGTCATCCTGATCAGCTACCTGATCGGCTGCACCCAGTACGAGGACGCCGACGCGGCCGCCCTCGTGAAGGGCTTCTTCACGACGGCCGTCAGCGCCGAGGGTCAGGACGCCGCCGCCACCAACGCGGGCAGCGCCCCCATCTCGGACACGCTCCGCGATAAGGCTCAGGCCGCGGTCGACGCGATCAAGTGATCCCACGGTCCCGGGTCGCCGCACGGCGGCCCGGGACCTGCCCTCCTTCGAGCAGGAAGACGACATGACGCAGACCACGGCAGCCGCCGGGACCGCCACACCGAGAACGAAGCGGCGAGCCGGAGACATCTGGTTCTCGGGCTCCGCGCTCTTCGCTGGATCCATGATCCTCGCGACGCTGGCAGCCGTCGCGGTCTTCCTGATCATCCAGTCGATCCCTGCCTTCGGTGCCGACAGCTCGACGGCGTCGCTGCTGACCACCAACTTCTGGGACTACGTCTGGCCGCTGCTGTTCGGCACGATCTGGGCGGCGTTCCTCGCCCTGCTCATGGCGGTGCCGCTGTCGCTCGGCGTCGCGCTGTTCATCACCCATTACGCACCCCGGCGCCTCGCGCAGGGCCTCGGCTACGTCGTCGATCTGCTCGCCGCGGTGCCGTCGGTCGTGTTCGGCCTGTGGGGCATCCTGGTCCTCGCCCCCGCCGTGCAGCCCGCCTACGCGTGGCTCAACAAGAACGCGGGATGGTTCCCGCTGTTCGCCGGCGACGTGTCGGCCACGGGCCGCACCATCTTCACCGCGGCGATCGTGCTGGCCGTCATGGTCGTGCCGATCATCACCGCGATCTGCCGCGAGATCTTCCTGCAGACGCCGCGCCTCCACGAAGAGGCAGCGCTCGCGCTCGGCGCGACCCGCTGGGAGATGATCCGCATGGCGGTGCTGCCGTTCGGCCGCTCCGGCATCGTGTCGGCCTCGATGCTCGGCCTCGGCCGTGCGCTCGGCGAGACGATGGCCGTGGCCATGGTGCTCTCGGCCACCGGCACCGTCAGCTTCCGGCTGTTCACGTCGACGAACCCGTCGACCATCGCGGCCAACATCGCCCTGACGTTCCCCGAGGCGTACGACGTCAACATCAACGTCCTCATCGCCACCGGTCTGATCCTGTTCATCGTGACGTTCGCGGTGAACGCCCTGGCGCGCTTCATCGTCAGCCGCCGCAAGGAATTCTCGGGAGCCAACTGACATGACCATCGCGACTGCTCCCGCCCCGTCCCCGACGCCGGCCCCGGTACGCACCTCGCCGCGGCTGACCAGCGGACATCTGAAGCGGTGGATGCCGTGGGCCCTGCTGGGCGCGAGCATCGTGCTCACCGGCCTGGTGTTCGCGCTCGTGTCCGTCGCCGGCGACCGCGGCTTCGATCTGACCGGCTGGCTCGTCGTCAGCGCGATCGTCTACCTCGCGCTGATCACCCTCATCTCGGGTCTCGTCGAAGGACGCCGCAAAGCCGCCGACCGCTTCGTCACCGGCCTGGTCACCGTCGCGTTCCTGATCGCGATGGTCCCGCTGATCTCGGTGGCCTGGACCGTCATCGCGAACGGCCTGGCGCGCTTTGACGCACTGTTCTTCTCGTCGTCGATGCGCAACATCGTCGGCGAGGGCGGCGGTGCCGTCCACGCCATCTGGGGCACGCTGCTGATCACACTCGCGGCCGCGATCATCTCGATCCCGATCGGCCTCATGACCTCGATCTACCTGGTCGAGTACGGCGAGGGCAAGCGCGTCGCGCGGGGCATCACGTTCCTCGTGGACGTGATGACCGGCATCCCCTCGATCGTGGCGGGCCTGTTCGCGTATGCGCTGTTCGCGCTGTTCCTCGGGCCCGGTGTCCGTCTGGGCATCATGGGGGCGATCTCGCTGGCCGTCCTCATGATCCCCGTGGTGGTGCGCTCGAGCGAGGAGATGCTGCGGCTCGTGCCGAACGAGCTGCGTGAGGCGTCGTACGCTCTCGGCGTGCCGAAGTGGCTGACGATCCTCAAGGTCGTGCTGCCCACGGCGATCGCCGGGATCACGACGGGCATCATGCTGTCGATCTCGCGTGTCATCGGCGAGACGGCGCCCCTGCTCATCACCGCCGGCTTCACCGACTCGCTGAACCTCAACCTGTTCGACGGGCGCATGCAGACCCTCCCGGTGTTCACGTACACGCAGTACATGAACCAGGGCATCCCGCCCGAGGCGTACGTCGACCGCGCGTGGGCCGCGGCGCTCACCCTCATCATCATCGTCATGGTGCTGAACCTCCTCGCGCGTCTGATCGCGAAGCTGTTCGCCCCGAAGACCGGCCGCTGAGCCCTCCCCGAGCCACGAAAGAACCCGAACACCGTGTCAAAGAGCATCGAAGTCAACGACCTCAACGTCTACTACGGCGACTTCCTCGCCGTCGAAGGCGTGGACCTGCACATCGAGCCGCGTTCCGTGACGGCCTTCATCGGCCCGTCGGGCTGCGGCAAGTCGACGTTCCTGCGCACTCTCAACCGCATGCACGAGGTCATCCCCGGCGCCCGTGTCGAGGGCGAGGTGCTGCTGGACGGCACCGACCTGTACGGCGCGAACGTCGATCCCGTGCTGGTGCGCCGGCAGGTGGGCATGGTGTTCCAGCGTCCGAACCCGTTCCCCACGATGTCGATCAAGGAGAACGTGCTGGCGGGCGTCAAGCTCAACAACAAGCGCATCTCGCGCTCCGACGCCGACGCTCTGGTCGAGAAGTCGCTGCGCGGAGCCAACCTGTGGAACGAGGTGAAGGACCGCCTCGACAAGCCGGGCTCCGGGCTGTCGGGCGGTCAGCAGCAGCGTCTGTGCATCGCGCGCGCGATCGCCGTGTCGCCCGAGGTCATCCTGATGGACGAGCCGTGCTCGGCACTCGACCCGATCTCGACGTACGCGATCGAGGAGCTCATCGGCGAGCTGAAGAACGAGTACACCGTCGTCATCGTGACGCACAACATGCAGCAGGCGTCGCGCGTGAGCGACAAGACGGCGTTCTTCAACATCGCCGGCACCGGCAAGCCCGGCAAGCTCATCGAGTACGACGCCACGTCCGCGATCTTCACGACCCCGTCGGTGCAGGCGACCGAGGACTACGTCTCGGGCCGCTTCGGGTGACCCGTCGCCCGGCGAGGGCTTCGTCGTGTGCGCTCAGTCCCGAGGGCTCAGCAGGTATCGATTGATGGATGCCGTCAGCCCGGCGTCCACCGGAACCTCGACGCCGTCGATCGCGGTGACGGGGGCGGCCAGGCGAACGCTGGACACCAGCCATGCGGCATCCGCGTCCTGCAGCGCGATCGTCGGGAGGGTCGCGTAGCCGGTCTCATGCCCCTCGGACTCCAGGTGCGCGAACAGGCTGAGCTGCGTCGTGCCGTGCAGGATGCCGCCGTTCGGTGCGGGCGTCACGAAGCGGCCGTCGAGACGCACGATGAGCGACGCCGTCGGCGCCTCGAGCACGAAGCCGTCCGATGTCACGAAGATCGCGTCGTCGGCGCCGCGCCGGTGGGCTTCGCGGATGGCAGCCATGTTGACCGCGTACGACAGCGTCTTGGCCCCGAGCAGCAGCCACGGCGCAGACGCGGGTGTGTCGATGCCGTAGCCGCGGTCGAGCGTGACGACGCGGATCCCGCGTTCGCGCACTGCGGTGTTGTCGGCCGCCGCGGCGGCGGTCACCCACGCGGTGGGGGTCGGTCCGTGCTCGATGCCGCGGCTGAGGATCAGCTTGACCACGCCTTCACCCTGCTGCGGCGCGTGAGCCGCGGCGACGGCGACCGCCTGTCGCCACTGCTCCAGGTTCGGCGCCGGCAGGTCGCAGATCGCCGCGGAGTGGGCGAGGCGCTCCAGGTGCGCCTGCGTCTCCTGCGGGTGCCCGTCGACCACGCCGATCGACTCGAAGATGCCGTCGCCGCGCTGTGTGCTCAGTTCGCCGACGCTGAGAGCAGGCGCCGACGGGTCGATCGTCCGGAACGTGTCGGCGAAGTCCGAGCGGGCGTCATCGGATGCCGCGGGCTCGATCACGAGGGCGAAGCGCAGTGCCATGACCCGAGCCTATGCGGTCGGGAATGCGACGCCCGCCGTCTCGGTTACACTGGATCGGCCGGGCCGCAGTAACCCCGGGCTCCATCTTTTGCCGCTACGAGCGGCACCGCGCCGAGAGGCGTTCTGCGGCCCGGCACTTTCATGCCCGGGCGCTGTCGGCATGGTCGATGGGATGCCTCAGGTCAGGGCATCCCTGCGCCACAGGGCTGCGCACGCCGAGAGGTCGGAGGCGTAGTCCGACAGGCGCAGGGCGCGCGTCGTGAACGCCGACGCGCGCGCGGGCTCGGTGTTCTCATAGTCGTCGGCGACGTGCGTGGCGCCCGACGCCTGCACGCGACAGAACGCAGCGGCACGGTCGAGGGCGACCGCGAAATCGCCCTCGAACAGACCCCGCAGGATCGTGTCGACGAGGGCGACGAGCTCCTCGGGTCCGGCGGGTGACGGAGCACCCGCCACGACGTCGTCGGCCGAGGCCAGCTCGGCACGGCCGCGCTCGTACAGGAGCGCGGCCGTGCGCGGATCGTCGTGGATCATGAGCTGCACGAGGTACAGCCGCCAGAGCGCGCCGGGGAGGCTGCGCGACGGCGACCGCGACCACAGCTCCGCGAGGTCGTCGATGCCGTGCTCGTCGGTGAACGCGACGAGGCGGTCGACGGTCCCCGCGTCCGGGTCTGCCCGCACCCGCGCCAGCAGTGCGTGCGCGGTGGTGTGGGCGACGCGCGAGACCTCTGCCGGGTCCTCGGCCGAGAACGTCCTGTCGAAGAGCTCGGCAGGCCGACGGACGGGTTTGTGGAACTCACGGGACGATTCGCTCATCCCCTCCAGGCTACCCGCCGCCACCAGCACCCGCTCGGGCTCGACAACCTGCTCGCGGTGCATCGCGGCGATCCACGGCAGGCACATGCGGGGCTCGATCAGACCTGGTTGATGCGGATGTGGTTGCCCGCGGGGTCGCGGAACGCCGCGTCCCGCGGTCCCCACCCCTGCTCCTTGGGCTCCTGCAGCACTTCGGCGCCGAACGAGCGCAGCTTCTCGAACGTGCCATCGAGGTCGGTGGTGGTGAAGACGTAGGGGCCGGGGCCGGATCCCTTGACCACGAGCCGCTGGAGCGCGTCGCCGTCCTCGGGCGAACGCCCTGCGGACGGGTCCGACACCACCAGCATCAGGCCGGGCTGATCCGGGAAGCCGAAGCTCACCCAGCGGTGGCCGTCGTACGCGACGTCGTTGACGACCTCGAGGCCGAGACCGTCCCGGTAGAACGGGATGGCGGCGTCGACGTCGTCCACGGTGATGGGGCTGTATGCCAGTGCGATGTTCGTCATGGCTGCCACGCTACGGACGGACTGCGTCCGGCGCTTCTCCGATCCTGCTCGGTTCACGCGTAGCGCGTGGGCCTGGTAAGGATCTTCGCGACGCACAGCGGCATCGCCTCGGCGGCGTCATGTGGACGGGAACGGTACGAGCTCGGGGTCTCGCCCACGATCTCGGTGAACGTCGAGCTGAACGAGCCGAGCGAGGTCGCTCCGACGGCGAAACACGCATCGGTGACCGACGCGCCGTCGCGCAGCAGCGACATCGCGCGTTCGATGCGCCGCGTCATGAGGTACGCGTACGGCGTCTCGCCGTAGGCGGCCTTGAACTCACGCGAGAAGTGGGCAGGAGACATGAGCGCCTTCGCGGCCATCGTGGGCACATCGAGCGGCTCCGCATAGTCGCGGTCTATGAGGTCGCGGGCGCGCCGCAGGTGCGCGAGCGTCTGCGTCGTCTGCGCCGGTGAGGTCTTCTGCGGGGCGGATGCCACGACCTCAGGCTACCGAAGCGTCACTCGGTCGGGATCCTGGCGATCGTGTCGCCGAGCGGGCGGGCGGCCATGTCGTCGGCGCGCTCCACCGTGACGATCAGCGCGTCCGCGGGCTTCCAGTCGTCGACCACCAGGGTCGCCGAACCGGCGTCGTCGGCGTCGAAGGTGCCGGCCACCACGGGATCGCCGTCGCGCATCACCCATACGGCGCGGGTCTCGCCCGCTCCGATCTCGGGCATCCGCTTCGTGATCAGCACCAGCAGGCCGGCGTCGTCCGACCAGTGCGCGGTGGCGATGCCGCCGCCGATGACCTTGACCGTGGCCGAGGCGGCGTCCGTCGCGTCCTGCACATCGGCGAGCGCGGCCGCCTGCGGCGAGAGGTGGAAACGCTCGTTGATCGTCCCGACCGCGAATCCCACCCCGGTGAGCACGACGAGGGATGCCGCGAATCCACCGATCACACGGCCCCAGTTGCGGCGGCTCTGTGCCTGGATCGCGACGGTGTCGGTGGCCGGGCCGTGAACCGATACGGGAGCGGCGGCGGCAGCCTCGGCGGCCGGAACGTCGGGGAGCGGCGGAATGAGCGAATCCAGCCCCTCATCTGCGGCATCCATCTCGCGCGCCCCCTCCCCCGTCATGCTTCCCAGCATGCCGCAACCGGCTCGTCCGAGACTGGGAGGACGCCTGGTCTCGGACGCCCTCAGGCGGTGGGGATCGTCACGATCGGATCCGAAGACGGCTGTCCGGTCGGTGAGCCGCCCTGCGGCTCGACGGTGACCGCGATCACGTCGCCGGGCTCCATCGTGCCCTCCAGCAGTGCCGTCGTGGAGTCCGACGACGCCTCGAACGTGCCGGCTGCGACGGGGGCGCCGTCCCGGACGAACCAGAGCTCGAAGCTCTCGTCCTCGGCGATCGGCGGCAGCGCGTCCGACACCAGCACGACCTTGCCGACCGACTCGGACCAGTGCGCGGTCGCCGTGCCCCCGTCCGTGACGGCGGCCGTCGCCGATCGGGCATCGGGCGCGTCCTCGATCTGCTGCAGCGCGATCACGGCGGGCGGCCGGTTCAGGTAGCCGCTGATCATCGCGGCACCCAGTCCGACGGCGACCAGCAGCGCGACAGACGCGGCGAGCGCCAGCAGGCCACGGGTCCAGCGTCGACGCTTCGTCGACTCGATCGCCGCCGTCGAAAGCGGCGGCCACGAGGCGGTACGGCCGTCGTCACCGGCCGCGTCCGCGCCGGGTGCGACGTCCGCTCGGTTCTCGGTCGCCGGCGACTGCGGCGTCGACGCGGCCTGTGACAGCAGCCTCGCGCGCAGATCCGGCGGTGGGGCGGTCTCGGGAACGCCCTCCGCCAGTGCTGCGGCGGTCGCGGCATCCACCTGCAGCAGATGGTCCCACTCGGGGTGCTCGCGGCGCGCCGCAGCGAATGCGTCCCGATCCGCGGGTGACAGCGCGTGGAGCGCGGCGCCTGCGGCGAGCTCGGCGAACTCCTGCTCGTCCATCATGCGGTCACCCCCATCTCGGTCCGCAGGCGCGACAATCCGTCGCGCATCCTCGTCTTGATCGTCCCCAGCGGCGCCCCCACGAGCGCCGCGATCTCGCTCTGACTGTAACCCCCGTAGTACGCGAGGGTCAGCGCCTCTCGCTGGGCATCGGGAAGGGCCGCCAGCGCGGCGGTGACCCTCTTCCCCTCGATGCGCAGCTCGACCTGCTCCGCCACACCGTCATGCGCGACGTCGAGGTCGCGAAACCCCGCCCGCACGTCCCGATCCGTGCTCGCCTGAGACGACCTCACCCGATCGACGGCCCTGCGGTGCGCGATCGTGAGGACCCACGAGCGTCCCTGCCCTCTGTTCGGAGCGAAGCGGGATGCGGATTGCCACACCTCGAGGAACACCTCCTGCAGCACCTCTTCGCTCTGCGCACGGTCGACGAGCACGCGCAGGATCAGGCCGAACACGCGACCCGCCAGTGCGTCATAGAGGCGACCGAACGCCGACTGGTCACCGCCGGCGACACGCTCGAGGAGCTCGGCGATGTGGTCGACGGGAACCGCGCCGTCCTCCGGCACGTCGATCCCGTCGATCACCATGTCCACCAGCATGCCGCATGCCCTCCTCGGGGACGCTCCGCTCACCCGAAGGTGAAGGAGTACACCTCGATGCCCGGCGACACCTCGACGTCCAGGACGTGGGCGGCGGCATCCGGGACGTCGGCCACGCGATACGAGCGCGGCGTTCCCGACACGTGCACCGTCTGCTCCGTGCCGTCGTCCAGACGCACCCGGACATCGCCGTCGCCGGCCAGCACCATGCGCACCTCCTCGGCGTGGAAGCGGAGACGGATGCCGGCGGCGGCGGTTCCGGTCGGCGTCGCATACTGCGTCTCGATGTGCCATGGTCCCGACAGCGCGAAAGTGTCGTCCGGCTGCGTGTCGCCGACCGCGTAGACGTGATCGCCCGCCCGGTAGCTGCCGTTGCCGCCGTAGTTCACGTCCTTGGCCGAGCCCAGGAACGTCTCGCGCGTCCGCGTGCCGGCAGCGGGGGTGTCGTCGGCGACCTCGGTCGGACTCGGCAGTTCGACATCGGGATCCGCATCCTTCAGCAGTTCGCGGATGAGCTTCTCGGTCGCTTGGTAGTTCCCCTCGCCGAACGCGATGTGGCGCACCGTCCCGTCGGCGTCGATCAAGTAGTGCGCAGGCCAGTATCGATTGCGGTAATTGGTCCACGTGGCGAGGTTGTTGTCGAGCGCGACCGGGTAGGTGATCCCGAAATCGCTCGCACCCGCGGCGACGTTGCCGGCATCCTTCTCGAAGGCGTACTCGGGAGAGTGGATGCCGATGACATGCAGGCCGGCGCGGCGATAGGCGGCATCCCAAGCCACCACGTGAGGGATGCTGCGCTGGCAGTTGATGCACGAGTACGCCCAGAAGTCGACGAGGACGACGTCGCCGCGAAGATCGACCAGGTCGATCGGTGCGCCGCCCGGTGTGTTCAGCCACGACTCGATGCCGCGGATGGACGGGGCGGATCCGCACGATTCCAGCGCGGGCGCACCGTTGGTGCACTGGTCGAGGTCCTTGTTCTCGTCGTTGACGAGGCCGCCCAGGTCCAGCGCCCGCCGCGCGTCGGGGTTGTCGGCGAGCTGGCGCTGCACCCCCGCCGTGTAGTCGGGCACGAGCCGCTGCAGCGCCTGCGGCAGGTTGAAGACGAGGCCGACAGCGAGGGCGAGCATCGCGACGCCGGCGGCCGTGCGAAGTGTGCGCTCGCGTCGGCGGAACGCGCGGATGCGCTCGACAAGACCACGACCGGCGAGCGCGAAGAACAGCAGCGGGACGGCGACGCCCACGGCGAACGAGATGGTCAGCACGACCGTCCCGACATCGATCCGGCCGGTAGAGCCCGCGACGATGATGGCCGCGAGCACCGGTCCGGCGCAGGGGACGAACACCGTGCCCAGCGCGAGGCCGACGCCGTAGCCGCTGCCGCGGTTGTCCACCTCGCTGCGCCGAGCGAGCTTCTGGAACGGCCGCTCGAGCACCCGTTCGAATCTGGGGACGAGCAGGCCGATGCCGATCAGCACCAGCACGGCGATGCCGGCCCACCGCAGCACGTCCTGCGGCAGGCCGAGAGCCCCCAGCAGCAGCGAGCCCAGCAGCGTCACGAGCGTGAAGCTCGTGATGAGTCCAGCGATCACGAGGTAGGGCCGCCCGCGGGAGGCGGGGACGAAACCGCTCGACTCATCGGTGTCGAATCGGGCGGACTGCGCACCGCCGGTGAGGAAGATGACCGGCAGCACCGGAAGTATGCACGGCGAGATCCCCGTGATGAGTCCGCCCAGCAGACCGATGATGACCAGTTCCATGTGTCCCCCTGTTGCCTGTCTCCCTCTGTTCGCGCCCGAGCCCGCTTCGGATTGGGGACGCGCCGATGCCAGGCGCCGGAATCCGTGTCCGGCACCGGAATTGCAATCCGATCCCGGCATGCCTCCGAACAGTCCGTGTAGCCGCTCCTGCGGCACGCTCCCTCCCGGGGGCCACACGAAGCGGCCGCACCGGCCGCGAAGAGGAGGAAGACATGTCTCGCATCACAGGGAAGCGCGTTTCTGCAGGGCTGGCCCTCGCGGTCGCCGCGACGTTTGCGCTGTCCGCCTGCGCGATGGGCGGATCGACCGCCGAGCCGTCGACCGGAGCCTCGAGCCCCTCGATGGAGGCGTCCGAGGAGCCCATGACGGCAGACCCCGCTGCGGACCTGGTCGGACCCGGCTGCGCCGGGTACGCCGAGGCGGTTCCCGACGGCGACGGGTCCATCGAGGGGATGTCAGCGGACCCGGTCGCGGTCGCGGCATCCAACAATCCCCTGCTGACGACCCTCACCGCCGCGGTGAGCGGGCAGCTCAACCCCGACGTCAACCTCGTCGACACGCTCAACGGGGACGAGTTCACGGTGTTCGCGCCCGTCGACGACGCGTTCGCGAAGATCGATCCCGCCACGATCGAGTCGCTGAAGACCGACACGGCCACGCTGACGTCGATCCTGACCTACCACGTGGTGCCCGGCCGGATCGAGCCCGCCGACATCGCCGGCATGCACACCACCGTGCAGGGCGCCGACCTCGAGGTCACCGGCAGCGGCGACTCGTTCATGGTCAACGACGCCAACGTGATCTGCGGAGGCGTGCAGACCGCCAATGCCACCGTCTATCTGATCGACGCGGTCCTGATGCCTCCGGCACAGTGACCGGCTCCCGGCTTCGGCCGGCTATGGGGGCGGTGAGACCGCCGACGCTTGCAGAGGCGTCGGCGGTCTCGTCGTGGGCTGGCGAGTGGTGAGCGAGCCCGGACGCTCGAACCACCCCGATGGGGTTGCTAGGGTGGACGGGCCCCTATAGCTCAGTTGGTTAGAGCAACGGACTTCAACACAACAAAATGGAGCGCCGGCGCAGAAATGCGTCGGATGACCGCCGCTATATGCTGGAACGCCCTGAGAGCCCGAGGTACTCGCCAGGTGTTTGACGACACCGGCAGTGACAATCCGAGGGATTGGGTAATCAGCAGGTAACCGCAAGGGAACCTCAGAGACTACACGCGGCGCACCTGACCGGCCCGGCCGAAGGTGAAGATATAGTCCAGACTGCAAGCCGGAGACGGTGGCTGGGGAGACTCAGTGCAGCAGGTTAATCCGTGGGTCCAGGGTTCGAGTCCCTGTGGGGGCACCACATCCATCATGCGGCGACGCGGCGTCCGACCTGTCGACGCGGCCGCGCCACGACACGGCCGTTGCGGTGCGCCCAGACGAGCAGCAGTGTCGTCACGACCGAGCAGGCGACCACCGCGATCAGGCTCGCCTCGGGTCCGAATTCACCGCCAGTGAGCCAGACGGGACCGTGGGTGACCGCGGTCAGGAGCGCACCCTGCACGTCCGAACCGGAGGTGACCGTGCCGAAGATCGCGGCGAGCGCGACATTCCAGCCGAGGTGCAGCCCGATGGGCAGCCACAGTGAGCGGGTCGCGACGAACGCCGCACCCAGCATCATGCCGGCCTCGACGGCGATGGCGACGGCTCCCCACAACGTCGCGTCGGGGTTGAGCAGGTGGACGAGTCCGAAGAGCACTGCCGAGCCGGCGAGGGCGATCCAGGTGCCAAAGCGTCGTTGCAGCAGCCGGAGGATGACGCCTCGGAAGAGCACCTCTTCGGCCACCGCGACTGCGCACATCATGCCCACGACCGTGAGCGCACCGGCGATCGTGCCCCAGCCGGTGACCTGGTAGCCGCCCAGGAGCGCGATCGTGCCGATCGTGACCGCGGCCAGGCCGAGACCCCCGGCCGCACCGCCGACCAGCCGCTTCACCGCGCCCGGCCGAGCGAGCTCGTCGACGGCGCGCTTCTCGACGCGCCGCACCAGCCACGCGTAGAACCACAGCACGAGAACGCCCATACCGGGTCCGACGACGAGCGCGACGAGCGGAGTGGCCAGGACGGAGGCGATCGCGTTTACGGCGATCATCACGATGAGGAAGGCGGTGACGAGCAGAGCCGTGCGAGCGGTCGAGTGCAGACGAGCTCGGGACGACGTCGGAGTGAGTGATGTCATGCCCCTGACGGTAGGCAAGACGTCCCGCACGCGTCGTCACCCCTGGGTGCCGATCCGGAGTAGCTCCGCGGAGCTACGACGCGACGCGAGGACTTCGCCACCACACCCCTGGCGGAGGGTCCCGGCCCTTCGCTAGGGTCCGATCATGACGCCCCAGATCGGTGTGGACGGGCCGGCTTCCGATGCCTTGCTCGCGGCGGGAAGATTCTTCACGAAGTGGGACGAGACGGCCGACCATCGGGCGGCGTTCCTCAAGGGTGGTCGCGAGGGCGACGTGTTCTACCGCGACCGGTGGAGTCACGACAAGGTCGTCCGCTCCACCCACGGCGTCAACTGCACCGGGTCCTGTTCGTGGAAGGTGTACGTCAAGGACGGCATCATCACGTGGGAGGCCCAGGAGACCGACTACCCGAGCGTCGGACCCGATCGCCCCGAATACGAGCCCCGCGGTTGCCCCCGCGGGGCTGCGTTCTCTTGGTACACCTACTCCCCCACCCGCGTGCGGTACCCGTACATCCGGGGAGTGCTGCTCGACGCCTACCGCTCCGCGAAGGCCCGCGGCAAGGATCCGGTCGAGGCGTTCCACGAGGTCACCACCGACCCCGGCGTGCGCAGCCGCTACCAGCTGGCTCGTGGCAAGGGCGGCCTGGTGCGCGCGAGCTGGCAGGAGGCCGTCGAGCTCGTCGCCGCCGGCTACGTCCACACCATCAAGGAGTACGGACCCGACCGCGTGTCGGGCTTCTCGCCGATCCCCGCGATGTCGATGGTGTCGCACTGCATCGGCACGCGGTTCACGCAGCTCATCGGCGGGGTCATGACGTCGTTCTACGACTGGTACGCCGACCTCCCCGTCGCCAGCCCGCAGGTGTTCGGCGATCAGACCGACGTCCCCGAGTCGGGCGACTGGTGGGACGCGACCTACCTCATGATGTGGGGCTCCAACGTCCCCGTCACCCGCACACCCGATGCGCACTGGATGGCCGAGGTCCGCTACCGGGGCACCAAGGTCGTCACGGTCAGCCCCGACTACGCCGACAACACCAAGTTCGCCGACGAGTGGCTGCCGTGCCAGGCGGGCACCGATGCCGCCCTCGCGATGGCGATGGGCCATGTCGTGCTGAAGGAGAACTACGTCGAGCGCCGCGTGCCGTTCTTCTCGGACTTCTCGCGCCAGTACACCGATCTGCCCCACCTGGTGCGGCTCGTGGAGCGCGACGGCGCCTACGTCCCCGGCACGTTCCTGACATCGAAGGACCTCGGCGGCGACACCCCCGAGGACGAGTGGAAGACGGTCGTACTGGATGCCGCCGGCGGCACCCCGCGCGTGCCCAACGGCTCGATGGGGTTCCGGTATGCACCATCCGGTGAGGGCCGCTGGAACCTCGACCTGGAGGGGGTGGAGCCGGCGCTGTCGGTCAGCGACCTGCCGGCGGGCACGGCGACCGAGAACGCGGAAGTGCTCCTTCCCCGCTTCGACGCGGCCGACGGGGAAGGCGCGGTGCTGCGCCGCGGCGTCCCGGCGACGCGCGTGGGCGGCATCCTGGTCACCACCGTGCTCGACCTGATGCTCGCGCAGTACGGCGTGGGCCGTGACGGGCTCCCCGGCGAGTGGCCCACCGGCTACGACGACGCCGCCTCGCCGTACACACCGGCGTGGCAGGAGGAGATCACCGGCGTGCCCGCGCAGGCGGCCATCCGCATCGCGCGCGAGTTCGCAGCCAACTCGGCGGAGTCGCAGGGCCGTTCGATGATCATCATGGGCGCCGGCATCTGCCAGTGGTTCCATGGGGATGCCACCTACCGGGCGATCCTCGCGCTGCTGATCCTCACCGGCGCGATGGGGCGCAACGGCGGCGGCTGGGCGCACTACGTCGGGCAGGAGAAGTGCCGCCCGATCACCGGCTGGCTGTCGCTCGCGAACGCCCTGGACTGGAGCCGGCCGCCGCGCACGATGATCGGAACGGCGTACTGGTACATGCACACCGACCAGTGGCGCTTCGACGGGTACTCGGCCGATGCACTGGCGTCGCCGCTGGCCGAGGGCAACCTCGCCGGCATGCACACGGCCGACACGATCGCACAGTCCGCGCGGCTGGGCTGGATGCCGTTCTACCCGCAGTTCGGGGTGAACCCGCTCGACCTCGCCGACCGGGCAGACGAGGCGGTGGCCGCCGGCGAGGCGACCGATGCGGCATCCTACGTGGTCTCTCAGCTCGAGTCCGGGCAGCTGCAGCCGGCCATCTCGGACGTCGACGCCCCGGAGAACTGGCCGCGCCTGCTGACCCTGTGGCGGTCGAACCTCATGGGATCCAGCGCGAAGGGCAACGAGTACTTCCTCAAGTACCTGCTCGGCACGCACAGCAACGTGATGGCCACCGACGAGGCGAGCGTCCGCCCGAACGATGTCAAGTGGCGCGACCGGATCCCCGAGGGCAAGCTCGATCTGCTGGTGTCGGCCGACTTCCGCATGACCTCGACGACGCTGCTGTCGGACGTCGTGTTCCCCGCGGCCACCTGGTACGAGAAGCACGACCTGTCGTCGACCGACATGCACCCGTTCGTCCACGCCTTCACCCCGGCGATCGATCCGCCGTGGGAGGCGAAGAGCGACTTCGACCTCTTCCACGCCATCGCGGTGGAGTTCTCGGCGCAGGCCGCCACGCACCTGGGCACTCGTCGCGACCTGGTGTCGGTGCCGATGCAGCACGACACCCCCGGCGAGACGGCGCAGCCCGGCGGCGAGGTGCACGACTGGGCGCGCGAGGGCGGTCGCGGCATCCCGGGCAGGACGATGCCGCAGTTCACGGTGGTGGAACGGGACTACACCGCGATCGCCGACAAGCTGGCCGCCGTCGGCCCGCTCGCCGACACGCTGGGGTTCACCACGAAGGCGGTCACGTACGACCTGAAGCACGAGGTCGACCTGCTCGCCCAGAAGACCGGCGTCATGCTCGGAGGCGCCGCCGACGGACGCCCGGCGATCGACACCGACGTCAAGATGGCCGAGGCGATCCTGGCGTTCTCGGGCACGACCAATGGCGAGCTGGCGTCGCAGGGCTTCCGCACGCTCGAGAAGCGCGTCGGCAAGCCGCTCGCGGACCTCGCCGAAGGGTCGGAGGAGAAGCGCATCACGTTCGCGATGACCCAGGCGGCCCCGGTCCCGGTGATCACGTCGCCGGAGTGGTCGGGCTCCGAGACCGGTGGGCGCCGCTACGCGCCGTTCACCGTCAACATCGAGCGGCTGAAGCCCTTCCACACCCTCACCGGGCGCATGCACTTCTACCTCGACCACGCGTGGATGCGCGACCTCGGCGAGGCGCTGCCGATCTACCGCCCGCCGCTGGACATGCACCGCCTGTTCGGCGAGCCCAAGCTCGGCCCCGACGGCTCGCAGCAGGTCGTGGTGCGCTACCTCACGCCGCACTCCAAGTGGTCCATCCACTCCGAGTACCAGGACAACCTGTTCATGCTGTCGCTCTCGCGCGGCGGCCCGACGGTCTGGATGAGCCCGGCCGATGCCGCGGCCATCGGCGCCGCCGACAACGACTGGGTGGAGTGCGTCAACTCCAACGGCGTCCTGGTGGCCCGCGCCATCGTGTCGCACCGCATGCCGACCGGGGTCGTCTACGTGCACCACGCGCAGGAGCGCACGATCGATGTTCCGAAGTCCGAGGCGACCGGCCGGCGTGGCGGCATCCACAACTCCGTCACGAGGCTGCTCGTCAAACCGACGCACCTCATCGGCGGGTACGCACAGCTGTCGTACGCGTTCAACTACCTGGGGCCGACCGGCAACCAGCGCGACATGGTGGCCACGGTGCGCCGCCGCAGCCAGGAGGTGGTGTTCTGATGCGCGTGATGGCCCAGATGGGCATGGTCATGAACCTCGACAAGTGCATCGGATGCCACACCTGCTCGGTCACGTGCAAGCAGGCGTGGACGAACCGGGCGGGCACCGAGTACGTGTGGTTCAACAACGTCGAGACGCGGCCCGGCCAGGGCTACCCGCGTCGCTACGAGGACCAGGAGCAGTGGCGCGGCGGCTGGACGCTCAACAAGCGCGGCCGCCTGTCGCTGCGGACCGGCAGTCGCGCCAAGCGGCTGCTGTCGATCTTCTCGTCGCCGGTGCAGCCGAAGCTCGAGGACTACTACGAGCCGTGGACGTACGACTACGAGACGCTGATCGACGCGCCGTTGGGCGATGACTTCCCGGTCGCGCGGCCGAAGTCGCTCATCACGGGCGAGGACACGCAGATCACATGGTCGGCGAACTGGGACGACGACCTCGGCGGAGCGAGCGAGCTTGGCCACCTCGACCCGATCGTGCAGAAGGTGCGCCGCGAGTCCGAGGACGCCATCAAGCTGCAGTTCGAGAAGACGTTCATGTTCTACCTGCCGCGGATCTGCGAGCACTGCCTGAACCCGTCGTGCATGGCGTCGTGCCCGTCCGGCGCGATCTACAAGCGCGCCGAGGACGGCATCGTGCTCGTCGACCAGGACCGCTGCCGCGGCTGGCGCCAGTGCATCACCGGCTGCCCGTACAAGAAGATCTACTTCAACCACAAGACCGGCAAGGCCGAGAAGTGCACGCTGTGCTATCCGCGCCTGGAAGTCGGTCTGCCGACGGTGTGCTCCGAGACCTGCGTCGGGCGCCTGCGCTACCTCGGACTGTTCCTCTACGACGCCGACCGTGTCACCGAGGCGGCATCTACGCCGGACGAGAAGGATCTGTACGACGCCCAGCTCGACCTCATCCTCGATCCGGACGACCCCGAGGTGATCGCGGCGGTCCGCGCGCAGGGCGACATCCCGGAGGACTGGATGGATGCCGCACGCCGATCGCCCGTGTACGCCCTGGCCAAGAAGTACCGGGTGGCGCTGCCGCTGCACCCCGAGTACCGCACGATGCCGATGGTCTGGTACATCCCGCCGCTGTCTCCGATCGTCGACCTGCTGCGCGATCAGGGCCATGACGCCGAGGCTGCGGGAACCCTGTTCGGCGCGATCGAGGCGCTGCGGATCCCTGTCGAATACCTCGCCGAGCTGTTCACCGCCGGCGACACCGACATCATCACGGCGGTGCTGTGGCGGCTCGCCGCGATGCGCTCGTACCTGCGCGACATCACGCTGGACCGCGAGCGCGACGAGTCGATCCCCGAGACGGTCGGCATGACCGGCGAGTCGATCTACGAGATGTACCGGCTGCTGGCGATCGCGAAGTACGAGGATCGCTACGTCATCCCCACCGCGCACTACGAACGCGCCCACGAGCTCGAAGAGCTCGGCTGCTCCCTCGACTTCGACGGCGGACCGTACGGTTCGGAGTCCGGCCCGTTCGGCGAGGCGAGCGGCCGCCCGGTGCCGGTGGCGGTGGAGACGTTCCACGCTCTGAAGGACCGTCAGACCGCCGACACGGCCGCCTCCGGCGAATCGCTGCGCGGGCGCGTGAACCTCCTCAACTGGGACGGCAACGGCTCGCCCTCCGGACTCTTTCCCCCGAAAGGGCAGGGGGATGCCGCCGACGGAGGCGCGCCGTGAGCTCGCAGGTCATCCACCAGGCCGCATCGCTGTGCCTGAGCTACCCGGACGACACCGTGCTGGGGTCGGCCACGCTGATCGAGAAGGCACTGCGGGAGACTGCGCCTCGGGCGGCGGCATCCTTCGCCCCGCTCATGGACTGGTGGGCGATCACTCCGGTCTCAGACGTCCGCGCGGTGTACGTCGACACGTTCGACATGTCGCGGCGGCATGCGCTGTACCTCAGCTACTGGACCGACGGCGACACCCGCCGCCGCGGCGCCGTGCTCGCCGATCTCAAGGCCAGGTACCGCGAGGCCGGGCTGGAGCTCGACGGCACCGGTGAGCTTCCCGACTACCTGCCGCTCGTGCTCGAATTCGCCCGGCACGCACCGCGCGAGGGCGCCGCGCTGCTGCAGGAGTACCGGCCGAGCCTCGAGCTGATCCGCATCGCCCTCTCCGAGCGCGGATCGCCGTATGCCGGCGTCGTGGCCGCCGTGTGCGCCACGCTCCCGGGCCGCTCCCCCGCCGATCGTCAGCAGGCGATGGCGATGGCGGCGGCCGGTCCCCCGCGCGAGTCCGTCGGGCTCGACGCGTACGACCCGCGGCTGCTGCCGCTGCACCCGGTCGGAGGACGCTGATGGATCTGTTCCTGTGGGGCATCCTGCCCTACGTCATGGTGGCGGTGCTGATCGGCGGCACCATCTGGCGCTACCGATACGACCAGTTCGGCTGGACGACCCGCTCGTCACAGCTCTACGAGTCCCGGCTGCTGCGGATCGGGTCGCCGCTGTTCCACTTCGGCATCCTGGTGGTCGTGATCGGGCATGTCGCGGGCCTGGTGATCCCCAAGGCGTGGACGGACTTCTTCGGCATCTCCGACGAGATGTATCACCTCGCCGCCCTCGGCCTGGGCTCGATCGCCGGGTTCGCGACCCTCGTCGGCGTCGGCATCCTGATCTATCGCCGGCGCACCACCGGACCGGTGTTCATGGCCACGACCAAGAACGACAAGACGATGTACGTCGTGCTGGTCGCCGCGATCGTCGCCGGCCTCGCGACGACGGTGCTCGGCGTCATCGGACCGCATCACGAGCTGACCTACCGCGACACGGTGGCGCCGTGGTTCCGGTCGCTCTTCGTGTTCCAGCCCGACATCGCCTCCATGAGCCAGGCATCGCTCGACTTCCAGCTGCACACCGTCATCGGCATGCTGCTGTTCATGATCTGGCCGTTCACACGGCTCGTGCACGCGTTCACTGCGCCGGTGCACTACCTGTTCCGCCCGTACATCGTGTACCGCTCGCGCGACGCCCGGCCGACGACAGCCCGCGGCATCCAGCGCGGCTGGGCACCCGTCGGCACCCGCGACCGCACGTCCGACAAGTCTGCGCGCAGCGTCACCAGCGGCAAGCCCACCGACCGTCGGTGAGGGATGCCGCCGCCCGCGGTCTCCGCTCGGTGCTGCGGCTTCGTCGTGCCCGGGCGTCAGCGCACGATCGCCAACGCGATGAGCCATGCCACGAGGCTCAGCACGAGGGCCACGAGCGGGTACCAGAACGCCAGGCGCCGGCGCGAGAGCGCGACGATGCCGACGACGCCGCCGATGACGCAGAACGCGAGGGGCAGGTACCCGCCGAGCACGATGGCGAGCGTGTTGTCGTACGCGCCAACGGCCCACAGCAGCGAGACGAAGAACATCACGACGGCGACGCCCACCGAGAAGCCGACGAGCAGGAGCGTCGCGATCAGATCGCCGGTGCGCCGCTCGGGCGCCGGTGCGGGCGCGTCCGCGGTCATGCGTCGAGTCCGATCTGGTAGTGGACGAACCCGGTGTCGGTGGCGACCCGGTCGTACAGCGCCCGGGCGGTCGCGTTGCTCTGCTGAGTGAGCCAGTACACCTTCGCCGCCCCGCGTTCGCGAGCCCAGTCGGCCACGTGGGCGATGAGCGCCCGCCCCGCACCGCCGCCGCGCGCCGCCGGAGCGACGAACAGGTCCTCCAGGTAGCAGTACGGCTCGGCAGACCACGTCGCCGCATGCGTGAGCCAGTGCACCAGTCCGACCGTGGCACCGTCGTCACAGACAGCGAGGGCGCCGTGGATCGGGAACTGCGGATCGATCAGCCGGTTCCACGTGAGCGCAGTCTGCTCGTCCGACAGCTCGGTCTCGTAGAACTCGAGGTACCCGCGCCACAGCGGCAGCCAGACGTCGCGGTCAGCGGGGAGCAGGGCGCGGATGCGGGTCACGATCCAGAGGCTAGCGGTTCCGACGCCGTGACGGTGGCACCGGAATCCTTCGTCCGCCTTCAGTCGCGGGATGCCGCCGACGCGAGCTCGGCGCCGGCATGGGCGAGCTCGGCCAGCGCGGCCTCGCTCGACTCGGATGCGACTCCGGCCACGAGGTCGGTGAGCACGCGCACGTGTCGGCCGTGCTCGATCGCATCCAGGGCGGACGCGCGCACGCAGTAGTCGGTGGCGATGCCGGTCACGTCGACGTCGACGACGCCGTGCGCGTCGAGCAGGTGCGCGACCGTCTCGCCCTCGTCGGTCGTGCCCTCGAACAGCGAGTACGCGGGTCTGCCCTGCCCCTTCTTCACATGGTGCGTGACAGGTGCCGTGTCCAGGCCGGGGTCGTACTCGGCGCCCTCGGTGCCGGCGACGCAGTGGACAGGCCACGTGTCGACGAAGTCCGGCTCGCCGGTGGCGAAATGGCCGCCGTTGTCGTTGTCGGCGTCGTGCCAGTCGCGAGATGCGATGACCACCGCGTAGTCCTCCGCATGCGTCACGAGGAACTGCGAGATGCCGCGCGCGACGGCGTCGCCGCCCTCGACGCCCAGTGCGCCGCCCTCCGTGAAGTCGTTCTGCACGTCGACGATGAACAGTGCCTTGCTCATGGTTCGAGCGTACGCCTGTACTCCTCACGCGTGAGGGCATGCCCGTCCTCAGCGATGGGGGGCGCGGGCTCCCGCACGCCCGGCGCCTTCATCGTCGCCGCGTCTCGCCGCCACAGCTTCGACGGCCACCAGATGGCCCGTCCGATGTCGTACGACAGCGCGGGCACCAGGAGCGATCGCACGACGAACGTGTCCAGCAGCACGCCGAACGCGACGATGAACGCGATCTGCGCGAGGAACAGGATCGGGATGACGCCGAGCGCCGCGAACGTGGCGGCCAGCACCAGGCCCGCCGACGTGATCACGCCACCGGTGGCCACGAGCCCCCGCAGGATTCCTGGCCTGGTCCCGTGGACCAGCGACTCCTCGCGCACGCGCGACATCAGGAAGATGTTGTAATCCACGCCCAGCGCCACCAGGAAGACGAACCCGTACAGCGGCACGGCGGGATCAGCCCCCGGGAACCGGAACACCTCGTTGAAGACGACCGCGCTGACGCCCAGTGCCGTCGCGAACGACAGGATGACCGTCGCGATGAGCAGCACCGGCGCGAGGATCGACCGCAGCAGGAGCATGAGGATCACCAGGATCACCGCGAGGATCACGGGGATGATGAGCGTGCGGTCCCGGGTCGACGTGTCGTTCGTGTCGATGTCGGTCGCCGTCTCGCCGCCGACCAGCGCGGTGCCGTCGCCGAGCGCGTCGTCGAGGTCGACGCGGAGCGCTCGCACGGTCTGCTCGGCGGCCGCGGAGTCGGCGGCATCCGTCAGCGTCCCGATCACGAGCACGTCGCCGTCCGACACCGTCGGTTCGGGCGCAGGAGTGCCGGGCGGCCCGACCGCGGTGAACACCGGCTGGCCGTCGTCGACCTCGACGCCGGCCTGCCCCGTGGGCGAGTCGGCCGAGGCGACCGAGACCGATTCGATGCCGTCGGAGTCGTCGAGCACCAGGGCGGCCGCCGCGAGGTCCTCCTCGGGCACCACGACGTACACCGGCGAGCCCGATCCGGCCGGGAAGTGCTCGGCGAGCACGTCCTGCCCGTCGCGCGCCTCGGAGGCGCCGAGCACGAGGTCGCTCGTCGGCACGCCGTCGGCCTTCAGCTGTGTGATCCCCAGGGCGCCTGCCAGCAGCACCACCGTGCACACGACCCACACGACGCGGGCGTTGCGTGCGATGAAGCGGGCCTGGCGCGGCCACAGGCCCTTCACCGGCTGCGTCAGGTCGTCGGGGACGGCGGCCGCGGTGCGCTTGGGGATGAACGGCCAGAACGCAGCGCGCCCGCACAGCGCCAGCAGTGCCGGCAGGAACGTCAGCGCCGACAGCACCGAGAACGCGATGCCGATCGAGGCGATGGGTCCCAGCGCGCGGTTGGTGGCGAGATCCGACAGCAGCAGGCACAGCAGGCCGGCGATCACCGTCCCGCCCGAGGCGAGGATCGGCTCGAACGCGCCGCGCCACGCCGTCAGGGTGGCATCCCACTTCCGCGCGCCGGTCGCGACCGCTTCGCGGAACCGGGCGACGTACAGCAGCGCGTAGTCGGTGGCCGCCCCGATCACGAGGATGAACAGGATGCCCTGCACCTGGCCGTTCAGCACGACGATGCCCGCGTACGCGAGCCACCACACCGTCAGCAGCGCCGCGCACAGCGCGAACATCGAGGTCGCGAGGACCAGGATCGGCAGGAGGGGCGACCGGTACACGATCACGAGGATGAGGAACACCGCCCCGAGGGCCACGCCCAGCAGCAGCCCGTCGATGCCGAGGAAGCCCGCGACGAGGTCTGCGGTGAATCCCGCCGGTCCGGTCACCCACGCCGTGAGCTCGTCGGGCAGGTCCTCCGCGGCGAGCGCTCGGATCTCGTCGACGGTGCCGCCCACCTCGCCGGACGCATCGATCGGCACGAAAATCTGCACCGCCTCGCCGTCGTCCGAGGCGATCGGCGGAGACACCTCCCCGGCGATGCCGTCGAGCTCGGCGATGTCGTCGGCGAGCGACTGCACGTCGGCTATCTCGTCGTCGGTGAGCGCGCCGTCTGCAGTGACGACGACCACCGCGGGGATGCTCTCCTCGCCCAGAAAATCGGCGAGCCGCGCGTTCACCTGCGTCGCATCGGCGCTCTCGGGCAGGAAGGTCGAGCGGTCGTTCGACGAGACCTCGTCGACCTTGCCGAAGTAGGGTCCGCCGATCGACCCCGCCGCCAGCCACACGAGCACGAGAAGGACCGGGATGCCGATCCGCAGCCATCGCGTCGGTACTCGTCTCGCATGGTGAGGATGTGACATGTCGCTAGCTTATCTAGCAATATCCTCCCGCGTCCAAATCCTGCGCAGTCGTCGGCCGCCTTCTCGCGCGCCTCGTTCGCTAGGCTCCCCCACGATGCTCTCCGCCGCCCTCGCGCTGCTCGGCGCCCTCGTCTACGGCTCGGCCGACTTCCTCGGCGGACTCGCCGCGAAGCGTCTGCGCTCCATCGTCGTCACCGCGGTCGCCGCTCTCTCCGGCCTCGCCGCACTCGCCGTCGCGCAACCGGTGCTGGGCGGCGCCTGGACCGGCGCCGATCTCACCTGGGGCGTGCTCGGCGGACTGGTGAGCGTCGTCGCGATCGCGTTGCTGTACGCCTGCCTCGCCCTGGGGCCGATGAGCATCCTGTCGCCGCTCACCGCGGTCGTGTCGGCCGTCGCCCCCATGCTGTGGGGACTGCTCGTGAACGGCGAGGCGCTCGCGCCCATCGGCTACGCGGGACTCGGGCTCGCCCTCGTCGCCGTCGTGCTCGTCGGGTTCATCCCGGGCGAGCAGATCGTGCGGCCGACCGTCCGCGGGCTGGCGATGGCGCTCGGGGCAGGCCTGGCCATCGGTGCGTTCCTGATCATCATCGACCAGACCTCCGACAGCAGCGGCCTCGCACCGCTCGTCGCGAGCCGCGCCACGGGCGCCGTCGTCACGGTCGCGGTCGTCGGCGTGCTCGCGCTGGCCGCGATGCGCCGCGGCCGCCCGGCTCGCTCGGTGCTGAGGGTGTCAGGCCCGCCGCTCGGAGCGACGCCCAGCGGGCATGCCGACCTCGAGCATGCGACGACCGGGTCGGTCGGCACGGCGACCCCGGCCGCACGCGCCTGGTGGCTCGCGATCGTCTGCGGTGTGGCGGATGCCGCCGCCAACGCGCTCATGCTGCTCGCGCTGCGCGAGGGCGAACTGTCGATCGTGTCGGCGCTGACCGCGCTCTACCCGGCAGGCACGATCCTGCTCGCCGCGATCGTCCTGCGCGAACGCGTCGCCGCCGTCCAGTGGGCCGGCCTCACGCTCGCCCTCGTCGCCGGAGGCATGCTCGCGCTCGCGTGACAGGGCCTCGCGCCGTGCACAACGTCGGAGGTTGTGGGCGACACGCCG
>Ga0160441_100340_pt1 | contig 41132 bp, 36 predicted proteins | sample HID1971K_E1MG_FD_108260 | JGI IMG/M metagenome (GOLD analysis project Ga0160441, IMG submission 108260) | Enriched millipede-associated microbial communities from UW Madison campus, WI, USA - HID1971K_E1 MG | ecosystem: Host-associated > Arthropoda: Insects > Digestive system > Unclassified ... | reverse complement strand
GGGCGGCAGCAGCGCGGGTGCGTCGAGCACGGTGCCGATGCCGGTGTAGAACTCGACGTTGAGCGCCCCGCAGCTCTTGACGCCGAGACCGTAGGCGATCGCGCCGGCGGGCAGCAGGCCGCCGCGGGCGATGGCGACGACGACGTCGGGGGTGAACCCGTCGGCGACGATCGCGCGGGACAGCTCGCGCGTCGCGGCGCCGAAGTCGGCCCAGGTGAGAATCTCGCGGTCAGGGGCTGCATCCTGGGTCACGCTCTCCAACCTAGACTGATCGCCGTGTCGACGCCGTCGCTGTCCCCCTCCTCGCCAACCCCCACCCTGCGCACCTCGGCCGTCGGGGTCACCGCCGGCCTGATCGGCTGGTTCGTGCTCGTCGAGCTGGTCAGCGGCATCCTGCAGGGCTACTACGTGCCGCTGTTCAGCGACATCGTCGTCTCGCTCGGCATCCACGACTCCGACGTCAACTGGTTCGAGGCGGCGCAGCTGCTGCTGTCGGCGCTCGTCGTGCCGATCCTCGCCAAGCTCGGCGACATGTACGGCCACAAGAGGATCCTGCTCATCGCCGCGATCCTCACGGCCGGAGCGACCTGGTGGGTCGCGTTCGCGACCTCGTTCTGGAGCTTCCTCATCGCCTGGGCGCTGCAGGGGTTCTACGTCGTCTGGCTGCCGCTCGAGATCGCGCTGATCTTCGAACGCGGGCGACGGCGCAGCCACGGCGTCTCGACGACCCGCCGCGCCGCGGGGCTGCTCGTCGTCGGCCTGCAGGCCGGCGCCATCATCGGCGCACTCGCGGCGGGGCGCATCTTCGCCGCGACTGCCGACCTCACCACGACGATGCTGGTCCCCGCCGTCGCGGTGACCCTCATCGTGTTCGTCATCTGGCTGGGCGTGCCCGAATCGACGCCCGAGCCGGGCCGCACGCTCGACACGTGGGGCTTCGTGATCCTCGCCTGGGGCCTGCTGCTGATCACCGGCGGGCTCGCCTGGATGCGCATGATCGGCGAGCTCGCACTCGACGCGTCGGCCTGGTGGTGGGTCGTGGGGCTCGTCGTCGCCGGCATCCTCGTCTTCGTCTGGTTCGTGCGCTACGAGCTGCGACAGGCCGACCCGGCGATCGACATCCGCGTGCTGCGACGCCCCGAGATGTGGCCCGTGCAGGCGACGGCGTTCCTGATCGGCATCAGCCTGCTGGGGGCGCAGGGGCCGCTGTCGACGTACGTGGGGACGGATCGCGCGCTCGGGTACGGGCTGGGGTTGGATGCCACGGAGCGGTCCAACATCATCGGCGTGTACCTCGTCTCGCTCATCGTCGGCGCCGTGCTGTTCGCCCTGACGTCCCGTCGGGCAAGCCCGCGCGTGGTGCTGATCGGCGCATCTCTGCTCGTGGGCATCGGATACACGCTGTTCCTGCCGTTCCACCTCGAACTCTGGCAGGTGCTGCTGAACCTTTCGATCGCCGGCATCGGCTGCGGTGCGCTCGTCGGAGCGCTCCCCGCGGCCGCCGCGTCGGCCGCGCCCCTCGGTCAGACGGGCATCTCGTCGGCGCTCACCAACACGACGAAGACGATCGGCGGCACGTTCTCGTCGGCCGTGTTCGGTGTCGTGCTCGCGGCGGGCGTCGGCGCGGTGGCGAGCCAGACCGCGGCATCCCTCGGCGGCTACATGACGGTGTGGGCGATCTGCGCGGCCGGCGGGTTCCTCGCCGCGGTCCTGCTCGTGTTCGTGCCGAAGGTCGCGTTCTCCGACGCTCCCCGGGCCTGAGCCGGCGCACGGACAGCGTCAGCTCGCGCGGCGCCCCGACGCCGAACGGGCGACCGCATCGAGGGTGAACCGACCCTCGGGCGATCCCAGCCGGATGAACAGCACGTCGCGCAGTTCGGCCCGGGCGTCCTCCGCCAGGCTCGTGCAGTAGGCGCCGGCGGGGCCGATGCCCTCGAGGAAGCCGGCCCACAGCTCGTCGAAGGACGCGTACTCGGAGCTCACCCGCAGGGTCGTCTCCTCGACGTCGACGAACCCCGCACCGCGCCACAGGTCGGCGATCTCACCTTCTGCGCCGAAGCGGAGGATGCGCGCCTCGTCAGGGGCGTCGGGATCGAGCGCCAGCGCGGCATCCCAGAACGCGCGCAGCATCTGCATGCCCTCACGGAAGTCCCAGACGCACGCCGACGCCACCCCGCCCGGTCGCAGCACACGCCGGAACTCTGCCGCGACCGCATCAGGATCGGAGACGAAGTGGAGCACGAGCTGCGCAAGCGCGGCATCGGCCGATCCGTCGTCGAAGGGCAGCCGCTCGGCCCGACCCTCACGCACGTCCACGCCGGGATGCCGCAGAGCACAGGCGGCGACGAACGGCGGCGACGGATCGACGGCGCGCACATGTTCCGGGCCGAGGCGCGCGACGAGCTCCGCCGTCAGCGCTCCGGGCCCGCACCCGACATCGATGACGGTGGCGCCGCGAGCCAGCTTTGAGGCATCCGCGAAGACCGGCGCGAGCCGACGCGAGTAGCGCCCCATGTAGCGGTCGTACGCGTCGCCGGAATGCAGGAATGCGCGCGCCCCCTCGACATCCTCATCGACCATGGCGTCTCCCTCGAGGCCTGCCGCACGACGCGGCCACCTCCAGTGATACTCCTCCGATGAGGCTCGGGCGAGGGGCTCGCCTCAGTCGCGTGGACGCAGCGGACCGCGGGCCAGCAGGTGCTGCGCGGATTGCGCCACCGGGCGCATCGTCACGAGGTCGAGATTCACGTGACCGGGCGCGTTCAGGGCGTAGGCGATGACACTGGCGACGTCGTCGGCGACGAGCGGGTTGTCGACGCCGTCGTAGACCTTCTCGGCGCCCGCCTGGTCGCCGCCGAGTCGGTTGAGGGTGAACTCGGGGGTGTAGACCATCCCGGGCGCGATCTCGGTCACCCGGATCGGCTCGCCGTTCAGCTCGAGCCGCAGCGCGTGGGCGAGCATGGCCTCGCCGGCCTTGGCCGCGTTGTAGCCGGCGCCGCCGGGGTAGGCGGTCTGCGCCGCCGTCGAGGTGACGTAGAGCGTGTCGGCGTGACCATCGGCCGCCGACGCGCGGCGCAGGAGCGGCAGCAGCGCCGCCGTGACGAGCTGCGCCGACACGACGTTCACCTCGAACATCCACCGCCAGTCGTCCGGGTTCCCCGCCTCGACGCGGTCGGTGCCGCGCGCGCCGCCGGCGACGTGGACGAGCGCGTGCACCGGGCCGGTGCGCTCGAGGTGCGCGGCGAGGGCGGCGACGTCCGCGGCACGGGTGAGGTCGGCGGCGAAGGATGCCGAGCCGATCTCGCCGTCGAGTGCCGCCAGGCGGTCGGCGCGGCGGGCGACGCCGACGACGTCCCATCCGCTCGCCCGCAGGGCGCGCGCGGCCGCCTCGCCGATCCCCGAACTGGCCCCCGTCACCACTGCACGTCTGGTCGTCATGCCTTCACGCTACCCCGAGGCCGTCGGGCGCCCGCCCGGCGGCCTTTGTGACGACACATTTCCCGCGCGTTGTCGACGGCAGGCGCCGCCCGTACTGTCGATCTCGCTGCGGCATCCGTCGCGCACCACCCGAACCACGCAGGAGCCCGACATGTCCGCACCCGAGAACTGGCGCTTCGAGACCACGCAGATCCACGCGGGCGCCGCTCCCGATCCGGTCACGAAGGCGCGGGCGACGCCGATCTACCAGACGACCTCGTACGTCTTCGACAACGCCGACCACGCCGCGAACCTGTTCGCCCTCGCCGAGTTCGGCAACATCTACACGCGCATCCAGAACCCCACGCAGGATGTGCTCGAGCAGCGCCTCGCGGCCCTCGAAGGCGGCTCCGGTGCGCTGGTGCTCGCGAGCGGCCAGGCCGCCTCGACCTTCGCCATCCTCAACATCGCCGAGGCCGGTGACCACATCGTCTCGTCGAGCTCGATCTACGGCGGCACGTACAACCTCTTCAAGTACACGCTCGCCAAGCTCGGCATCGAGGTCACGTTCGTCGAGAACCAGGACGACCCCGCCGAGTGGGGCGCGGCCGTGCGCCCGAACACGAAGCTCTTCTTCGCCGAGACGATCGGCAACCCGAAGATCAACATCCTCGACATCCGCTCGGTCGCCGACGTCGCCCACGAGTCGGGTGTGCCGCTCATCGTCGACAACACGATCGCGACGCCGTACCTCATCCGGCCGTTCGAGCACGGCGCCGACATCGTCGTGCACTCGGTCACCAAGTTCCTCGGCGGTCACGGCACGACGATCGGCGGCGCGATCATCGACGGCGGCACGTTCGCCTGGTCGGAGAACTCGGATCGGTTCCCGGGCCTCACGACCCCCGACCCGTCGTACCACGGTGCGGTCTACACGCAGGCGGTCGGCGACGGTCTGGCCTACATCATCAAGGCGCGCGTGCAGCTGCTGCGCGACCTCGGCTCGGCGATCTCGCCGCAGAGCGCGTGGAACCTGATCCAGGGCGTCGAGACCCTGTCGCTGCGCATCGAGCGGCACGTGCAGAACGCGCAGGAGATCGCGGAGTGGCTCGACGGTCACGACGACATCGCCTCCGTCAACTACTCGGGCCTGCCCAGCTCGCCCTGGTACGCCGCCGCGAACCGCTACGCCCCCAAGGGCGTCGGCGCGGTGCTGTCGTTCGAGCTCAAGGGCGGCGTCGAGGCGGGTCGCGAGTTCGTGAACTCGCTGACGCTGTTCAGCCACCTCGCCAACATCGGCGACGTGCGCTCGCTCGTGATCCACCCGGCATCCACCACCCACTCGCAGCTGACGCCCGAGCAGCAGCTGACGGCCGGCGTCACGCCGGGCCTCGTGCGGCTGTCGGTGGGTCTCGAGAACATCGACGACCTCAAGGCCGACCTCGAGCAGGCCCTCACGGCCGCGCGCCGCGTCTCGGAGGCCGCCCGCGCCTGACCCCCCGCCTGCCGGCTGCCGGCTGCCGGCCCCAACGGCGGACATATCGGCCGACACGCCGCGTCGTGGCATCCACCACCCGCGTGTCGCGCCGAATGTCCGCCGCTGTGATGTCGGTGTGCCGTCGTTGTGCCGTCGTTGTGCTGTCGCCGCGCTGTGCTGTGCTGTCGCGCTGCTGTCGGCGTGCTGTGTCCCGGCGCCGTAACACGGCTCACCGAACCGCCCGCGACCGCGAGAATGGATGCCATGGACTGGCAGGCCTCTGAAGACACGGTGCCGTCGGCGCCGATCTCCGAGGCCGACGCGCGGCTGCTGCGTGCGCGGCCCCCGGCCAGCGGCGCGTGGCGCGACGGCGACCCGGCAGGCGGGCGCCGGTTCGCGCTGCTCGGCGCTTTCCGCACCGAGAACGGGCAGCAGCTGCCGTTCGCCCGGCTCGCATACGAGTCGTGGGGGCAGCTGAACGCCGCCGCCGACAATGCCGTGCTCGTGTTGCACGCCCTCACCGGCGACAGCCACGTGCGCGGCGACGCGGGTCCGGGGCATCCCACGGCCGGCTGGTGGGGACACATCATCGGCCCCGGTGCGGCGATCGACACCGACCGCTGGTTCGTCGTCGCACCGAACATGCTCGGCGGATGCCAGGGCTCGACCGGCCCCGCATCGATCGGCCCCGACGGTCGTGAATGGGGCGCGCGCTTCCCGTACCTGACGATCCGCGACCAGGTCGCGGCGCAGGCGGGCCTCGCCGACGCGCTCGGCATCGGGCGGTGGGCCGCGGTCGTCGGCGGATCGATGGGCGGCATGCAGGCGCTCGAGTGGGGCGTGTCGCACCCCGACCGCGTCGAGCGCCTCGCCGTCCTCGCCGCTCCCCCGACCACGACCGCCGACCAGGTCGCGCTCAACTCGGTGCAGCTCGAGGCGATCCGGATGGATCCGCGCTTCGCGGCCGGCGACTACTACGACGCCGCCGACGGCGACGGCCCGCACCGCGGCCTCGCTCTGGCCCGGCGCATGGCACTGCTGAACTACCGCAGCCCCGTCGAACTGAACCTGCGCTTCCAGCGCTCGTGGCAGTCGGGGGTCAGCCCGCTCGGAGGTGGCGGTCGCTTCGCGGTCGAGAGCTACCTCGACTTCCACGGCAACAAGTTCACGCGCCGCTTCGACGCCAACAGCTACCTGACCCTCGTCGAGGCCATGAACTCGCACGACGTGGGGCGCGACCGCGGCGGCGTCGAAGACGCCCTCGCCCGCGTGACCGCGCGGACGCTCGTGCTCGGCATCGACAGCGACCGGCTGTTCCCCGTCGACGGGCAGGAGCGCATCTTCCGCGGTATCCGCTCGACGATCGACCCCGCGCTGATCGTGCTCGCGAGCGATTTCGGCCACGACGGCTTCCTCATCGAGACCGACGCCGTCACGCCGCACCTGCGCCGCCTGCTCGCGGAGTGAGCCGGCACCCTTCTTCGCGACCCGTTCGCCGCCTGGGGGCGGTCAGGCCGCGTCGAGTCGGCGCGACCAGGCGACTTCGCGGGCCAGCTGCCCGGTCTGCTGGAACAGGCGCACCTGATGCGTGTCAGCCAACGCCTCAGCGAGCTCGTCTCGGTCAGCAGACGCGAACCCGAGGCTCTGCCAGAACGGCCCCGAACGTCGGCTGAACAGCCACGCCCTCAGCGCGCCCTCTTCAGCCGCACGATCGATCGCGAAGCGCGCGAGTGCGCTGCCTCGACCACGCGAGCGCTGCGTCGAGCTGACCGCCACACTCCGGATCAACGCATGGTCGCCGTCACCGCTGATCTCGTACCCGGTGCTGCCGACGACCGCGCCGCTCTCGTCACGCTCGATCCACAATCGCACGCCCGGCGCGTCCAGACCGCTCAGCGTGAGATCGACGTCGCTCAGGAACGCCGTCAGGGCGTCGACATCGGTCGCCCGGCACCGCTCGAGATCCACACCACAAGTCAACCATCCGCTTCCGTCCGGATCGACGAACGGGGCGACATCTGCCGCCCCGTCGCTCTCGCTCAGGCGGCGAGGACGGATGCCGACGACCGCGCTTCGACCGCGTAGCTCACGGCGGCCAGCACGAGCCCTGCGGCGGCGAGTCCGACGCCGACCCAGATCGGCGCGACGAAGCCGAGCCCGCGGGCGATGACGACGCCGCCGAGGAACGCCCCCAGGGCGTTGCCGATGTTGAGCGCCGAGTGGTTCAGCGCGGCGGCGATCGATTGGTTCTCGCCCGCGACGCTCATCAGGCGCGACTGGATGGTGGGGCTGAGCGCGGCGGAGACGAGCCCGACCGCGAACACGAGGATGCCGACCGCGATGATCGACGACGCCGTCAGCGCGAGTGCGATCTGCACCGCGATCAGCGCGACGAGCCCCAGCAGCAGGGTGCGCTTGAGGTCGACGTCGGCGAGGTGCCCGCCGAGCAGGTTGCCGGCGGTCATGCCGAGCCCCATGAGCACGAGCACGATCGGCACGACCCATTCGGGTGACCCGGTGACCTCGGTGACCACGGGGGCGATGTAGCTGTAGGCGGCGAAGAATCCGCCGAACCCGATCGCGCCGACGCCCAGCGCGAACCACACCTGCGGGATCCGGAAGGCGCTCAACTCGGCGCGGAGTGTGCGGGCCGGGTCGCCGACGTGCGCCGGCACGAACGCCCAGATCAGCAGGGTCGCGAGACCGAAGATCGCGGCGACGATCACGAACGCGATGCGCCAGCCCAGCTGCTGACCGAGGAACGTGCCGAGCGGCACCCCGACCACGTTGGCGAGGGTGAGCCCGGTGAGGACGAACGCGGCGCCTTTCGCGCGGCTGCCGGGCCCGAGCACGTCGGCCGCGACGAGGGCGCCGATGCCGAAGTACGCGCCGTGCGGCAGCCCCGCGAGGAACCGCGAGGCGGCCACGAGCTCGAACGTCGGCAGGACGACCGTCAGCGCGTTGCCGAGCGTGAGGGCCAGCGCGAGGCAGAGCATGACGCGGTGCCGCGGGAACCGGGCCACCGACCCCGCGATCAGCGGCGCCCCCACGACGACGCCCAGGGCGTACATCGTGATGAGCCAGCCGGTCTGCGCGATGGCGGCTTCGGGGTCGGATGCCGTGAGGCCCGGCAGTAGGTCGGCCGAGATCTGCGGCAGCAGCCCCATGACGACGAACTCGGTCATGCCGATGCCGAACGAGCCGATGGCGAGGGAGAGGAGCGCCAGCGTCGCCGCCCGCCTCGAGGAGATCGAGGTGGTCATCCGGCAATGTTACCGGTGCTCATCACCCTCGGGCGCCGTGTGCTGAATCGATTCGACGGCCGACTCGAGCCGCGCGATCTTCCCGTCGATCTCACCGGTGTACCCCGGGCGGATGTCGGCCTTCAGCACGAGCGAGACGCGCGACCCGAACGGCAGCACGGCTTCGGTGGCCGCCTTGACGACGGCGAAGACCTCGTCCCACTCGCCCTCGAGCTCGGTGAACATCGACGTCGTGCGGTGCGGCAGGCCCGATGACCGCACGACCGCGACCGCCGCGGCGACCGCGTCGTGCACCGAGCCGTCGGGGCGCTCGGCTCGGTCGGTGTCGTGCGGGTCGCTCGGTGCGCCGCTGGGGGCGACGGAGAACGCGATGAGCATGGTGGTGACCTCCGGAGTGTCGACGTGCAGGACGGTGGCGGGCTCAGACGGGAGCGGCGACGGCGGCATCCATCCGTGCGTGCACGGGAACGCGGACGACGCGCACGATCATCCAGACGAACATCGCGATGAGGACGAGGTTGCGGAGGGTCAGGATGACCACGGGTCCGATCTGCGGCCCGACCTGCGGCGCGAGGATGCCGGCGTACAGCACCGGGTACACGAGCTGGGTCAGCAGCGCCGCGCCGAGGGCGACCGTCGCCGGGACCGTCCACCGGTGCCGGGCGAGCACGAGGCCCATCACGAGCGAGGGCACGAGCCACGTGAGGTACTGCGGCGAGCCGACCTTGTTGCACACGATGAACCCGAGGACGAGCGCGAGCGACAGCGGCGGGAACAGCGTGGCGAAGCTCGCGCCGCGCCTGACCTGGACGATGCCGAGCCCGGCGACGGCGACCATCGCCACGACCAGCACCGGGGTCATCGCGGCGATGACGGGATCGATCTCGGTCCCCGTCACCTGGAAGGTGAGCAGCTCGTGCGAGTAGTAGACGCTGAACCCCGGGATCCCCAGCATCGCCCCCCACAGGTAAGGGGTCGCGATGGGCGCCTCGACCTGCAGCCCGCGCGAGGTCTGCTCGAAGGCGAACCCGAGGAGATGTTCGCCGCCGCCCGCCGCGACGACGGCGATGACCGTCAGGGCGCTGACGATCGCCGCGCCGCCGATGAGCGCGCCGCGACGTCGCAGCGCGATGACGGCCGCCGCCAGCAGCGCCGCGGGCCACACCTTGATCCAGGTCGCGGCGGCGAGGAGCATAGACGCGGCCCATGGCCGCCCGACGAGCCACAGACACCCGATGATCGCGAGCGGCACGGTGATGCCGTCGAGCCGATACAGGCCCACCGGGCCGAGCAGCGCGATGAAGCACAGCCAGAACCATGCCGCGACGGTGCGCGGTGTCGACCGCGCGCGTCCGACGAGCACGGCGAACGCGAGCGCGTCGACGGCCGTCACGAGGATCACCCAGCCGATCGTGTACCCGGCGATCCACGAGAAGGCGTGCGCCATCACCATCGGGATCAGCGCGAGCTGCGGGTAGACCCACGGCTCGGTGATCCCGACGATGCCGCCGCCGGTCAGTGCGCGCGTCGACCATGGCTCGTAGACGCGGTAGACATCGCCCATCGGCTCGTTGGGCATGAGGAACCCGAGCCATGCGACGCCCAGATGCACGACCGCGAACGCGATCCACAGCACCTGACGCCTCGACACCCTCACATCTTAGGGAGCGTCCTCGTGCGCGGCCCGCCCCGGTCGCGCCGCCAGCACTGCGCCGACGACGGATGCCACGTGCTCCGCCACATCGAGCGCCACGATCGGCCCGCCCGCGCGGGCGGCCGACGCGGCGGCGGCCGCCCGGCCGTGCAGCCACGCCGCACTCGCGGCACACGCGGCGAGGTCATCCGGTGCGCCCGCCAGCAGCGCGCCGAGGACACCCGCGAGCACGTCGCCCGTCCCGGCTGTCGCGAGCCACGGCACGCCGCTCGTCACGGCGTGGACTGCTCCGTCGGCGTCGGCGACGATCGTGACGGCACCCTTCAGCAGGACGACCGGCTGAGGAACCCCCGCACCGCGCAGGGCGACGGCGGTCTCGCGCGCGGCGTCCGCCCGCGCACCGGTGCCGCCGGCGGCGCGGCCGATCGGCGCCAGGCCGAGCCGCTCGCGGAGCGCGACGTGCTCGCGGTCGTGCGGCGTGACGATGATCGGGGTGCGGGCGTGCGGTGCGAGATCGAGCGCACCGGCATCCATCACGACCGGCTCGTCACCATCGAGGAGGCGGCGCAGGGCGGGCGTCTCGTCGGTGCTGCGCGCCGCGGCATCCGTGCCCGATCCGATCACCCACGCCTGTACGCGACCATCCGCCGTGACGGTCTCGGGGCGGCGCTGCAGGACGAGCTCCCGTGCTCGGGTACCGGCGCCGAGGTAGCGGACCATGCCGGCTCCGGTGCGCCAGGCCGCCTCCACCCCGAGCACCGCGGCGCCGGGGAATGCGTCCGACCCGGTTCGCAACCCGACGACTCCGCGGGAATACTTGTCGTCGGCGTCGGTTGGCATCCGCAGGAGTGCGGCGACCGCCGCCTGCGACCACTGCTCGACCTCGCCCATGGCGCCACTGTACCGGCGGCGGCGGGCGACACCCCCGGAGAGAGTCGATGAGCCTGCTGCTGTCCCCCTACGAGATCGCCGGACACATCACCCGCAACCGCCTCTGGGTCGCGCCGATGTGTCAGTACTCCTCGACCGAGGGGGTGCCGAACGACTGGCATCACGTGCACCTCGCGCAGTACGCGTCGGGCGGCGCGGGCGCGGTGATCGCGGAGGCGACCGCGGTGGCGCCCGAGGGGCGCATCTCACCCGAAGACGTGGGCATCTGGAACGACGCGCAGCGTGACGCGTGGGCGCCGATCGTCGCCGCGATCCGCGCGCGGGGCGCGCTGCCCGGCATCCAGCTCGCGCACGCCGGGCGCAAGGCGTCGACCTGGTCGCCGTTCGTCGCCGCGCGTGGTTCGGTGCCCGTGGATGCCGGCGGGTGGACGGCGCTCGCCCCCTCTGCGATCGCGTTCGAGGGCTACGCGACGCCTGCCGAGCTCACTCTCGACGGCATCGACGACGTCGTCGAGGCGTTCGCCGCCGCCGCGGTGCGGGCGGTCGACGCCGGCTTCGAGCTGCTCGAGGTGCACGCGGCCCACGGCTACCTGCTGCACCAGTTCCTCTCCCCGCTGTCGAACCTGCGCACCGACGAATACGGCGGGTCGCTCGAGAACCGCGCGCGCCTCGCCCTCCGCGTCGTCGAGGCCGTCCGCGCCGCCGCGCCCGACGCGCTGTTGCTCGTGCGCTTCTCGGCCACCGACTGGGCCGACGGCGGCTGGGACGCTGCGCAGACCTCGACCGTCGCGACGTGGGCCGCCGAGCGCGGCGCGCAGCTGTTCGACATCTCGTCGGGCGGTCTCGTCGCGCACCAGCGCATCGTGACCGGGCCGGGCTACCAGGTGGGGCTCGCGCACGAGGTGCGCGAAGCGACCGGGCTGCCCGTCGCCGCCGTCGGCGAGATCACCTCGGGTCCGCAGGCCGAGCAGATCCTCGCCTCGGGCGAGGCCGACATCATCCTCGCGGGCCGAGAGTGGCTGCGCGACCCGCACTTCGCCCTGCGCGCGGGAACCGAGCTGGGCGAGACGGATGCCTCGCTCTGGCCGCCGCAGTACGTCCGCGCACGGCCGCGGGTCTGAGAGCCGGACCCGCGACCGCGCGCTGCGCGTCAGAACCCGCGGCGGGTGGCGTCGTGCACTTCGCCGACGAGCTCTTCGATGATGTCCTCGAGGAACAGCACGCCTGTCGTCGTGCCCTCGGCATCCCGCACCTGCGCGAGGTGCCGGCTCGAGCGGCGCATGAGCGCGAGCGCGTCTTCGAGGTCGGTCGTCTCGGCGACCGGCACCATGTGGTGGATGCGCTTCGGCCGGATCGGCTCGGCGAGCTCGTTCTCGGCGTCGGGCCCCTCGGCCGCGCGCAGTACGTCCTTCAGGTGCACGTAGCCGAGCGGAACACCGTCGCCGTCCACGATCACGTAGCGCGAGAAGCCGTGCTTGGCGACCGCGCGCTCGATCTCGTCGGGAGTGGTCATCTCCGGCAGCGTCACGAGCTGCGACAGCGGCACCGCGATGTCGCGCGCCTTCTTGTCGGTGAACTCGACCGCGGCGGCGACCGCACCGGAGGCGTCGTCGAGCACGCCCTCGATGCGTGACTGGTTCACGATCGTCGCGACCTCGTCGAGCGTGAAGGTCGAGGCGGCCTCGTTCTTCGGCTCGATGCGGAACAGCCGCACCGCGTGGTTGGCGACCCAGTTGAGCGCGACGATGATCGGGTAGAAGAGCTTCGACACCCAGACCAGCGGCGTCGCGAGCAGCAGCACCGCACGGTCGGGCATCGTGAACGCGAGGTTCTTGGGCACCATCTCGCCGAACACGACGTGCAGGTACGAGACGACCAGCAGCGCGATCGCGAACGCGACGCCGCCGATGACGGCCTCGTCCCATCCGGTGAGGCTCAGCGGCCCCTCCAGCAGGTGGTGGATCGCCGGTTCCGACACGTTGAGGATCAGCAGCGAGCAGATCGTGATGCCCAGCTGGCACGTCGCCAGCATGAGCGTCGCGTGCTCCATCGCGTACAAGGCGGTCTTCGCCGTCTTCGCCCCGCGTTCGGCGCGCGGCTCGATCTGCGAGCGCCGCGCCGAGATGACGGCGAACTCCGCGCCGACGAAGAAGGCGTTGAACACCAGCAGCACGACGAGCCATGCCAGGCCTGCCCAGTCGCTCATCGCTGCTCACCTCCGTCGCGGGTGGGTTCTTCCGTGGCGGCGCCGGTCGCGTCGCCCGGCAGCGGGCGCGGCGTGAACTTGACGCGATCGACCCGCCGGCCGTCCATCCGCTGCACCTCGAGGGTGCCGTCGTCGATCTCGACGGTGTCGCCGACCGAGGGGATCCGCTCGAGCTGCGCCATCAGGAGACCGCCGACGGTGTCGTAGACGTCTCCTTCGGGCACGCGGATGCCGGTGCGGTCGAGCACCTCGTCGGGGCGCAGGTCACCGGGCAGGATGACCGCGCCGGCGAGGCGGACGATGCCCGCGCGGCTGCGGTCGTGCTCGTCGAGCACCTCGCCGACGATCTCCTCGACGAGATCCTCGAGGGTGACGACACCGGCCGTACCCCCGTACTCGTCGACGACGATCGCCATCTGGTAGCCCTTCGCCCGCAGCTCGGCCATGACGGCATCCAGGTGCACCGCCTCGGGTACGCGCAGCGGCTCTTCCGCGATCGCCGCGGCCGGGACGTCGCCGCGGCGCTCGCGCGGCACGGAGACCGCCTGCTTGAGGTGCACGATGCCGGTGATGTCGTCCATCGAGTCGTCGTACACCGGGAACCGGCTGTGCCCCGTGCGGCGGGCGAGCTGGATCACGTCTTCGACGCTGTCGCCCGCGGCGAGCGCGTGCACGCTCGGCCGCGGCGTCATGACGTCGGCTGTGGTCAGCCGGGCGAAGGTGAGCGTGCGGTTCAGCAGCGTGGCCGTGTCGGCTTCGAGCACGCCGGCGCTCGCGGAGCGACGGACGAGGCTGGAGAGCTCTTCGGCCGTGCGCGCGCCCGACAGTTCTTCCTTCGGCTCGATGCCCATGCCGCGCAGGATGCCGTTGGCGCTGCCGTTGAGCACCACGATCGCGGGGCGGAAGACCGTCGTGAAGCCGACCTGGAACGGCATGACGAGCTTCGCGGTCTGCCGCGGCACGGCGAGCGCGAAGTTCTTCGGCACCAGCTCGCCGAGGATCATCGAGAAGGTCGTCGCGATGGCGATCGCGACGACCGTCGAGATCGTGCGGCCTACGGCATCCGGCACGCCCCATGCGGTGAAGGCGGGGCTCAGCAGGTTGGTGAGGGCCGGTTCCATCGTGAAACCGGTGAGGAGCGTCGTCAGCGTGATGCCCAGCTGCGCGCTGGAAAGGTGGGTGGAGGTGATCCGCAGCGCGCTGATCGTCAGCGACAGTCGGGTCTCGCCCGCGGCCTGACGGGCTTCGAGGTCGGCCCGGTCGAGGTTGACGAGTGCGAACTCGCTGGCGACGAAGAGTCCGGTGCCGATTGTCAGCAGGAGCCCCACGCCCAACATGACGTAGTCCATCACGCATCACCCCCGGTTCGGCGGGTGGAGGGTCGGTGGGGCGATCGTCTGCAACTGGGAGGGTCGTCCATTGTGCCGTCGATTCTACGGCACGCGGTGCGCGGGCGCGCCGGTGAAGTGGCGCGGGGACAGGCAAGTGGCGCCGGGATCGCGGGTCACCAGCTGACGGGGAGCGCCTTGCCCTCTTCGTAGCCCGCCGCCGACTGCAGGCCGACCGTGGCACGGTCGTGGAACTCGGCGACCGTCGCGGCACCCGCGTAGGTGAACGACGAGCGCACGCCCGAGGTGATCATGTCGACGAGGTCCTCTACCGAGGGCCGCAGCGGGTCGAGGTAGATCTTCGACGACGAGATCCCCTCGGCGAACAGCTCTTTGCGGGCGCGGTCGTACGGGTCGAGGCGACCGAAACGACCGTGCACGGCCTTGGTGGATGCCATCCCCCACGACTCCTTGTAGACCCGCCCTGCGTCGTCGACCTGCAACTGGCCGGGCGCCTCGATCGTCCCGGCGAACCACGAGCCGATCATGACCGACGCGGCGCCGGCGGCGAGGGCGAGCGCGACGTCACGCGGGTAGCGCACTCCCCCGTCGGCCCACACGTGCGCGCCGTGCTCGACGGCCGCCTGCGCCGTCTCGAGCACGGCCGAGAACTGCGGGCGCCCGACGGCGGTCATCATGCGCGTCGTGCACATCGCGCCGGGGCCGACACCGACCTTGAGGATCGTCGCGCCGGCGTCGACGAGGTCGTGCACGCCGTCGGCGGTCACGATGTTGCCGGCCGCGATCGGGATGCCGAGGCCCAGGCCCGACACCGTCTGCAGCGCGCGCAGCATCCCCTCCTGGTGGCCGTGGGCCGTGTCGACGACGAGCACGTCGACGCCCGCGGCGGCGAGCGCGCGCGCCTTGACGGCGACGTCGCCGTTGATGCCGACCGCCGCGGCGACGATCAGGCGCCCATCGGCATCCACCGCGGGGCGGTACAGCGTGGAACGCAGCGCCGTGCGCTGCGAGAGGGTGCCGACCAGGTACCCGTGGTGCAGCACGCAGACGATCTCGGCCTCGGCGGCGACCATGAGGTCGAAGGCGTGCCGCGCGTCGGTGACATCGTCGGCATCGATCGACGGTGTGCGACCGCGGGCGAGGTCACCCAGGCGCGCGTCGGGCAGCGCCGTCCCCAGCCTCCCGGCCGGCACGACGCCGAGGATGTCGTCGACGTGCACCCGCTCGGACGGTTCGGCGACGACGACGATGGCGTGCCCGGGTGTCGCGGGCAGGGTCGCGGCGGCTTCGGCGACCGTCGTCGCGGCGGGCAGCACGACGGGGCTGTCCCACGGGACGGGCTGGTCCTTCACCCAGCGGATCGCCGCGTCGATGTCCTGCAGGGGCATGTCCTGCGGCAGCACGCCGAGCCCGCCACGACGGGCCAGCGCGGCGGCGAGACGCGGGCCGGTCACCGAGTTCATGTTCGACGAGACCAGCGGGATCGTCGCCGAGGTGCCGTCGCCCGGCGACAGGTCGACGTCGAGTCGGCTCGTCACGTCCGACCGGCGCGGCACGAGGAAGACATCCGAGTACGTGAGATCGACGGTGGGCTGGGCGCCGGAGAAGTGCATGAGTCCACGGTACCGACCTCAAACCTGGGATACCCTTGATGGATGTGTGCGTGAGGGCGCCCGCGCCCCGCACCACTCGAACTTCATCGATGAAAGCAGGCGCATCCGTGTCCAGTCCGGCGACCGGCGTGGGAACTTCGAACGACGGCGAATTCGGCGCCAACGAGTGGCTGGTCGCCGAGATGTACGACCAGTTCGCAAAAGACCCGTCGTCGGTCGACGAAGCCTGGTGGCCGGTGCTCGAGTCGTACCGCAAGACCCAGGGCGATGACGCCGCAGCGCCGGCGCAGCCGGATGCCGCGAAGCCGGCATCCCCCGCCGCTGCCGCTCCGGCGGCCGCCGCCCCCGCGGCGGGTGACGCCAACCCGATGACAGCACCGATCCCCGTCGTCGGCGCGGCACCGGTGGCCCGCACCACGACCCGCCCCGCGTCACCGCAGCCGGTGCCCGCGCAGGCGCCCAAGGCCGACCCGGCGCACGTCGCTCCCGAGGCGCGCGAAGACGTCGTCACCCCGCTGCGGGGCATGCCCAAGACCCTCGCGGCCAACATGGACGAATCGCTCACCGTGCCGACCGCCACGAGCGTGCGCACCGTGCCCGCCAAGCTGATGATCGACAACCGCATCGTCATCAACAACCACATGGCCCGCACCCGCGGCGGCAAGATCAGCTTCACTCACCTCATCGGCTGGGCGCTGATCCAGGCGCTCAAGACCTTCCCGAGCCAGAACGTGTCGTACGCCGAGATCGACGGCAAGCCCTCGGTCGTCGCGCCGGCGCACATCAATCTGGGCATCGCGATCGACCTGCCCAAGCCCGACGGCACGCGCGCCCTGATGGTGCCGTCGATCAAGCAGGCCGAATCGCTGACCTTCGGCGAGTACCTCGCCGCCTACGAAGACCTCGTCAAGCGCGCCCGCGGCAACAAGCTGACCGCCGCCGACTTCCAGGGCACGACGATCTCGCTGACCAACCCGGGCGGCATCGGCACGGTCCACTCGGTGCCCCGTCTCATGAAGGGCCAGGGCTGCATCGTCGGCGCCGGCGCCCTCGAGTACCCGGCCGAGTTCCAGGGATCGAGCGAGAAGACCCTCGTCGGCCTCGGCATCGGCAAGACCATCACCCTCACGTCGACCTACGACCACCGGGTGATCCAGGGCGCGGGCTCGGGCGAGTTCCTGAAGATCGTGCACGAGCTGCTCATCGGCCAGCGCGGCTTCTACGAGAGCATCTTCGCCGCCCTGCGCATCCCGTACGCGCCGATTCACTGGTCGAGCGACATCAACGTCGACCTCGCAGAGCGCGTCGACAAGCAGTCGCGCGTGGTCGAGCTGATCAACTCGTTCCGTGTGCGCGGCCACCTCATGGCCGACATCGACCCGCTCGAGTACGTGCAGCGCACGCACCCCGACCTCGAGATCGAGAACCACGGCCTGACGTTCTGGGACCTCGACCGCGAGTTCGTGACGGGCGGGTTCGGCGGCAGGCGCACGATGAAGCTGCGCGACATCCTCGGCGTGCTGCGCGACTCGTACTGCCGCACGATCGGCGTCGAGTACATGCACATCCAAGACCCGGCACAGCGCAAGTGGTTCCAGGACAACGTCGAGGTCAAGTACCAGAAGCCCGACCACGACGAGCAGCTGCGCATCCTCGACAAGCTGAACCAGGCCGAGGCGTTCGAGACGTTCCTGCAGACCAAGTACGTCGGGCAGAAGCGCTTCTCGCTCGAGGGCGGCGAATCGCTCATCCCGCTGCTCGACGAGATCCTCCAGGGGGCGGCGGGCGCGAGCCTCGACGGCGTCGCGATCGGCATGGCCCACCGCGGCCGCCTCAACGTGCTCACCAACATCGCCGGCAAGACGTACAGCCAGATCTTCCGCGAGTTCGAGGGCTCGGTCGCGATCGGCTCGAAGTCGGGCTCGGGCGACGTCAAGTACCACCTCGGCACCGAGGGCACGTTCGTGTCGGACGCCGGTGCGGAGATCCCCGTCTACCTCGCCGCCAACCCGTCGCACCTCGAGACGGTCGACGGCGTGCTCGAGGGCATCGTCCGCGCGAAGCAGGACCGCATGCCCATCGGCTCGTTCTCGTGGCTGCCGATCCTCGTGCACGGCGACGCCGCGTTCGCCGGTCAGGGTGTCGTGGTCGAGACGCTGCAGATGTCGCAGCTGCGCGGCTACCGCACCGGCGGCACCGTGCACGTCGTCGTCAACAACCAGGTCGGCTTCACCACGCTGCCGCAGGACGGTCGCACGTCGGTGTACGCGACCGACGTCGCCAAGACGATCCAGGCCCCGATCTTCCACGTGAACGGCGACGACCCCGAGGCCGTCGTGCGCGTCGCGGCGCTCGCGGTGGCGTACCGCCAGGAGTTCCAGCGCGACGTCATCGTCGACCTCATCTGCTACCGCCGACGCGGCCACAACGAGGGCGACGACCCGTCGATGACGCAGCCCCTCATGACGAACCTCATCGAGGCGAAGCGCTCGGTGCGACGCCTCTACACCGAGTCGCTCGTCGGCCGCGGCGACATCACCGAGGAAGAGTACGAGAAGGCCAAGGAGGACTTCCAGAACCGCCTCGAGATCGCCTTCGCCGAAACGCACGCAGCCGAGACCGGCACCACCGGCATCGTCAGCGCGACATCGACCGGCAGCATCGAGCAGGCGGTCGGCCAGCCCGAGACGACGGGCGTGCAGCTCGAGGTCGTGCACCAGATCGGCGACGCGTTCGTCAACAAGCCCGACGGCTTCACGGTGCACGCCAAGCTCCAGCAGCTGCTCGACAAGCGCAACTCGATGAGCCGCGACGGCCAGATCGACTGGGCGTTCGGCGAACTGCTCGCGTTCGGCTCGCTGCTGATGGAGGGCACGAACGTGCGCCTCGCCGGTCAGGACGCGCGCCGCGGCACCTTCGTGCAGCGCCACTCGGTGCTGCACGACCGCGCGAACGGCCAGGAGTGGCTGCCGCTCGCGAACCTGTCCGACTCGCAGGGCCGGTTCTACGTGTACGACTCGCTGCTCAGCGAGTACGCCGCGATGGCATTCGAATACGGCTACTCGGTCGAACGGCGCGACACGCTCACCCTGTGGGAGGCGCAGTTCGGCGACTTCGCCAACGGCGCCCAGTCGGTCGTCGACGAGTACATCTCGGCCGCCGAGCAGAAGTGGGGTCAGCAGTCGGGTCTCGTGCTGCTGCTTCCGCACGGCTACGAGGGCCAGGGGCCCGACCACTCGTCGGCGCGCATCGAGCGCTACCTGCAGATGTGCGCGCAGGACAACATGATCGTGGCCCGCCCGTCGACTCCGGCATCCCACTTCCACCTGCTGCGCCGCCAGGCGTACGCACGTCCGCGCCGCCCGCTGATCGTCTTCACGCCGAAGGCGATGCTGCGCCTGCGCGGTGCGACGAGCCCGGTCGCCGACTTCACGCAGGGCCGGTTCGAGCCCGTGCTCGACGACGACCGCGGCATCGACACGTCTGCCGTCACGCGCGTGCTGCTGCACTCGGGCAAGATCCACTGGGATCTCAAGGCCGAGCTCGAGAAGAAGCCGAACGCGAAGGTCGCCCTGGTGCGCCTCGAGCAGCTCTACCCGGCTCCCATCGACGAGCTCAACGCCGTGATCGACAGCTACCCGAACGCCGAGCTGGTCTGGGTGCAGGACGAGCCCGAGAACCAGGGCGCGTGGCCGTTCATCGCCCTCGAGGTCGTCAAGCACCTGCACGGGCGCACGATCCGTCGCATCTCTCGCGCCGCTGCGGCGTCGACCGCGACGGGCTCGCCCAAGGTGCACGCGCGCGAGCAGGCCGCGATCCTCGAGCACGCGCTCAACGTCTGACGCGGAGACGCACGAACTCCGCAGAGTGGCACGAACTCCGCACCGGAACCCGCGTTCCGGTGCGGAGTTCGTCGCTTTCCGCGGAGTTCACGTCAGCGGGTCGACACCCGCGCGGGTGAACGCCGCCTCGGCGGCAGGGAGGGATGCCGCGGCATCCGCCGCGACGAGCCCCAGGCGGGTGCGCCTGTCGAGCAGGTCGGCGGTGCTCAGGGCGCCCTCGACGCGGATGCCCCACTCGAGCTCAGCCGCGGTCACGCCGCGCGCGGCGCCCTGGTGCCCGGATGCCGGATCGGCGAGTGATGCCACGAAGGGCGCCTCCACGCCGTAGCGCCGCACGAGGCGCGCGGTGGCGCGGATCTCGCCGCTGCGGTGCCGCGGCCACGCGCCCACCAGGGGCAGATCGGCGGTGATCGACGGGCGGGCCGTCGGCAGCAGACGGCGGCGCACCGCGGCATCCACTCCGTCCTGCGCCATGTGCCGGTACGTGGTGAGCTTGCCGCCCACGACGCTGAGCACGCCGTCGTCGGCCTCGATGACCGCGTGCCGCCGTGACAGATCGGCGGTGTCGTCGCCCGCGCGCCGAGGGCGCAGCAACGGCCGCAGCCCTGAGAACGTGCCGCGCACGTCGTCACGCGTGAGTGGTCGGGCGAGAACGGTGCTGATGGTCGCGAGCAGGAAGTCGATCTCGCTGTCGTCGGCGTGCGGCACGTCGATCACCTCGTCCGCGGCGACATCGGTCAGCCCGATGTACGTCCGCCCGTGCAGGGCGGGGACGGTGAAGACGAACCGCCCACGCGTGCCCGGCACGAGCGCCATCAGCGAGACGTCGCCGCCCAGGCGGGCCGTGTCGACGACGAGGTGACTCCCTCGGCTGGGTACGAGGTCGACCGACGACGTCAGCGCCCCGGCCCAGACGCCCGTCGCATTCACCACGGCGCGGGCCCGCACATCGAATCGGGAACCGGTCGCGACGTCGCGCAGCCGAGCCCCGTCACCGGTCAGCGCCGTCGCCTCGACGCGCGTCAGGACGCGCGCGCCGAACCCCGCCGCGGTCCGCGCGACGGCGATCACGAGGCGGGCGTCGTCGACGAGTTGACCGTCCCACCCGCGGATGCCGCCGCGCAGGCCGTCGGCGGCGACGCCCGGCGCGAGTGCGAGCGTCGCCTCGGCCGTCACGCGCTTCGGCCCCGGCAGCAGGGCGCCCGGTGTGCCGACGCCGCGCCGCAGCGCGTCGCCGAGACCGTACCCGACTCCGACGAACACCCCCTCGGCGAGGGCGTCGCCGTGCAGCGGCAGCACCTGCGCGAGCGGACGCGTCAGATGCGGCGCGATGCGGGTCATCAGCAGGTGTCGCTCGACGGCGCTCTCGTGGGCGATGCCGACGTGACCCGAGGCCAGGTAGCGCAGGCCGCCGTGCACGAGCTTCGACGACCAGGCGCTCGTACCCGAGGCGAGGTCGCCGCGCTCGACGAGCACCGTGCGCAGGCCGCGCGACGCCGCGTCGAGGGCGATCCCCGCGCCGGTGATGCCTCCGCCGACCACGAGCAGGTCGATCGGCGCACCGTCGGCGATCTCGGTCAGCTCGCGTATGCGTCGCGCGGCATGCAGCGCCGTCGAGCCCGGCAGACGCCCACGGACGCGACTCACGGGTGCACCGCGGGCGGGCGCACCTCGAGCAGGCCGGTGACGGCCGCCGCGAGCTCGGTGCGCCAGGCCGCGGCATCCAGCCATTCCTCCACGAGCGGTGCGGACTGGATCGCCCCCTGCAGCACCAGCAGCAGCATCGCCGCGCGCGCATCAGCGTCACCCGCCCGCACGAACCCCGCCCGCTGGCCGGCGCTCACCTGCGCGACCAGAGACTCGTGCACGAGTCTCTGGCTCGTACCCAGCCGTTCGAGGATGTACCGCGCGAACAGTTCCGGGTCGGTGTCGCGCAGTCGATCGACGATCTCGAGCCGACGCACTCGATCGGCGGCGCCGACGAGCACCTCGACGAGCGTCTCGAGCGAATCGGCGCGCGGGTGCGCGGGAACCTGCGCCACCACCTCGCGCGTGACGAGGCTCGCGAACAGCGCCTGCGCATCGGGCCAGTAACGGTAGATCGTCTGACGCGAGACGCCGCTGCGCCGCGCGATGTCGGAGATGCTCGTGCGGCGGATGCCATGGGCGAGCGTCTCGACGAGCGCCGCATCGAGGATCGACGTCGCGGTGTCCGACTCCGGATAGTTCATGTGACAAAAGTACACAACGTGTCATACTGTCGCCATGCCTGCGTCGACGCCGCTGCCCGAGCTCCCCCAGTCGCCCGCTGCGCGCCCGCCGATGGTCTGGGATCTCTGGGGCGACGGCTCGCGTTCGGCGCACCTGCCCCGCGGCGCACGCACGATCGCCGGCGCGCTGCTGAAGGGCACGCCGCTCCCCGTGCCGCGCCGAGACCCCGCCTCGGTCACCCTCTCACCCACGCGGCTGGACGCCGACGACCTCGCCGCCCTCGCGACGGCGGCCCCGGGCGACGGCGCCGTCGACACGGCAGATGCCGTCCGGCTGCTGCACCTCGGCGGCAAGAGCACACCCGATCTCCTGCGCAGACGCCTCGACGACACCGCCGCCGCGCCCGACGCGATCGTCTCGCCCGGGAACCACGACGAGGTCGCGGCGGTGCTCGCCGTCTGCGGGGCGCGCGGCATCGCGGTCGTGCCCTTCGGCGGGGGCACCAGTGTCGTCGGGGGCCTCGATCCTGATGCGGGCGGCCTGCGCGCCGTCGTGAGCCTCGACCTCTCCCGCACGGCCGCCCTGCTCGCCCTCGACGAGATCTCCCTGCTGGCCACGTTCGGCGCAGGGACGACCGGGCCCCAGGCAGAAGAGCTGCTCGGCCGGCACGGCCTCACGCTGGGGCACTTCCCGCAGAGCTTCGAGCACGCCTCCCTCGGCGGCTTCGCGGCGACCCGGTCGAGTGGGCAGGCCTCACGCGGCTACGGCCGCTTCGACGAGCTCGTCCACGCGCTGCGCGTCGCGACGCCGGCGGGTCCGCTCACCCTCGGCATCGCCCCGGCGAGCGCGGCCGGCCCCGATCTGCGCGAGCTGATCCTCGGATCGGAGGGGGCGTTCGGAGTCATCACCGAGGTGTCCGTGCGCGTGCGGCCGATCCCCGCGCACACCGCGTACGGCGCGTGGACGTTCCCTGGGTTCGCCGCCGGAGCCGAGGCGCTGCGCGAGCTGACGCAGGCCGGCATCCGCCCGACCGTACTGCGCCTGAGCGACGAGAGGGAGACGCGCGTGAACGCCGTGCTCGGCGGGCACCTGCTGCGCGTGACGGGCGCGCTCGCGGTCGCGACGTTCGAGGCATCCACCCCTGCGGGCGCCGAGCGGGTGCGGGCCGAGACCGACGCGATCTTCGCGCGCCACGGCGCCACGTCGCGCGGCGAAGACCCGGCGCGATCGTGGGAGCGGGGGCGCTTCTCCTCCCCGGTGCTGCGCGACAGCCTCATGGACATCGGCGTCCTCGCCGAGACACTCGAGACGGCGACGGTGTGGTCGCGGCTCACGGCGCTCAAGACCGATGTCACGGCTGCCCTGACCGACACGCTCACCGCGCGCGGCACGGCGCCTATCGTCATGTGCCACATCTCGCATGTGTATCCCGCGGGCGCATCCCTCTACTTCACGGTCGTCGCCGCACTCACCGACGATCCGCTGACGCAGTGGGCGGATGCCAAGGCATCCGCCTCTCGCGCGATCGCCGCGTCGGGCGGCACCGCGACCCATCACCACGCCGTCGGCCGCGACCACCGCGGCGGCATGGAGGCCGAGATCGGAGCGCTGGGCATCGAGGTGCTGCGTGGCGTGGGGCGCGTGCTCGATCCGCAGGGCATCATGAATCCGGGCGTGCTCGTGCCGCCGCCCGCGCTCTGATCACCCCGACCCACCCGAGGGACACGCCATGGATGTCGCGCTCCTGATGAATCCCGCAGCGCGCGCGGGGGCCCACACCGGCGCCGCGATGCGTACGGCCGAGCGGCTGCGAGCCGCCGGGCATCGCGTGAGCGTGATCTCAGGCGGCAGCGCGACCGAGTCGTCCGCCCTGCTGCGCACGGCCCTCGACCTCGGCACCGACGCGGTCGTCGTCGCGGGCGGCGACGGCACGGTGTCGCTCGCGATCCAGCAGCTCGCCGGGGGTGACGTGCCGCTCGGCATCGTTCCCGCCGGGACGGGCAACGACCTCGCCAATACCCTGGGAATGCGCGACCTCGACGCCGACGCCGCGGCGGATGCCGTCATCGCCGGCGACACCCGCACGATCGACCTCGCGCGGGTGACCCGCGCCGACGGGACGAGCGTGCTCTACGGCACCGTTCTCGCCAGCGGATTCGACTCGAAGGTGAACGATCGCGCCAACCGCATGCGCTGGCCGCGGGGGCACATGCGGTACAACATCGCGATCCTCGTCGAGTTCATGCGCCTCCGCGGCATCCCCTTCGAGATCGAGCTCGAGCTCGAGGGCGGCACCCGCGAGCGCATCGCGGGTGAACTCGTCATGGCGACCGTCGGCAACGGCCGCAGCTACGGCGGCGGCATCCCGATCTGCCCCGACGCCGACCTCGAGGACGGTCTGCTCGACGTGACGCTCGTGCGCCCGGCGGGCAGGCTCAAGCTGCTGCGCCTGCTCCCCCGCGTGTACCGCGGCACGCACACCTCGATCGACGAGGTCAGCACCTACCGGGCGCGCTCCGCGCGCCTCGCGTCCGCCGGTGTGACCGCGTACGCCGACGGCGACCCGCTGGGCAGCCTGCCGCTGCACGTCGAGGTCGTCCCCCGCGCGCTGCGGGTGTTCGCACAGACGAGGTGACGCCGGCGCCACCTCTCGGCGCGCTAGCGGGCTCTGGCCGCTCTCAGTGGTGCGTGGCCTGCTCGGCGCGCAGCCGTGACAGAACCTGATCGCGCAGCTCTTCGGGGGCCGTCTCCTTGCACGCGCGCGCGATGACGGCGGTGAGGGTCGTCGCGACGAGCGCCTCGTCGCGACACGCGGGACAGTTCTCGAGGTGCTCGGTGATGTCGGAGTGCTGCGTCTTGCAGACTTCGTGACGGAGGTACTCCTCCAGGTCCTTGCGGGCTTTGTCGCAGCCGCAGTCGCTCATTTCTTTCTCCTCGAGCTCGTCGCCGGAGCCGGCACCTCGATGCCGCGCTCGCGCGCATAGTCGGCCAGCAGGTCACGCAGCATTCGCCTGCCACGGTGCAGGCGGCTCATGACCGTGCCGATGGGGGTCTTCATGATGTCCGCGATCTCCTGATACGCGAACCCTTCGACATCCGCGAGGTACACCGCCAGGCGGAAGTCCTCGGGAAGCGTCTGCAGGGCATCCTTCACGACGGATGCCGGCATGTGGTCGATCGCCTCGGCCTCCGCCGAGCGCGAACTCGTCGCCGTGGTCGACTCGGCACCGCCCAGCTGCCAGTCCTCGAGCTCGTCGATCGTGCCCTGATACGGCTCGCGCTGCTTCTTGCGGTACGTGTTGATGTACGTGTTCGTGAGGATGCGGTACAGCCACGCCTTGAGGTTCGTGCCCTGCGTGAACGATGCCCACGAGGCGAACGACTTGACGAACGTCTCCTGCACGAGATCGGCCGCGTCCGCGGGGTTGCGTGTCATCCGCATCGCCGCCGCGTACAGCTGGTCCATGAACGGAAGCGCCTGCTGCTCGAACTGGGCGCGCGGGTCGGTCTCGATCTGCGGATCCGGTGTGGTGTCGGGCCCTGCGGCCACCTGCTCGTCCATCGCGGCCCAGTCTACGTCGGCCGGATCCACGAGAACGGGGGCGAGCGTCGCTGTCAAGTGGGGGTCCTCCTTTTCGGGGGCGTCGGACGGGTTCGTTAGGGTAGAACCCGATGACCATGACCGGGTATTCCCTTCCTGAGCCCGTATCGGCGTCGCCGTGGCCCGCGCCCCTCGCCGACCGCCCTCTGCAGGCGACGATCGCGGTGCCCGGCTCGAAGTCGCTGACCAATCGAAAGCTGGTGCTGGCCGCCCTCGCCGACTCGCCCAGCACGCTGACGGCTCCACTGCACTCCGACGACTCCGCGCGCATGATCGACGCCCTGCGGACGCTCGGCGTCGAGATCGAGGAGATCTCGGGTGACAGCGCATTCGGCCCCGACCTGCGCATCACGCCGCCCCCGTCGCTGACGGGCGACGTCACGATCGACTGCGGCCAGGCCGGCACCGTCATGCGCTTCATCGCGCCGCTGGCGGGTCTCGCCACCGGAGACGTGACCATCACCGCGCACGCGAGTGCGCTGCACCGCCCGATGGGCGAGATGATCAAGGCGCTGCGCGAGATCGGCGCCGACATCGACGACGGCGGGTCGTGGTCGCTGCCGTTCACCGTCCGGGGCCGCGGCCGCATCCGCGGCGGCGAGGTCACGATCGATGCCAGCGGGTCGAGCCAGTTCGTCTCCGGCCTGCTGCTGGCGGCCCCCCGATTCGACGTCGGGCTGCACCTCATCCACTCCGGCGACAGGTTGCCGTCGGTCCCCCACATCGACATGACCGTCGAGACGCTCGCCCGGCGCGGCATCCAGGTCGAGCACCCCACCCCGAACGAGTGGATCGTGCCGGCAGGCGTGCCCCGCGGCCGCGACGCGGCAATCGAGCCCGACCTCTCTAACGCGGCGCCCTTCCTCGCGGCGGCGCTGCTGACCGACGGCGCCGTGACGATCCCCGGGTGGCCGCCCACCTCGACGCAGCCGGGAGCGCTCCTGCCCGAGATCCTGGCGCTCCTCGGTGCGCGCACGGGCCGTCGCGGCGGCGCGCTGACCGTCACCGGCACGGGGCGCATCGCGGGCGTCGACCTCGACCTCACCGCGGCGAGCGAGCTGACCCCGACGCTGTTCGCCCTCGCCGCCTTCGCCGACGCGCCGACGACCCTGCACGGCATCGGGCACATCCGCGGTCACGAGACCGACCGCATCGATGCACTCGTCAGCAACCTGCGCGCGCTCGGCGGCGACGCCGAAGAGCTGCCCGACGGCATCCGCATCACCCCTCGCCCGCTGCACGGCGGTCTGTGGCGCGCCCACCACGACCACCGCATCGCGACGGCCGGCGCGCTCATCGGGCTGCGAGTCCCCGGTGTCGAGGTCGACGACATCGGCACGACGGCGAAGACCCTGCCGGAGTTCCCGCAGCTGTGGCACCAGCTGCAGATCGGCGACGGCTCCCGGTGAACGAACCGGATGCGGGCTGACCCGACATGAGCTGGCTGGGAGACCTCGACGACGACGAACCGGAGTTCGACGAGGCCGACGTGCGCGTCCGGCCGAACCCCAAGGCCAACCGTCCCCGCACCAAGCGCCGCCCCGCGCACGCCGACGCCCGGATCGCGCGGGTGCTCGGGGTCGACCGCGGGCGGTACACCGTCCTGCTCGACGAGGACGGGCCCGACGAGCACACTGCGCTCGCCACCCGTGCCCGTGAGCTGCGCAAGCAGCCGATCGTCACGGGCGATCGGGCGCGGGTCGTCGGCGACTCGAGCGGCGACGATGGGACCCTCTCGCGGATCGTCGGCATCGAAGAGCGCACGTCGCTGCTGCGACGCAGCGCCGACGACACCGATCAGGTGGAGCGCATCATCGTCGCGAACGCCGATCAGATGCTCATCGTGGTCGCCGCCGCCGACCCCGAGCCACGGCCACGCCTGGTCGACCGCTACCTGATCGCGGCGCTGGATGCCGGCGTCCACCCGCTCCTCGTCATCACGAAGACCGACCTCGCCGACCCGACCGCGTTCCTCGGCCACTTCGAGGGCGTCGACGACCTGCAGGTCTTCCGCAGCGGCACCGGCGACATGCCGGTCGACGAGATCGGCCGGCACCTCGTCGGGCACTCCACCGTGTTCGTCGGCCATTCGGGCGTGGGGAAGTCCACGCTCGTCAACGCGCTCGTGCCGAGCGCCGACCGGGCCACGGGGCATGTCAACGAGGTCACGGGGCGCGGGCGCCACACCTCGAGCTCGACGGTCTCGCTGCGCTACGTCGGCGAGAGCGGCCGCGGCTGGGTGATCGACACCCCCGGCGTGCGGTCGTTCGGGCTCGGCCATGTCGACCCTGCGAACATCCTGAAGGCGTTCAGCGACCTCGCGCTCGTCGCGGAAGAGTGCCCGCGCGGCTGCACGCACCTGCCCGACGCCCCCGACTGCGCGATCGTCGATGCGGTCGCGGAGGGGCGCCTCGGCGACCGCGGCGCCGCGCGCCTCGACTCGCTGCAGCGCCTTCTCGCGACCTTCGCGTGAGCCGGTCGCCGCGCCTGTCGAGGCGTCACGGCACGCCTAGGCTGGATGCCATGACCCTCGAGACCGGATCCGCAGCCCCCGACTTCACGCTCGTCGATCAGGACGGACGCAGCGTCTCGCTCGCTGCGGCGCCGGGGGCGGCGATCCTCTTCTTCTACCCGGCCGCGATGACCCCGGGGTGCACGACCGAGGCGTGCGACTTCCGCGACAGTCTCGCGCCGCTGCAGGCCGCCGGCTACACGGTGCTCGGCATCTCGCGCGACGAGCCCGCCAAGCTGAGGGAGTTCCGCGCGCACGACGCACTGACGTACGAGCTGCTGAGCGACCCCGACCACGCCGTGCACGACGCCTACGGCGCGTGGGGCGAGAAGATGAACTACGGAAAGCTCGTCGAGGGCGTCATCCGCTCCACGTTCGTGCTCGACGCGGACCACCGCATCACGCACGCGCTGTCGAACGTCAAGGCGACCGGTCACGTGGCGCGGTTGCGCACCCTGCTCGGCGTCAGCTGAGCCGACACCATCACGCCCGCGTCGTCACGCTTCCGGGTCGTCGACGGAAGGGCGCCCGCCCGCCCGCCGTGCCGCGCCGATCAGCGCGACGAGCCCGACGACCGCGGGCACCGTGAGGACGAGCGCGAGCGGCACCGAGGGTGCTGGTCCGGTGACGGCGCCGATCGCGACGGCGAGCATGAGCAGCTGGGTGACGATGCCGCCCGATCGGCCCCATGACCTGCCGCGCGACACGGCGACGGCGAACGCCGCGACCGCGATGGCGCCGATCACGGTGAGCACGATGAGTGCCAGCGAGCTCACGACCGCGTCGGTGTCTCCCCCGACGAGCGCGACGACCTCCCAGCCCGCGACGGCGAGCAGGGCGACCGCCTCGACGCCGAGGATGCCGGCCGCGAAGCGCTCGGGTGCGCTGATCGACATGACGGCGACCCTTTCTCACAGAGAATCCCCATCGGGAAATCCCGAGTTCACCCTTGATTCATCTGAATCGGCATGGGACGATTGTTGTAGCCGTGTGCTCCCACAGCGAAGTGGGGCGAGCCTAAGAGCTCGCACACTCATCAGGGTATCCGACTCCCGAAGTCCTGCCCTGCACACTTCCTCATTCCCCATCAAGGAGCACCACACTATGGATTGGCGCGACAAGTCTGCCTGCCTGACCGTCGACCCCGAGCTTTTCTTCCCCGTGGGGAACACCGGCCCGGCCGTCGAGCAGATCGAGAAGGCGAAGGCCGTCTGCGCCCGCTGCACGGTGACCGAGGTCTGCCTGCAGTACGCCCTCGAGACCGGTCAGGACTCGGGCGTCTGGGGCGGCCTGTCGGAAGACGAGCGCCGCGCCCTCAAGCGCCGCGCCGCGCGCGCCCGCCGCGCCTCCTGACGCCTCAGCTGCGCCCGATGTAGCGCAGCGGGATCTCGATCGTCACTTCGGTGCCCGAGCCGACGATCGTGTGCCAATCGATCGAGCCGCTCAGTTCGCCCTGGATCAGGGTGCGCACGATCTGCGTGCCGAGGCCGCGGCCGACCTGCCCCTCGGGCAGCCCGACGCCCGTGTCGCGCACGCGCACGTGCAGCTGCTCGTCGGTGCGATCGGCGATGATCTCGACCTCGCCCTCCTGATCGGCGAGGCCGTGCTCGACGGCGTTCGTGACGAGTTCGGTCAGAGCGAGGGCCAGCGGCGTCGCGTACTCGCTCGGCAACGTGCCGAACGTGCCGGTCGTGCGCGTGCGGGCACGCGTGTTGGGCGAGGCCGCCACCTCGGCGACGAGCTTGAGTACGCGATCGAACACGTCGTCGAAGTCGACGTTCTGGGCGAGTCCCTCCGAGAGGGTGTCGTGGACGACGGCGATCGCCGAGACCCGGCGCATCGCGTGGGTGAGCGCGTCGCGCGCCTCGTCCGAGTGCGTGCGGCGCGACTGGATGCGCAGCAGTGACGCCACGGTCTGCAGGTTGTTCTTCACGCGGTGGTGGATCTCACGGATCGTGGCATCCTTCGTGATGAGCTCCTGCTCCTGATGCCTGATCTCGGTCACATCGCGGCACAGCACGATGGCGCCGATGCGGTGTCCGTTGTCCTTGAGCGGGATCGTGCGCAGCGACACGGTCACCCCGCGCGCTTCGAGGTCGGCGCGCCAGGGCGCGCGGCCGGCCATCACGATCGGCAGCGACTCGTCGAACTGCCGCTTCGCAGGCAGGATGCCCGAGGCGACCTCGAGCAGCGACTCCCCCTCGAGTTCGTCATCGAAGCCCAGTCGGTTGAAGGCCGACAGCGCGTTCGGGCTGGCGAAGGTCGTGATGCCGTCCTCGTCCATCCGGATCAGACCGTCCGACGCGCGCGGCGCCCCGCGCCGCGGCGAGGTGGGTGCGGCCAGATCGGGGAAGTCGGCGCCGGCGATCATGCCGAACAGGTCGTCGGCGCAGTCGTTGAACGTGATCTGCTGGCGTGAGGGCGTGCGCGCCTCGCCCAGGTTCGTGTGCCGCGTGAGCACGCCGATCACGGTCGGGCCGTGCGCCGCTCCGGCGCGCTCGCGCACGATCGGCACCGCCCGCACACGCGTCGGGGTCTCTTCGAACCAGTCGGGCGAGGCCGAGTCGACGATCGTCGCGCGGGTGAACGCGTCGCGCACCTGGGTGCGCCACTGCGGCCGCACCGCGTCGCCGACGATGTCGCGGTAGAACAGGGTCGCCGCGCCGCTCGGGCGGGTGTGGGCGACGGCGATGAACGAGTCGTCGGCCGTCGGCACCCAGATGACGATGTCGGCGAAGGCCAGATCGGCGAGCAGCTGGCCGTCACCCGCCAGGCGATGCAGCCATTCGATGTCCGCCTCGGTGGAGCGGCCTTGGGCGTACACGAGATCGCTGAGCGTCGACACCTGCCCAGCCTATTGCGGCCCGATCATGCCGTGCGCGCGCGGCGACCGGGTGTATGCGGTGCCGTGGCGATCCGCTGCGCACGGCGCGCGCGGCGCTCTTCGCGCAGCGGCACCGGAGGCTCGAGCGCCTCGCCGACGAAGCGACGCACCGCGCCCGCGAGCGGCGAGCGACCGGCGACGAGGGCGATCGGCTGGGCGCTGAGCGTCGCGGCATCCGCCGCTCTCTGGTCCCACGGCACGAACCACAGGTCCTTCGCGCCCGTGTAGCGCTCGATCGTCCGGCGGACCTGCCCACGGGCATCCATGCCGAGCGTCGAGCTGCGCAGCTTGTTGACGACCACGTGCACGGACGCGGCCCCGGCCGCCGCGCGCAGATCGGCGTACGCGCGCACGAACCGAGAGACACCGACCGGGTCGGCCGCCACGACGGCGACGACCACGTCCGCTGCGGCGAGCGCCGCGAGGGTCGCCGCATTGCGCCGCGGACCGTCGAGGTCGCTCACGATCTCTTCGTCGCGCTCGAGCGGCGCCGCCATGTCGACGACGGTGTCATCTGCCCAGCTGCGGCAGTGGCCGAGCGCGGCGCCGACGCGATCGAGCGACAGCTCGGGCCATCGGCTGGGCCGGTTGATCCCGGTGAGCACGTCCACGGCCCCGAGGGGCACGGCGATGCGGGTGAGTTCGGATGCCGTGAGCGTACCGCGTTCGGCCTGGCGGCAGGCGGCTGCGAAGCCGGGTCCCTCGTCGGCCAGCCCGGTGGCCAGCGACACGGACGGCGCATGCGAGTCGGCGTCGACGAGCGCGACTCGGCGGCCGTCGCGGGCGAGCTCGCAGGCGAGCTCGATGGCGGTGGTCGTGCGGCCCGGGGCTCCCGCCGCGCCCCACACCGCGATCACGCGGCCGGTCGAACGGGGCTCCGCTGCGGCCGCCGCCGCTATCGGGGAGAGCAGCTCTGCGGCCGCACAGGTGCTCGCGCGAGCCGCGACTCCGAATACCTCGGCCACCCGCCGATCGGCAGGCCCGTCGCACAGTGCGACGATGCGGACGGCGAAGCGGTCGCAGGCCGAGACGAGCTGCGCGGTCAGCGCGCTGCGCCGCGCGGTGACGATGAGCAGGTCGGCACGCGCGAGCTCACCGAGGAGCTCGGCCGCCTCGGGTCCGCTCATGGCGTCGACTGCGGCGCCGGCGGGCGCGTCGGCGCCGACCACGATCCGCACATCGGCGCCTGCGTCGCGCAGCTCGTCGGCGAGCCCCCGGGCACGCGGGCCGTCGATCGCGACGACCACCTTCGCCAGGTCGCCGACGCTCACTGCGCCGCCTCCGCCGTCGGGACGATCGACAGGCTCGCACCGCCCGCGATCGCGGCGAGGGTGTCGGCGACATCCGCACGCGCGATGACGAGTTCGACGGCAGAGCTCGTCGACGCCATGACCGAGTCGTCTTCCGAGACCGACACGACCGTCGCCGACGGTACGAGGATCCGCGGCGTGTCGAAGACGCCGCGCTCGAGCTGCGGCGCACTCCAGACCTCGACACTGCTGCCCGCCGACACCGCCGCCGGCAGCTCGGTCGCGCTGTGCACGACGACCGTCGTCGTCCGCAGCGCCGCTCCGTCGCCGAGCGAGTCCAGCGGGACGAGCTCGCCGCCGGGGATCGTCCGTGTGGCGACCGCGCCGGGCACGAGGGTCGCGGGCGACGCATAGGCCTCTTCCAGGTGCCCGAGCGCGACATCGACGACGCGCAGATCTCCGGCGTCGACCACGTCGCCGGGAACGATCGTGCGGGCTGCGGCGAACACCGGGACCGTCTGACGCGAGGCAGTGACGACGAGCCACACCCCGACGACGGATGCGACGATGAGCGCGATACCGACCAGGAACCGGACGTCTGCCCAGAACGCGCGGGGAGCCGGGCGCGCGGCGCTGTGTTCGCTCATGCGCCCATCGTGTCGCGCGGCGGTGGGTTCCGCCGACGTTATCCACAGGTCCGCGTGGGCGCCGGGGCGACGGCGCGCGCGGACCCATAATTGCCTCATGCCCGAATCAGCCGCCTCCGGCGCGCGTATGTTCACGCCTGCGCAGGTCGCCGAGATGTTGCAGCTGCCGGTCGACGAGGTGCTCGCGCTCATCCTCGACGGCCGGCTGCGCGGCGTGAAGGTGGGCACCCCCGCGCGGTGGCGCATCGAGGCCGCGAGCGTCGAGGGCTACCTCGACGACCAGGCCGAAGAGGCGCGGCGGATGGCTCTGTGGCGCGAGTCGAACGCCGCGAGCTTCCCCGAGCTGTGGGGACACGGCCGCAACGGGAAGCCGAGCTGATCAGGAGATCTCGGTGGCGCCTTCGAGCCGCACCGCGACAACGGCGGTGAACGGGACGAGGCGATAGCCGGTGACGTTCTCGGCGCGCCGGGGAGCGCCCGGCTCGTGCAGGGCGATGTCGAGGTGGTCGGCGGCCGCGCGGTCGATCGTCCCGTGCAGCGTTCGACCGTCGCCGAGATGAACGGATGTCGCGACGCGCCGCCGCACGACGTCACGCAGCACGAAGCCGAACCCCATCCGCTGTCCGAGCGCCGGCCCCGGGTCTGCCTCGCGCACACTCGCCAGCACGGCATCCGCCGTCGCCGCGATGCCCGCGATGCCCCACAGCGGGACGATCACGACGCTCGCACGCCCGGTCGTCGACACTCCGCACCAGTCGGCACCGACGCGAGACAGGGTGCCGGCCAGGGGCGTGCCACCCGACAGCTCGACCGTCACGGGGCGCTCCTGACGGGCCAGGACGACGAGACGCTCGCGCAACGCGACGCGTGAGAGCCGCAGGCGCTCCGCCTCGGTGTCCAGCGCGGCGCGCTCGGCCTCCCACTCGGAGTCGAGCTGGTCTTCCAGGTCTTCGAAGAAGCGATCCCACCGCACGCCGGCACGATACGCGAGCCGGCCGCCGCGTCGTCGTCGTTATCCACAGGTGAGGGGATTCTCATCCCGCCGGCATGGGCGCTGTGCTCTACTCGACCCACGCCATTCCCGGGTCCGAGGAGGTCAGCACATGGTTCCGCCCGAATCGGATTCCGCACGCCGGACGGCCCGCTCGGGCTCTGCGCTCGAGGTCGCGGAGTACTTCGCACCGCAGCGCACCCCGACGCAGGCGCTGCCCGACCCCGAGCCGCTCCTGGCGAACCTGACGATCGGTGTCCTCGAGGTGCTCGCCGGCGTCCGCGAGGTCGACCAGCTCGCCAGATGGCTCGGCGAAGACGCCTACCGCGCGCTGCTCACGCGCGCCAACCTGTCGGCCCGCGCCCGCAACGCCCGCGGCGTGACGCCGCAGCGGCCGGCCTACCGAATCCTCTCGACCCACTCGGCCTCCCCCGCCGACGGCGTGGTCGAGGGCGTCGTGATCACGGCGGGGCCGGCGCGCACGCGCGCCGTCGCGATCCGCCTCGAGGGCTGGGACGGTCGTTGGCGCGCGACGTCCGTCGCCGCTCTCTAGCCGCGACGGTCGGGCCGCCCGGTCACTGCCGGTACGACGCCAGGAAGTTGCCGAGCCGCTCGATCGCCTCGCTCAGCACGCGCGCTTCGGGCAGCGTCACGATCCGCAAGTGGTCGGGCGTCGGCCAGTTGAAGCCGGTCCCCGGCACGAGCAGGACGTGCTCAGCCACGAGGAAGTCGTAGACGAGCTTCCCGTCGTCATGGATCTCGTGCACCTCGGGATCGAGCCGCGGGAATGCGTAGAGCGCTCCCTGCGGCTTGGCGCACTGCACGCCGGGGATCGCGGTGAGGCCCTGCCACGCGGCATCCCGCTGCTCGTGCAGGCGCCCCGTCGGGGCGATGAGCGCGTCGATCGACTGCACGCCCGATAGCGCGGCCTGCACGGCGTGCTGGGCGGGGACGTTCGGGCACAGGCGGGTCGAGGCGAGCAGCTGGATGCCCTGCAGGAACCCGGACGCATGGCCCTTGGGTCCGGTGATGACCATCCAGCCCGAACGGTACCCCGCAACGCGGTAGGTCTTCGACAGGCCGTTGAACGTCAGGCAGAGCAGATCGGGCGCGAGGGTCGCCAGCGGGACGTGCACCGCGTCGTCGAAGAGGATGCGGTCGTAGATCTCGTCCGAGAGCAGCAGCAGGTCGCGCTCGCGCGCGATCTGCACGATGCCTTCGAGCGTCTCACGCGAGTACACGGCGCCGGTCGGATTGTTGGGGTTGATGATCACGATCGCCTTGGTGCGGTCGGTGATCTTCGCGCGGATGTCATCGAGCGAGGGCTGCCAGCCGTCCTCGCTGTCGCACAGGTAGTGCACCGGCGTGCCGCCCGCGAGGCTCGTCATCGCCGTCCACAGCGGATAGTCGGGCGCGGGGATCAGCACCTCGTCGCCCGTGTCGAGCAGCGCCTGCATCGTCATCGTGATGAGCTCTGAGACCCCGTTGCCGAGGTAGACGTCGTCGGGGTCGACGTGCGGGAAGCCGGGGGTCTGCTCGTAGCGCGAGACGACCGCGCGGCGCGCCGACATGATCCCGCGGCTGTCGCTGTACCCGTGCGCGTGCGGCACGGCCTCGATCATGTCGCGCACGATCTGGTAGGGCGCCTCGAAGCCGAAGATCGCCGGGTTGCCGGTGTTGAGCTTGAGGATGCGGTGCCCGTCGGCCTCGAGGCGGTCGGCCTCGACGAGGGCGTGCCCGCGGATCTCGTACAGGACGTCCTTCAGCTTCGACGATTGGTCCAGGATGCGCGGGCTCATCGTGACAGGATATCGCCGCGCATCCCGTGCCAATCGACCGGCGGTGGACCGCCCGCGCTCACTTCTTCTTGTCAGCGGCGCGCCGCTGCGCGCGGTTCTGCGGAGCGGGGGCGGATGCCGGAGCATCGCCCGTCCGCTGGCCGAACGCGCCGCGCGGGGCTTCGGCGGCAGCGGCCGGTGCGGCGGCGGGCTGCGCCGCAGACTGGCGGAGCTTGCTGGTCGCGGCCTGCTGCACCTGCCCGCGATCGTTGCGCACCTCGACATCGCCGCCCTCGCCGGGCGCGGTGTACTGCAGCTTCTGCGCCTCGACCGGCGGTGCCGCGAGACCCTTCGCCTCGACCTGTCCGTCGCCCTGCTGGCGCACCTCGACGTCGAGGTTGTAGAGGAAGCCGACCGACTCTTCCTTGATCTGGCCCATCATCGCCTGGAACATCTGGTAGCCCTCGCGCTGGTACTCGATCAGCGGGTCGCGCTGGGCCATCGCGCGCAGGCCGATGCCGTCCTTGAGGTAGTCCATCTCGTACAGGTGGTCGCGCCAACGACGGTCGAGCACCTGCAGCACGACGCGACGCTCGAGCTCGCGGGTGGCCGGCTCGCCGAGCGTCTGCTCGCGGGCCTCGTACGCGATCTTCGCGTCGGAGAGGATCTCGCGCTTGAGGCCCTCGGCGCTCACGCGCCCCTTGCTGCCACTCTCCGCGACGACCTCGTCGATCGTCACGCTGACGGGGTAGAGGGTCTTGAGCTCGGTCCACAACGCGTCGAAGTCCCAGCTCTCGGTGTGGCCCGAGCCGGTGTGGTCGTCGATGACGGCGCTGATGGCGTCTTCGATGAAGTGCTCCACGCGGCCCGAGAGGTCATCGCCCTCGAGCATGTGACGGCGGTCGGCGTAGATCGCCTCGCGCTGCCGGTTGAGCACGTCGTCGTACTTCAGCACGTTCTTGCGGATCTCGGCGTTGCGGCCCTCGACCTGGCTCTGCGCGCTCTTGATCGCGCGCGAGACCATGTTCGACTCGATCGCGACGTCGTCGGGGAAGTTCGCACGCGCGAGGATCGCCTCGGCGGCGCCCGACTGGAACAGCCGCATCAGATCGTCGGTCAGCGACAGGTAGAAGCGGCTCTCGCCGGGGTCGCCCTGACGGCCCGAGCGGCCGCGCAGCTGGTTGTCGATGCGTCGCGACTCGTGGCGCTCGGTGCCCAGCACGTACAGACCGCCCGCCTCGACGACCTTCGTCGCCTCTTCGGCCACCGTGTCGCGCATGCGCGTGTACACGGCATCCCACTCCGCCTCGTACTCCTCCGGCGTCTCGACGGGGTCGAGACCCTGAGCCTTGAGGTCCTGCACCGCGAGGAACTCGGCGTTGCCGCCGAGCATGATGTCGGTGCCGCGGCCGGCCATGTTCGTGGCGACCGTGACGGCGCCGAGTCGCCCGGCGCGGGCGACGATCTCAGCCTCGCGCGCGTGGTTCTTCGCGTTGAGCACTTCGTGCTTGACGCCCTTCTTCGCGAGCAGGCGCGACAGGTACTCGCTCTTCTCGACGCTGACGGTGCCGACGAGCACGGGCTGGCCGGTCTCGTGGCGGCGCACGATGTCTTCGACCACCTGCGCGAACTTGGCCTGCTCGTTCTTGTAGACCAGATCGGCCTGGTCCTTGCGGATCATCGGCTTGTTCGTCGGGATCGGCACGACGCCCAGCTTGTACGTCGACATGAACTCGGCGGCCTCGGTCTCGGCGGTACCGGTCATGCCGGCGAGCTTCTCGTAGAGGCGGAAGTAGTTCTGCAGGGTGACGGTGGCGAGGGTCTGGTTCTCGGCCTTGACCGGCACCGCCTCTTTCGCCTCGATCGCCTGGTGGATGCCTTCGTTGTAGCGCCGACCCACGAGGATGCGCCCGGTGTGCTCGTCGACGATCATGACCTCGTCGTTCATGACGACGTAGTCGGTGTCGCGCTTGAACAGCGCGAGCGCTTTGATCGAGTTGTTCAGGAACGAGATGAGCGGGGTGTTCGCCGACTCGTACAGGTTGTCGATGCCGAGGTAGTCCTCGACCTTCTCGATTCCGGGCTCGAGCACGCCGATCGTGCGCTTCTTCTCATCGACCTCGTAGTCGACGCCCGGCTCGAGGGTCTTCGCGATCTTCGCGAACTCGACGAACCAGCGGTTCGCCTCGCCCGAGGACGGTCCGGAGATGATCAGCGGCGTGCGGGCCTCGTCGATCAGGATCGAGTCGACCTCGTCGACGATCGCGAAGAAGTGGCCGCGCTGGACGAGGTCCTCGCGGCGCCACGCCATGTTGTCGCGCAGGTAGTCGAAGCCGAACTCGTTGTTCGTGCCGTAGGTGATGTCGGCCTCGTACTGCGCACGACGCACCTCGGGGGTCTGGCCCGCGACGATCGTGCCGGTGGTCATTCCGAGGGCGCGATAGACGCGGCCCATGAGCTCGGACTGATAGCTCGCGAGGAAGTCGTTGACCGTGATGACGTGCACGCCCTTCGCCGCGATCGCGTTGAGGTACACCGCGAAGGTGGCGGTCAGGGTCTTGCCCTCACCGGTCTTCATCTCGGCGATGTTGCCGAGGTGCAGGGCCGCGCCGCCCATGACCTGAACGTCGTACGGCCGCTGGCCGAGCGTGCGCTTGGCCGCCTCGCGCACCGCGGCGAACGCCTCGGGCATGAGCTTGTCGAGCGATTCGCCCGCCTCGTGGCGCGCCCGCAGCTCGGCGGTCTCGCCGCGCAGCTCTTCGTCGGTCAGGTGCGCGTACTCCTCTTCGAGGGCACCGACCGCCTTCGCGACCTGCTGGAGCCGTCGCACGATGCGTCCTTCTCCGGCGCGGAGCAGTTTCTCGAGAGGGTTGGCCACGGACGATCTCCATCTGTCAGGGGGTGGCGTGCACAGGGCACACCCGCTCATGTTACCCGGCTGTGACCTTGAGTCCCCTGTGCAGGGCGTCCGCCCCGCGACTGCCCTCGGCGCCCGACCTAGGATCGATGCATGGCCGGATTCTGGGGTGCCCGCAAGAAGGAGCGCGCGGAGCTCGCCGCGCAGGATGCCGAGCTCGGCCGGCGTGCCGACGCCGCGCTCGTCGCCGCAGACGAGCGGCTGCGCACGACCGACGACGAGCTCACGTTCGCCGAGCTCGAGCTGGGGCGCGACGCGACGCGCGGGCTGCGCGACGCGCTGGGCGCCGTGCGCCTCCACCTCGGCGAGGCATTCCACCTCAATCAGCTCAACAACGACGAGATCCCGGACACGCCCGAAGAGGCGCGCACCCGCAACGCGCGCATCATCCAGCTGTGCGATTGGGCGCAGGATCTGCTCGACGACCGGCTCCAGGCCCTCGCCGAGCCCGTGGCGCGGGCACGGCGCGCGCCCGAGATCATCGACGGCATCCGCCGCGACGTCGAGCGCGATGCGGCGCGGATCCCGCGGATCGAGGTCACGCTCGAACGCCTGTCCCGCCGCTACTCCCCCGATGCGCTGCGCAAGATCTCCGGCAACACGACCGAGGCGGCGCAGCTGCTCGAGTTCGCGACCCACGGAGCCGACGTCTCGACGGCGCGACGCGAGAGCGGGCAGCGCGAGCAGGCGAACCTCGCCCTCGAGACGGCGATCGAGGCGGCGCGGCGCGCGACGACGCTGCTCGACGCGGTCGACACGTTCGAGGTCGAGGCGCTGCGCGCCGAGTCGACCCTCGATGCGATCGTGGACGACTCGCGCGAAGACCTCGCCGCGGCGCGCGATCTGCGAGAGCTGCCCGCCGTCGCCGCCGCGATGACCACGCTCGAGAAGGAACTCGGGGCCCTCGCGCCGGCCGGCGAGAAGTCCGACCCGTTCACGGAGCTCACTCGGCTGCGCGAGGCCAATGCGGCACTCGATGCGGTCGTCGACAAGGCGCGCGAGCGCGCGGCGCGACCAGTGCCGCCCGAGGCGCACGTGCGTCACGCGGTCGACGACGCCGACCGGCAGCTCGGCGTCGCGCGCAGCGTGATCTCGGGGCACCGCGGCTGGATCGGGGCGGAGGCGCGCACGCGCCTGGCCGAAGCCGAGCGCATCCGACTCGACCTGGCGACCCGCGGGCTCGCCGCGGGAAGCGCGCAGCCCATCGCCGAGGACGACCGCGAACAGGCGCTGGCCGACGCGCGCCGCTGCGGCATGCTCGCCGCCGAGGCGCTGCAGTTCGCGCAGCGCGACATCGACTCGTCGCGCCCCGACGACGGCTGGGGCGGCGGCCCCGGCGGCGGTCAGGGCGGCGGCTGGGGCGGCGGTCGACGCGGCGGCGGCGGTGACATCGCGAGCGGCATCCTCGGCGGCCTCGTGATCGGGTCGCTCCTGGACGGCATGTTCGACTGACGACCGTCGCGGCCGCGCTCCGGGGGTGCGACCAGGGGCATCCCCGATTCATCCCTGAGACGGATACGGCAGCGCATGCGCGTCCCATAGGTTCGAGTGACCGTCTCTCGTATCCCTGGAGGTTGCCGCGTGCTCGTCTGGCGTCGATGGATCTTCCCGATCCTCCTGCTCATCGTCTGCGCGGCGGTCGCCGCCGCGCTCGTCAAACTGGCGTTCTTCCCGGATCAGGCCGACGCCGCGGCGCAGACTCCCGCGGGCCAGATGAGCGCACCTGTCGTCGCGGTCACCACGGGTGACATCACCGACCAGCTGGAGGTCGACGGCACGATCGCCCGCGATGACGCGATCACGGTCCGCTCGCAGGTGGAGGGCGTGATCACCAAGGTCGACGTGGCGCAGGGGCAGACGGTCGCGGCGGGCCAGGTGCTGTTCACGGTCAAGCAGACCGACCCCGTGAAGAACGTCGACGTCGTGGCGCCCGAGGCGGGCGATCTGAAGACATTCGAGCTCGTGAAGGGCCAGTCGGTCTCGCTCGGCGTCGAGGCCGCGACGATCACCCCGGCGCGCTATCACGTCGTCGGCACGGTCGACCCGGTGCTGCTGTACCGCCTGGTGGGCGCGCCGGCCGACGCGCAGGTGACGATCCAGGGCGGCCCGGCGCCCTTCACCTGCACGGGTCTGGCCGTGCAGGTCGCGGACGACGGCACCACGAGCGTCGTGTGCGCGGTCCCCGGCGATCAGCAGGTGTTCGCGGGGTTGAAGGCGACTCTGTCGGTGAACGTCGGATCGGCGACCGGCGCGCTGGTGATCCCCGTCACCGCGGTCAAGGGCGGCTCCGGCACCGGAGAGGTCTGGCTCGACGACGGCTCGGGGGCGGAACCCGAGAAGCGCGCCGTGACGCTCGGCGTCACCGACGGCGCGATGGTGCAGGTGACCGAGGGCCTCGCCGAAGGCGACAGCATCCGTGAGTTCGTGCCCGGCACCACGACCGGGACCGAGCCGCAGTGCTACGACGACGGAGCGGGCGGGCAGTACTGCGAAGACCCGGGGGCGAACTGGTGACCCTCGTCGAGCTGCGGGATGTCACCCGTCAGGTCATCCTGCCCGACGACACCCGCCTCGAGATCCTCCGCGGAATCGACCTGACGGTCGCCGCGGGCGACCACGTCGCGATCGT
>Ga0160441_100335_pt1 | contig 41524 bp, 46 predicted proteins | sample HID1971K_E1MG_FD_108260 | JGI IMG/M metagenome (GOLD analysis project Ga0160441, IMG submission 108260) | Enriched millipede-associated microbial communities from UW Madison campus, WI, USA - HID1971K_E1 MG | ecosystem: Host-associated > Arthropoda: Insects > Digestive system > Unclassified ... | reverse complement strand
TGGCCGTTGTAGCTCAACTGGTAGAGCAACTGACTTGTAATCAGTAGGTTGGGGGTTCAAGTCCTCTCGACGGCACCATCTTTATTCAAACTCATATGTTACATATTAGCCGTTGTAGCTCAACTGGTAGAGCAACTGACTTGTAATCAGTAGGTTGGGGGTTCAAGTCCTCTCGACGGCACCATTCTTCAACATATACTTCTTCTACTCTTACGAGTGAAGAAGTTTTTTTATGCTTTAGTATCATTGTTATCGCGGCTTGGAAGTTATCGACTGTACGAAATAAAAACTGCCGCAATATGTGCAGCAGTTCATTGTTCTTTACTTATCTGATTGATCCCATTTTTTTGAATAAGCTTTTTTGGTTACCCATAACGTCACCCAAGTGATGATTGCAATAATTATTATAGTGAAAAACCATACAGAGCCTGGCACACCGCCCAATATTACCCCTCCTTAAGTTTAATATATGTGTGTCTTAGTATTTCTCAATAATCCTCTGAGCATAACTTCAAGGAAAAGTTATTTCAATTGCTAGCTACATTATTACCATTATAGTGTACACTAATTATACTTTGGTATTAATGTTTAATATCGACAAATTTCCAACAAAAGGAGCAAATCACATGGAATTTCGTCTTGACCTATTAGATACTAAAATTGAATTTTTTGAAGCATTATCACTTAAAGAACTTGAGCAAGCAATTGCCCAACAAATTGATAATAATAAAGCACTTATGTTGGAGCCACATTCCATCTCACATAACGTTACCTTTCATCCGATTCGCGAGAAAATGTTATACTCCGCAGTCGTTCATTTTAAGTTAAAACGCTAATGTGTTGTGAGCAGCAAGTCTAAATGCATACTAATATAAAAAGAAGCAAGTTACAAGGCGAATGAAAATTCTACTTGTAACTTGCTTCTTTTTCGCCGTCGAATAGGCAACGTAACCTATCATCGTTATCAAAGTCCGCTTTTTGAACTACCCATTAAAATGAAGGTACAAAACGTTCGCTCGTCAGCACCAAGAAGATTCCCCACAGCGGAAACGAGTAGCACAGTGTACGTTTTGTGTACGTGAGCACACGCAGGCTTTCGATGGGGGTCATATTTGATGTCGAATACACTGCGTTAGCATGTTCATCGTGATCACAAGTGGACGTTTTGTACTTCCTCTTCCAATAAAGGTTCAAAACGTACGCTCGTCAGCACCAAGAAGATGCACTCCAGTGGAAACGAGTAGCACAACGTACGTTTTGTGTACGTGAGCACACGCAGACTTTCGATGGGGGCATTATTCGCAGTCGACTAGGCTACGATAGCATGTTCCTCGTGATCACGGGTGGACGTTTTGAACTTCCTCTTCCAATAAAGGTTCAAAACGTACGCTCGTCATCACCAAGAAGATGCACTCCAGTGGAAACGAGTAGCACAGCGTACGTTTTGTGTACGTGAGCACACGCAGGCTTTCGATGGGGGGCATATTCGATGTCGAATACACTGCGTTAGCATGTTCATCGTGATCACGAATGGACGTTTTGTACTTCTTCTCGTTTAGATGAGTTCATTGCGTTTTTTTAGGTACCTATACATAACCACCGCTAACAACGAACATAATAGCGCACAAACCCCGATAAAGAGATATCCAGCCTGTAACCCTCTCGTTAATGCCAAGCTCGTATCAGCGCCGTAAGCGTTCTTTACTCCTTTAATGATAATCCCTATGAGATAGTTGCCAATGACTGAACCTAAACCCATAACCGTTGCGACAAAACCGATAACTACATCGCTGTCATTGGGATAACGCTTTGAGATAAATGCCATAACGGTTGGATAAATGGGTGCGACTCCAAAACCTGCAATCGCAAAGAAAATAGCATAATTCTCCCCACCTAACGTTGCAATAAACGTAGAAATGGCCGCGATCATGGAAACACCGATAATCGAAACGGTAAATCCAACTCGATCAATAATTGGCCCGAGAAATAATCTGGCCAATGAGAAGCCAATAAAGAATGAAGAAAGCATGCTAGACGCTGCTATAGTCGTCCATCCATAGCTTTTCTCTAAGAAGTTTACTAGCCAACCTCCAACTGAAAGTTCGGACACAACACCGAATGTTAAAATAGCAATTAATAACCATAACGATTTGTCTCTCATTAATGTTTTGAATGATTTACGATCTTCTGCTTTTATATCATCACCTGGAAAGCGACTTAGTAAAGCTGGAACAATCGGAATTAATGAAAGTGCAAGGACTATAAGATACATCATTCTCCAATCGACATCATAACCGAATAAGCTAATACTCATTAATCCTGTTGCTAATAGCGGCGCTACGACGGAACTTATTCCATAGAAGAAATGTGAGAGATTCATCATCGTACCTGTATTTTTCGTAAAAATGCGAGCACCGAGGATCGCTAATCCAATCTCTAGCATCCCATTTCCGATGTAAAGCACAAAATTTGAACCGATAAGCCATGTGTAAGAATAGGAAAGCCATACGAGCACACCTGATAAGAACATAATAACGAATGTCAGTACAGTAACTACTTTCATACCAAACTTCCGAACGAGTAGCCCTGTAAATGAACAAGCTAGTAAGTAACCTAATGAATTCAATGATAATAATGTGCCTAGTTGTCCTTCATCCAGATGGAATTGCAACTGCATTCTTGGGATAGCAGGACCTTTAATATTTTCAGATAAACCAAAAATGATGAAACCGATAAATATCGTAAGCAGCTGCCATGTATAATTACGTTTTTCTGCCTTTGTCTCTTGCTGTAAAGATGTCATATTCTAATGTCTCCTATATGTATTAACTTTGATCACACAAGTAACGCCCATTCATTAACGTTTTGCCTTTAATGAAGGGCGCTACTTTATTATTGCAAATTTAACTACTTCTTCCGATATTCGTTATCAAAGTCCGCTTTTTGAACTTTCTCTGTCTCTTTCACTTCCAATGAAAGTTCAAAAAGCGAGCTTTCAGAACCGAGAAGATGAGGTGCTACTTGAGGAAGGAGGAAACGCAAGTGTACGTTATTGGTACACGCGTACCGGACTTCCCAAGTTCGCTTCATATTCGATGTCGAATACACTGCAGAGCCAATCATCGTTATCAAAGCCCGCTTTTTGAACTACCTCTTCCAATGAAAGTTCAAAACGTTCGCTTGTCAGCACCAAGAAGATGCACTCCAGCGGAAACGAGTAGCACAGCGTACGTATTGTGTACGTGAGCACCTACAATGTTTCTGTAAGAAACATACATCGGAAGCTTATGCTTGGGCTTTCGATGGAGTGCATCTTCGCCGTCGATTACGCTTCGAAGCATCACATCGTGATCACGAGTGGATGTTTTGAACTACCTCTAATATTGGTAGAAATCTTTCAGCTCTGACTGGATAACTACCTCAACCTTCTCATAACATTCAGAAGTAGTCTTTTCATATACTTTGTTGCCATTAACCAATGCATATGGTCTAGCTCTGCATAAATTACACATATTAAGACAATCGGTTCGCATAACTGCGACCTCTTCGTATACAGTTTCCAATTGTTCTAAATCCAAATTGGATAATTCATTTCTAGTACAGGTCTCAACGACAATGATACCTAATCCCATACTAATCTCACTTCCTTCATTAAAGCAAAAATCACCTTATTTATTTATTTATTTATGCCAAAGCTTCTATCTTACCTTGAGCAATCAGTTCTCTTCCATTCTGTTCATCAAGCTTCATTTGCTCAATAAGATCATCCAAATTATTATACTTAATCTCATCACGTAAATATGTTGAAAATGTTACTTTTACTTGTTCTCCATATAAATCGCCTGAAAAATCAAGTAAATAAGCTTCTATTTTATAGGAATCACCATTAACCGTTGGGCGATATCCCGCACTAATAAGAGTATAAAACGATTGATTAGCGAATACACCTGTGATGATCTCAGCTATTCCGAGATATATCCCAGCTTTTGGAGAATCATATTGATCAACATTTCCCCCAAGATTAATGGTTGGAAACATTAATTCTCTCCCAAGTGCAGCACCATGTACAACTTCGCCAATAACATAAGATGATCCGCTCATTCGTTGTTGCACCTCTTTCAATTTCAATACACTTAGTATACATGAATGTTTAAATAGTGTGAAGAGAATTGATCTCCTCATCGCTCGAGACAAATATTATGCAGACCGAAACAAATTTCAACAAAGAAAAGCACGGCCTTGCAATCATGCTAGGCCGTGCTTCAGCGATATCAATCATGAATAACTTCAGTCCCTGCAATTAAATCATGTAATGAGCGCTTATCTTCTCTCATACAGACCATACAAATGCTTACGATTAGAGCAATTCCAAAAGTAAATGCATAAACTAGCCCACTAACAACATCACGCAATAACATATTCAAAAATGTTGGAGGCATATCATCATACACTTTTCTTATTCTGATGTAATCTGAATAAATCCAAGTAGTATATTACTACTGATCCAACCTCTTTATTCCTTATTTTGCTTGTTTTAGCGATGTATAATAGAACAACTAAATATCTTTCTTCATATAATAGTGTGTATGTCTACCGGCATTTTCGATCGTTCCGAAAACTTGAAACCCTTCTTTCTTATAAAAATCCAAAGCTTGAAAACTTAATGTATCTAGCTTAATAAATTCACATTTCTTTTCTTTCGCTATTCTTTCTGCTTCCACAATTAGTTGTCTTCCATAGCCTAGTTTTCTATATTGCTGATCAACAACTAAGTAATGAATTTCTAACCAATTCCAACAAATCTCTCCGATCAACCCACCATAGATTTCACCTCGATCATCTATAAGCGATAACGTTAATTCTTGATATCTCCCTTTCAATTCGTCTGGAAAGTGCATCCAATTGTACTCAACCAATTTACTTCTTATATACTCTTTACGTTCAACATTTGATTCAGAACTTATTATTAATGACATGACGATCAACCCTTATCTTATTTTGCTTTATTTTTATTAAACTCTTTGTAATATCTGCTGAAGTGCATTATCCAGTGTAGCATATTTAAATACATAACCCGCTTTCTCAATGCGGTCTGGAATAACCCAACGACTCTTCAGAATTAACTCAGTTTCTGTTTTAATAACTATTGCACCTAGTTCAAGCATCCACTTTGGAGAAGGCAATCCGAATTTTACATTCATCGTTTTCCGTAATGTTTCCATCAATTCTCGATTTGTAACGGGATGGGGTGCAGAACAATTGATTACTCCGCTAATGTCCTTATTATCTCTAATAAATAGCGTCATATCGAATAAATCATCAATATGAATCCAACTAAATTTCTGATGACCAGAGCCTTGTGCACCACCTAACCCAAATCTAACTAAGTTTTTGAAGGCAGTCATAACACCGCCATGTTCACCTAGTACGATAGCAAGCCTTAAAGCGACTTGTCTAGTAGTAGGTAAGTCGAAAGAGAAGAATGCCTTCTCCCACTCTGTTGCCACGTCTACAGAGAACCCAGAACCAATATCTCCTGTTTCCTCAGTCATAGGTCTATCTTCGGCATGCCGATAAATGGTCGCTGTACTTGAATTAATCCATAGTGAGGGTGGATTGTAACATTCTAGTAGTGCCTGACCAAGTATACGAGTTGTGTCTACTCTCGACATGAGAATCTCTCGCTTATTCTTCTCATTGTAACGACAGTCTACAGACTTCCCTGCAAGATTAATTAACATATCCGATTCATTAATTGCTTCTATAATTTCTGACTGATTATCCCAAGAGATATGACCCTCTTGCCTTGAGATGATTTTCACCTCATAACCCATATTATGAAACATCTCATTGAAGTATTTCCCTACAAAACCAGTCCCACCCGCTAAAACGACTTTCTTCTTCAAAGAATCCACTCATTTCTCTTAGAGATTAGGTTGTTATAACATCTATCCTATCACATGAAAACCAAAATTTACCTGTTAATTCCAACAAAAAAAGAACAAAAACCATGAAAGACTATATCTCTCTCATGGTCTCTATATTCTATTTATTACATCTCAATTACCTCTATATATCGTCTCTTACTGCTTTCCCCCAGTTCCACACACTACCATTTGCTTTCAAGGCAATACCATGCGTAGTTCCTACGACTATCTGTGTTGCCTCTGTAATCTGACTAACCATTGGTCTGGATATCTTCGATGATCCATTACTGCCTATTCCAAGTCGTCCGCTATAGTTTTCTCCCCAGACAGACCCATACGCTGCCATTATTCTAACCACCGTACTAGTTTATATCTATTTTCACGGAATAGTCGACGAGTAGCCTATCTATAATTTCAAGTGAAAATTTAGAGCTGCTGTATTGTTTTTCAGAACTTTTTATTAAAAGACAAAATACACCTCTATCATAAACATCGGTTTAGCTTAAGCTTTCCAATGTCTATTCTATGAGGTGTATTTCAATATAGAAGGATACTTTCTATAATATTGTTCTAGTCATTAACTCCACAATCCAGCTTTTTCAAGCTTCTTCTTACCATTAAAGGCGATGATTACAGAGATAACATTGATGACCATCATGATTGCAACTGCATACAGAATTGCTGTATAGCTTCCTGTAATTTGAGCAATATATCCGTAAGCAGGTAAAGCAACCATGCCTGCAATAGCTAGTCCCATAACAGCAGTCGAATAGATCTGACCATATTCTTTATTACCGAATAGTGCAGTTGTAAGAAGCGGTCCTAATGTTCCAATTGATGCAACAACAAATCCAAAAATAGCAATCGCGATATTAAACATTGTTGCATTATCAGCAACCGTTAAGAGCATAATTACTGGAACTAGTCCAAGTAGCATTGCAAAGATCGCCGTGTTTTTCGCACCAATTTTATCAGTTAACATACCAAATGCCAATGCACCGATCAAAGTACCAATCTGCCATCCTCCCATTGCGGAACCAGCAAATACAATATCATAACCTATGTTCATTGCAAACGATGATACATATTGTCCGAAACTACCGATTGAAGTTACACAGAAGAAGAAAATAAGTAAAGCATAAAAAGAAGATGATTTTAATGCAACTTTAGCAGTAACGCCTTTTATTACTACTTCTTTTGGCGTTATTTCTTCAACTTTAACTTCATCGGCACCTAGTGCTTGTAAGCCTTTTTGCTGTGGTGACTTTCTAATTGTAAGGATTACCGTCGGTATAACGATAGCCATTACTAGTAGTCCTAAGAAGATATACGTATATCTCCAACCTTCACTATTAATCAAGTTACCTGCCATCGGTTGAAGGATTGCTCCGAATAAACCTCCGGAAGCGACCATAATACCTATAGCTAGACCGTTATGTTTTTTGAACCAGTTGTTAATTAATACTGGACCAGCCATTTGTGTAACGAAGATAGAACCGATGGACATTGGAATACAGAATAAATACCAACCCCAAACGGAATTCATAAAGCCAAACATTGCAAACGAACCTGCTTGCAAAATAATTGCCGCTACTAGTAATTTTCTAATATCATATTTTGCAATCATTTTACCTGCGATTGGCAAGAATATCATTGTGACGATAGACGAAATACTAAAGTACAGCGTCAAGTTACCCATGCCGATACCTAGATCTTCCGTAACCGGAGTTAAAAACAATCCACCAGCCGTCATAATACCGCCCTTAGCTAAACCGACCATCAAGGCTACTCCTAGTAATAGCCACCATGCATAGTGAATCTTTTTCTTCTGCTGTATCATGCTGTATCCCTCTTTTTCGTTTCTTTTAAAGTTGCCTAGTATCTAGATTGTTATATTAACGTAACTTGATAGACCCACCATCAACCATAATGGTTTGGCCTGTAATGTAATCGGAGTCTTCACTTGCTAAAAATACAGCAACACGACCGATATCATTTTCAAGTTCTCCAAGTCTTCTCATAGGGATCTTAGCAAGCATACCTTGATAGTACTCTGGATTTTTCTCTGACCATTCAATTAAACCAGGTGATTTAGCAATTGGAGCAATGATGTTTACGTTAATTCCGAATGGACCGAATTCATTAGCCGCTACACGAGTAGCTGCACGAATTGCTTCTTTGGCTACTGCGTAAGAAACTTGATTCACGTCTCCGTTAATTCCAGCACCTGATGCAAAGTTGATAATTTTACCTTTTGTTTCTTTTAAGTAAGGAAGTGCTGCTTGCATAAAGTAGAACGTTGGATAGAATCCAGTATTAAAGGAAAGATCGAAATCAGCTTGCGTAGTGTTTTCCATTGAATTCATACGTGAAGCATGAGCGTTATTAACCAAAATATCTAGTTTACCGTATTTATCAGCGACTTGTTTTACGATACCAGCTAAATTATCATGCTCAGCAAGATTTGCTTGAATAAACATAGAATCAGGTGAAAACTCTTGCAATTCTTTGATCGTTTGGTTACCAAGCTCTTCGTTAAGGTCAACTACGACAACCGTTGCACCTTCTTTCACAAACGCAGTAGCCATTCCTTTACCAATACCACCAGCTGCACCAGAAATTAGTGCGACTTTACCTTCAAGTTTTTTCATGATGTAAGTTCTCCTTTATTTAAAAAAGTAATTTTACAAAGATGCTTACTATAAAAATTAATGTCATGTTGCATTTCAACTAATGCTAGTTTTAAGTTGCGATGTAATTTCACAAAAAAAATCACCCTCAAAACTTCCATTAGAGAAGTTACTATAATTTTTATAGCCCAGCAATAATTATGATAGTCTGAATATCAAAATGTGTCAATAAAGCGAACGAAAAAAAATGTAAATGTAAATCTATCCATATAACTTCAATAAATTAAATATGTAAGAAAAAACACATATAAGCTACGACTTTCCCAGTGTTTATACTGATTTTATTCGATGATTTTTGGTACCAAACCCACTATTAACCTCAAATTAGGAACTAGATTTTCACAAAAAATTCTCGCTTTATTACGTATTCATACGTATAACTGTAACAAATTAGACAGAAACCATTCATGATTGTTGCATATGAATCAACTTCTTCGGACACGATAAAAAACAAAGGTTGATCATTCCCGGGAATGATCAACCTTTGTTTTAGTTATTTATTTAATTGTTGTGAATTACAGAGCCCAATCTTCACAATTCCATACATCAGTTACAATATCTTTATAGAATTCTGGTTCATGACACACAAGCAATATGCTGCCTTTATAATCTTGTAATGCTCGCTTCAGTTCTTCTTTTGCATATATATCTAGATGGTTTGTCGGCTCATCCAATACTAAAATATTGGATGGTTTGTTAATTAGCTTACATAATCTAACTTTTGCTTGTTCTCCACCACTCAAAATATTTACTGGACTTTCAATATTTTTCCTTGTTAAGCCGCATCTAGATAATTGACCCATAATTTCTTTATTCGTTGAATTAGGGAATTCATCCCATACATCATCCATAACTATTTTTGTATTGACCTCAAGTATTTCTTGTTGGAAATAACCTATTTCTTGGTAATTTCCAAGATTGATTTCACCACTTATCGGTGTTAATACTCCTAATAAACTTTTCAGAAGCGTTGATTTACCTAATCCATTAGTACCAACGATTGCAATCTTTTGTTCACGCTTCATTTTTAGATTCAATGGTTTACTTAGTGGTTTGTTGTAACCGACAACTAAGTTTTCAACTTCGAAAATCATTTCCCCGGACGTTCTTGCTTTCATAAATTTAAACTGAGGTTTAATGTTCTCACTCTTAATTTCTATTCTTTCAATTTTATCCAATTTTTTCTCTCTAGATTTTGCTTGTTTTGAAGTTGAAGCTCTCGCTTTATTTCTAGCAATATAGTCTTCTAGCTTAGCAATTTCTCGCTTTTGCTCTCTAAATTCAATCTCTAACTGTTCCTTCTTGATTGCATATACTTTTAGATAATTTTCATAATCTCCTACATATCTTGTTACTACTTTATGCTCCAGATGTTGGACTACATTGATGACATTATTCACAAATTCAGTATCATGAGAAATTAATACAAATGCATTTTCATAGTTATTCAAATACGTTTGCAACCACTCGATATGCTCTACATCAAGATAGTTGGTAGGCTCATCTAATAGCAATATATCTGGCGTTTCTAATAACAGTTTCGCAAGTAAAATCTTAGTTCTTTGTCCACCGCTTAATGAAGAGGCATCTCGATCTAATAATTCTAGTATTCCAAGTCCAAGAGCAGTCGTCTGAATTTTGGAATTAATATTGTAAAAGTCGTTCGTATCAAGCATCTCTTGCATATCCCCAATTCGAGCAAGTGCAGTATCCATTTCTGCTTCGCTTAATTCTCCAAGTTGCCCATACAAATTGTTAATTTCTTGCTCCGCATCAAACAACGTCGAGAATGCTTCTTTCAATATATCTTCTACAGTTTTTCCTTTATTAAGATCAGCGTACTGATCCATATACCCAACACTAATTTTACTCCCCCATGTTACGTTTCCTTTATCAGGTAATAACTGATTAGTAATAATTTTCATTAAAGTAGATTTACCTTCACCGTTTGCACCTACCAATGCGATATGTTCTCCCTTTAAAATTCGGAAAGAAACTTTATCAAATATGACTCTATCACCAAATGAATGGCTCATTTCTTCAACTGTTAAAATACTCATGAATGATCTACGTCCTTTTCTATGCTATCCGCTAAATTAGTTACATTACTGTCTAAGCTAAATTATTTCAATATATATTTGCATAAAAAAGCAGTAATGGCTTAGAAAAATGCTAATTCTAAGCTATCACTGCTTTATATTAACTCTTATTAATTTATAATATTCTTTGCTATTAACTCTACTTCCTCGAATGTATTGCATACTATTAGTTACAATTTGATGTAACCATTTTTATAACAACGCTATTAAGTATATCATAAACTATACATACGCGAAATGATTTACAATGTTTAGTAATTTTCCACACGAAAAAAACTCTGTTTTTTCATAAAAAAGGACACAACTGCTGTGCCCTCGTTAATCATTTCATTATCAAAGTATACATTTTGAGCTAACGTTTTAATGATCTTTGGTAATCATTATACTCTATCTCAACAATGAAATAATAATCTCCATCTTCTTCATCACCTAAAGTAGGTTGAATATCATATCGACCTACGAATATAGCATCTAATGCCGTATCCGCATTACGATAAGGTTCACTTGACGCAAACCCTACCTTTGAAAGTGAGCGAACTTCCTCATCAGATAACTGGCTATCATCAAAGTTAGCTAATATTCTTAATTCTCCATCGTTCAGCTCTTCAGAATCAATATTTACTAATACTTGAACTCCAATTGCTTGTTCAATAAGCTCTTCAGCAATTGATTTTAATTGTTTAAACGGTACGATTAACGAAATAGATGACGGTTCAAGTTGTTTAATATAAGACATAATTGGTATTTCCTCTCGAGGTATCAATATAAATCTGAGTTGTAGTTATTTACAACTCAGATTTATTATACACTATAATTATTAGATGGCTTCTCATTTAAAGGTTAACTCCTTGATACTTCCATCCATATAACCAATTATTACATCATTAGCCATATCTAAAAACAATCCATTATCTACTACCCCTGTAATAAGATTTAGCTCTGTATGTAGTTCAATAGGATTAACTATCGTTTCAAAATTACAGTCAATTATATAGTTACCATTGTCTGTTACATACAAATTGTCTGCAATCATTCTTAGATTTACTTTGCATTCAAGGTATTGTAGCTTACGTAACGTCATCTCATAACCGAAAGGTACGACCTCTACTGGCAAAGGGAACTTACCAAGTGTAACAACCAACTTAGACTCATCAATAACGATGATCAAGCGTTTACTTGCCGCAGCAACTATTTTTTCGCGTAACAGAGCTCCCCCACCGCCCTTAATCAAATCTAAATTTGGAGTTACCTCGTCTGCTCCATCAATTGTAATATCAATAGATCCTATATCTTTAAATTCGATTATTTCGATCCCAAGCTCTCGCGCTAGTTGATCTGAGGCATTCGAAGTTGCAATAGCTTTAATGTTCAACCCATTTTTGACTCTTTCGCCAATTTTTTGTATTGCCCAGTATGCTGTTGAGCCAGTTCCAAGTCCAACAATCATTCCATCTTGAATATAATCAACAGCTCTTTCCGCTGCAATTCTTTTCGATTCCACGTTCTTATCTCCCTACATCAACGTTATTTTATACAGTATTACCTGATGAATAATATAATAAAAAATATATACATTTACAAAAAATAAATGTAGAATAGGTAAAATTACATACATAGAACACTGTGATGAGACGAGTAGATAAAAGTTAATACCTTACACAGAGAGCTCCACATGCTGAAAAGGAGCAATGGTAGTTTATCGAAGCAAGCCTCTGAGTATCATATCGGATCCTAACTGGTGATAATATGACGGGCACTTACGTTATAAAGTTAGGGTATAGAACCTTGTACCTGAAAAGATTAATATGGCAACATATTAATGAACTGGGGTGGCACCACGAATTTTTAAATCTCGTCCTCAAGATACATTCTTGGGGGTGAGATTTTTTTGTTGTTTAAAATATAAAGAGAGGGTTGAATCTAGTGAACAAAACAGTGAATAAATGGAAGTATCCTTTAATATTACTGCTCGGAATTGGCGTTTCTAATCTAGGTGAGTGGATTTATTTCATAGCATTTAACCTAATCGTATTAGACATGACAGGGTCAGCCTTAGCTGTTTCAGTATTATACATCATTCGGCCACTTGCTACACTTTGTACAAATTTCTGGGCAGGGAGCCTTATTGATAGACTTAATAAGAAAAAGATAATGGTGTTTCTTGATTTGTTTCGAGCCTCATTAATTGGAGTTTTGCCTCTTTTTGATTCAATATTATGGATATATCTAATCATATTTATAATAAGTATGGGAAATTCTATTTTTGGGCCGACCTCTATGACATATATAACTAAACTAATTCCAATTGATCATAGGAAACGATTCAACTCACTTCATAGTTTAGTGAGTTCAAGTGCTTTTTTAATTGGTCCAGCGATAGCAGGAACGCTATTTTTAATTGGTTCACCAACTATTGCTATTTATATTAATGCAGTAGCATTATTCTTATCGGGATTAATTACATTGATTATGCCTAATGTTGAAAAAAGTGAAGTTCTTATTACAGAGGACGATAAACTAACATTTAAAAAAATAAAATTGGATTGGAACACAGTAACAAATTTTAGTAGCAAAAATAAGTATGTCATTTTAATTTACTTCTTATTTACTTTTATTACTGTAGTTTTAGCAGGTGGAGTTGATTCATTGGAAGCAGCATTTTCCAAACAAGTCCTTGAATTAACAGATAGCGATTATAGTTTTCTAGTTACTATAGCAGGAGCTGGCACTATTATAGGAGCATTAATCAACTCTATGTTGATTAGAAGTATTAGCACTTCTTTGCTCATTGGATTAGGTACAGTTTTTGTATCGATAGGTTACATCATTTATGCATTTTCTGGTACTTTTACTACAGCAGCAACAGGCTTCTTTATTCTTTCATTTTTTTATTCCTATGCAAATACTGGATATCTTACATTTTATCAAAATAATATTCCTGTAAATATAATGGGAAGGATAGGAAGCGCATTTGGATTAATTCAGTCCATATTTATAATTATACTAACCATTATAATGGGATTAGTGGCAGAGGTTAATATGATTCGAAACGTAGTTATCACTGTTGTATTCATTATGTTATTGACTTCCGTGTTATTATTTATTATCTCGATACTACCAGCAAAAAAGATAGTCTTTCAATCAAATCTTGATAATAAATATGAACATATAGCTGATTAATTTTACTGCGTATATAAAATATGAAGCAAAGATAATATATATACAATATATAGAGTTATCTTTGCTTGATTGCACATCCATATTGTTGAATCGAATGGATGCTTCTCTAATCATTATCCATACAAATCACAAGCTCTACCTGGTTTGTCAGGGATAGAATATTCCTTATGTCCCAACATTTCCGCTTTCGTTTGCTGTCCTGCAGCAACCTCACCAATGAAATCAAACAATTGTTGACCGATATGATCGACGGTATGTATACCTTCAATAATTCCTCCAGCATTAATATCCATGTTATCTGACATCCGTTTTGATGTAATCGGATTCCCACAAATTTTGATTACTGGTGCAATAACTGAACCTACGACATTCCCTCTGCCCGTAGTAAATAATAAAATATGCGCTCCCGAAGCTAATAAGGTTACCAATCCATCATTATCATTTTCTTCATAAATTGTTAACTGATTCGTATCTAACAGCCCTACCTTGTCTAATAAATAGAGCCCCGCTTCTTCAGGATGTTGACCAGGTTTCAATATATCTACAATCGGTTTAGTTCCCGCTTTACATAATGCACCTAGAGACTTTTCTTCAATCGTCGTTAGTCCACCTGCTTCATTACCTACGGAAACTGCAAAAGTTTTAAGCAAATTACCTAGCCCTTGCGCTCGAACCAACCCGTCTAAAAGACTGGTTTTCACCTTTTCATTGGCGGCGCGATTTAGTAAGTAATCGTTACAACCTAATAATTCAGGAAGCTCACTAAAAATAACACGAGCACCATGTTCCACCAAACGATCCACAGCCCATCCCGTAGCAGGATTTGCAGATAATCCTGAAGTAGCATCAGAACCTCCACATTCAACGCCAATAATCAGATCAGCCAAACTAATTTCTTGAAGCTCCGTTTTTTCAGCAGTTTCTATCATTTCGAGCGCATATTGCTTACCAATTGAAATCGAGGCAAGTGATCCTCCAGTTTCTTGTATATTGATCATTTCCACGCGTTTTCCGCTTTCGGCAATGAGTGAAGTGAGTAAGTCAACATCTGTACTTTCACAACCAATGCGTACGATAATAACTCCAGCCACATTTGGATGCTTACCCAATTCGACAAGCATACGGAATGCATAGGGATCTGAGTAACAACCAGCATAACCCAATACTTCAACACCCGGAACGCTTCTCGCGATGGTATCGGAAACATGATGTGCACATTCAACGGTATAGATGACTGCTACGTGATTACGTATTCCGATTTTTCCATCTGCTCTCTTGTATCCCTTCACTCTCTATCACCTCCGAAATTGGAAACTCCGAATCCGATTGATATGTTATATGCTGCATACTCATAATATTGTGTAAATGGATGTGTTCACCACTATGAATATCAGTTGTCGCTATTCCGATGGGAACTCCATATTTGTACACCTTATGCCCTTTTGGGATGAAGGCTAATGCGAATTTATGCCCAAACTCTATATTGTCTCGTAACGTAATGACATTAGTCTCTGTTATATGAAAAATAGAATCTTTGCTAAAAAGTTCAAGAGCCGTTGCCGCATTATCGTTGGCATGTAGGATAATAGCTCTGCCACCCTTCTTTGCTACATCCATGCTGATCTTCCTTCCATCTATGAACCATTATAAAATCGATATAGTTCACAAAATTCAAACTTTATCTTATACCTCTAGTATTCAGTTTTCCGCAACCATTCGATTCGTCAGCTTTCCAAGCTTCTCAATCTCAATCGTTACGATGTCGCCATCCTTTAAGTAAACTCGCTTATCTGCTGGATAACCGAGAACTACTCCTTCAGGTGTTCCAGTTAAAATAATGTCTCCAGGTACAAGCGTCATATGCTGAGAGATATAGCTTACGATCTCGTCACAATAGAAGATCATATCCGATGTATTCGAATGCTGGCGAACATCTCCGTTGACGATGCATTTAACATCTAGATCATTCGGGTTTTCGATTTCATCTGCAGAAACTAGATACGGTCCAAGTGGCGAGAATTTATCGCATGACTTACCTAATAACCATTGCGGCGTCCGCATCTGTAAGTCTCGTGCAGACAAATCGTTTACATTGCAATAACCAAACACATGACTAAGCGCCTCCTCTTTCGTTACATATTTTGCAGTTTTTCCGATTACGATGACGAGTTCAGCTTCATAATCCACTTCCGTCGTTACCTTAGGAAGTGGAATATCATCACCATGTCCCGTTAACGTATTGTTGAATTTATTGAATAGAATTGGGTACTGAGGAATAGCTGCATTCGTTTCCTCAGCATGTTTGCGATAATTAAGACCTACGCAAATAATCTTATTAGGATGGGTCACACATGGCCCAAGCGTCAGCTTCGCTTCTTCTAGCAAGTATGAACGATCGTCGCCAACATTCTCTAGTATTTGTGATGTGAATTGTGCGAGTATCAAAACCGCCGCCTCGCCACCTTCGATCACTTCGTGAACAGTCATCGGCACGGATTCCCGACTCAGCATAGGCATATCTCTTATTGCACTTGCAACATCCAGAATACCTTTTTCAGTTACGACCCCTAATTGATAGTCTCCGTTTTTAATAAATGTTAATAATTTCATCGTAAAATCCTCCACCTTTTTCGGTTACTGTTAATTAAGCATTTTTCCCGAAAGTAGCGCCTCCATCAATATATAGTGGAGACCCCATCATGAATTTCGATTCATCCGAAGCGAGGAATAATGCTGCTTGGGCAACATCCTCAGGTGAACCAAGCTCCTCACTGAGCTGGCGTTTCTTGATGGATGCCATTGCAGTTTCTCGATCTTCATAAGAGTTTACTAAATAATTCTCAACGAACGGAGTTAGAATTGTACCAGGTAAAATAGCATTTACTCTAATATTGAATGATGCGTAATCCACTTGCATGGACTTTGTTAGTGCCAATACTGCACCCTTAGTTGCGGAGTAAGATGCTCTTCTAGCAAGACCAATTTCGGCAACGCAGGAGGACATGTTAATGATGTTACCTGATTTGCGTTTCATCATATGCGGGAGCACATATTTAGAAGGCAAGTATACGCCGCGAATATTGACCTGAATTACTCGATCCCATGAATCGGGTTCTATTTCATGCAAAGCTCCAACACCGCTAATTCCCGCATTGTTAAAGAGAACATCTATATGACCGTATTTCCCAACGATCTCATCTATCATCTGCATTACTGATTCTGAATTTGTCACGTCTGAATGGATAAAGTAACCTTTACCACCGGCAGCATGAATATCGTTCAACGTTTCTAATCCTTTGGCTTCATCCAAATCATTGACAATAACAGTGCCGCCTTCACGAGCGAATAACAGTGCCGTACTTCTTCCAATGCCAGATCCAGATCCAGTAATTAAGATCACTTTATTTACTAACCTCATAGATAATTGCCCCCTAAAACTTTTCATGGCATCTCGATGTACTTCTCAGCTGATGAAAAGTAACATCGGAAGCATAAATTACAATTGGGATAAGCGACCCGCCAATTGACTAATCTCGACCTTAGCAACATCTTTTTTCTGCTCCCAAATATACTGCGGCATAGAACAGCTCACTGCTGCGATTGCTTCACCTGATCGAGATAATATCGGGGCTGAAACACAACTGAAACCGACGATAACTTCCTGCTTATCGAAAGCAATTCCTACTTCACGAATGATTCGTAGCTGCTTTACCAAGTCCGCCTTCGTTTTCAGTGAATACTCTGTGAGACTCATTAATTGCTCTGTAGGATACAATTCGTCAAGTTCTGTATCTTCGACAAACGATAATAGCACTTTTCCTAGCGCAGTCACATGGGCAGGGAACTTCATTCCAGGGCCAGAAGCTAGCCTGACCATAGTTGGCGCTTCCTCTTTAGCTAGATACAACACTTCATTACCTTCTAATTTGGCCAACTGAATTGTCTCCTGAAGACGATCTCTCGTCATGCTCGCTTCCCGATGAAACGATGCGATAATATCATGACCTTGCGCGTAAGAATCCCCCCATCTCCCTGTTGCGGAGCCGATGGCATACGTATCATTTGCATTTCTATCAATCCAATTAAGCGCTTCCATAGTATGCAATAGGGAATACATAGAGCTCTTGTGGATACCTAGCTGATTGGATAGATCAATTAAACGATGTTTATAGGGTTCTGCTGATAAAAGGTGTAAAACACCATCTGCTTTCTCCAAGGCGGGTACCCAATATTTTTTGTCCACATTACCACCCTCTGAACATTATAGTAAACCTAGTTTTGTATATGAATTAATATTACTATTTTATGGATAAATTAACAATGATTATTTAATGATATTTTTGTTCATATCCTATAAAATTTAATAGCAGTTTTACCTAAAACGGCATCGATTTCAACTTGAGAACGTCCTTCAAGTGTCTTGTTCGTTTCTTTCCAAACCTTAGTATAGTCACCTGCCATATTAGCTACTGGCCAGTCACTACCGTATATAAGTCGTTCTGCTCCAAAAATATTAAAGGCAACATCGATATAAGGTTTTATATCCTTAGCAGACCAGTTATCCCAATCAGCAGCTGTGTTCAGTCCAGATATTTTTGCATAGACGTTGGGATAAGCTGCTGCATTCTCAATTAAACTTGCCCAAGGCTCCATTTGTTGGTCTTTAATCGGTGGCTTTGCAAGATGATCGATTACTATCTTTAAATTGGGGATTTTTTCAGCTAACGTAGTGACATGCTTTAGATGCTCTGGTAATTCGGCAACAACATCAAAGGTTAATCCATATGAAGCGAGTATCTTTAGTCCTTCAATGACGCTATCCTGAACAACCCAGTTGGGATCCGGTTCATCATGTATTAAATGACGAACACCTTTAAAGAGGGGATTTTTACTATATAACTTAAGCTTTATAGCTGCTTCATCAGGTTTATTCAACGGGACCCAGCCCACTACTCCAGCAATCCAATCAAATTGTTCAGCCGTTTCGAGCATATAATCAGTATCCTCATATGAATCCATTGCTTGGACAATGACGGTTTTATCGATACCATTGGCTATTAGAAGAGGTTCTAACTCCTTAGCTTCAATCGTACGGTAAATTGAGCCAAATGCTGGAACTAGCCAAGGATACTCTACTTTTTCTAAATTCCAGAGATGTTGATGTGCATCTACTCTCATCATTCATTCACCCTTTATCTCAATTTGCTGTTTCACTATTTCAGCCTCATCTTTTCCTACAAATAATTGTATTAAATATATGTCCAAATCATTAGATGTGGTTACTCCACCTGCTGTTATCAGATTTCCATCCTTGACTATTCGGCTTTTAATTACTTCATGACAACCCTTTCTTTTATTATTACTGCTTCGTCTAACATCCTCGTATAAACAAAATAACCCAACCTTAGATTTCTCTGATCTTAGGCTGGGTCATTAGTTGTCTGAAGTTGGTTGTTTTTAACTTATCCTGAAATAGTATATGACGAATAGAGATTTACGCCGCTAATCAGAAAATTGTCATGCGAGTCTACTTCTCCTTCTTTATCCATCGATTTATCATGACACGAATGCCATAATATAATAATATCAATGATATAAAAATGGCTATTCCTAGCGGTATTATAGCCCAGTTATATCCATTTGAATATACAACACCAAATGAAACCTGCTCTTGTAAGTAGTTGGCCGACGAGTAACTATCAATTAGATCTGGAACATGCTTCTGAGTATTTATTGCTCCTTGGATTATCTTTATCCAAACTGAAAATACAAATATTAAGATCGACACAATAATCGATTCTATCATTATTCGTTTATTTATTATCATTGTAATCTCCATTCAAAAATACTATTATATTTATTAACTCTTCCTAGCAATCACGAGATGATAATAATTAATAGCTTTTAACCCTCGTAATCCCTCTTATTCTCTGATCACTTTTTTGTAATCTTAATCACTTAAAATTTGTAACCAACGTTTCGAACATCGGGGCTCATATGCCGCTGCTTTTATGCAATGTTATACGACGACATTACTGCTTTTGAGTAACCCACGATAATGCTTTAACAATGTTTTTGAGATCTCTTCAATTCCTAACCTATAAGCAACATCAATTGCGGGTGAGTATTCTTCATAATCTAAGTATTTAAGTATCATTTTTTTCTTCTGCGACTTTGTACATTTAGAGTAATAAATAGACCAGATTAGAGTTTCATTATCGCAATCGATATCCTCGGGTATATCCTCGTTTATTAATATCCCAATTACCTCAGACATACGATTCTGAAGTTCACTTGAATCCAGTACCTTGCGAGCCCAATCAGTTATTAATTGATTTCTAAATGGATACCTTAGCAATGTGTTAACAATCTGATCTGATTCCTGGTAGTTTTCAATTAACCAAATCAATTGATCTTCAGTTAATGGCTGGTCTTTAATGAATGTACTAACTACCCACTGAATCTCTTCATTACTAGTGAAAATATAGGTTTGATACAGATAAAATAGCTTCTCTATAAGTCCTTTGCTAAAAGTAGCTTGGGAGCTTCGATTTCTTATTATCGTTTTTAGAACTTTAAGACACTCCACTCGTCTAAATCGTCGATTTTCATATAAATCATCTACAATAATCTGAACTATATAATCAATTGACTTATCATCAAACAATACCTCTTTTAACAAATATCTTTCTTCATAAATATCTGTTGTAGTAGAAACAAATTGCTGTAAGTATTTATACGGTGCGAAATGCATTCTCATCCGTTTAAGATTCGTGAAATGATTGTTGATCTCTTTAGCGTCCATGGAAATACCTCCTAAAAATATCATTTCGCATAACATGTTCATGTATTTACTGGATCAAATCAATTGTTCATTGAGTAACATAACTTCGACATGAGAACCAAATCATCTCCCCTTCATGATACTCTATCCTGCTATTTTTTTCTATAATTTACCTATAAAATGTTATTTTGTAAAAAGTCTATTTGAAAGTTCTATATATTCAACGAAAAAAATAAACCACCTGTAACATATCATGCATAAGTAAAGATGCATGATATGTTTCTCTAGTGGTTTATATCATAATTATGTATTAAATCTATAATAATCGAATTTGTTCATTGATCCTTCCCTTGCTTAGTCCTCCGTGATAACAAATTACGGCATCAATATCTAGATCCAAATACTTTTTCAACGAGAGTCGAGCTTGCTCTATATCTGGTGTTGTTGGCTCATGGATTCCTCCGAGTATTCCATTTACACTATACATTGAATCCCCAGCAATTAGAGTTTTACTTTTTTTCAAATATAGACTGATATGACCAGGGGTGTGCCCAGGCGTGTGTATGACTCTAATTCCACCGAAAACCGCAAGTTCCTGACCATCTATTAAAGTGTTGTCCACTCTGCCCTTAGGTGGATCTATTATATGTCCATCTTTTAAAAGAGGTAATTCCCCTTGAATATATGGCTTATCCAGTTCGTGCGCAAATACTTGAATTTGGCTGCCACGCTCCCGCAATATCTCAGGTAGACATCCTATATGATCTATATCCTGATGTGTCAAAATTACAATTTTCACATTATCAAGTGACACTCCTACCTTCTTCAATGCCAGTTTTAAATCTTCAATTTGCCCAGTGAATCCAGTGTCTATTAAAACGGCCATTTCTTGATCCCACAAAAGGGTTGGATGGATTGTACTCCCGTAAAAGTCAAGTTCAAGCATGTGAACTCCATTCGAAATCCCCATTTTTTCAGCTCCTTTATAATTATAGCGACTTAACAATATGGTATAAATTTTATGTCATGCAAACTTATTTTTCGTAAAAGATATTATGATTAAACCTATTTTTTGTCAACTTAATAAACAATAAAATAATTCCATTACGATTTTTTTATTTAATATGTAATGTAACATTCCTTCATTGGACGACAATATCCCCATGATTTACACACTTTCTCTTCGCATTCCCACACATCTTTCACAATTTCATTATGAAAATACGGTTTAAATCACATAGTTGATAAAGCGTACCCTTACACTAATATAATCAGAATAGAATTTTTCAATTAGGGAAGGAATGAACAGAGAATATAATTAGTAAGGAGAATAACTATGAAGCATATTCCACCATTGCCGACTTACCCAGAATCTTTGTGGATTCAATCTATCGAAGACTTGCCTTCCTTTCCAAAGCTACAGCATGATATAGAAGCTGATGTCACTGTTGTGGGCGGCGGTATCTCTGGTATTACGACCGCTTATAAGCTAACGCAGGCAGGATTTAAAGTCGTATTACTCGAAGCCGGCAAGCTACTACACGGTACGACGGGCCACACAACCGCCAAATTAACAGCCCAGCACCATCTGATCTACGATGAGCTAATTAAGCAAGAAGGCAAAGAAAAAGCTGGGCTTTATTATAAAGCTAATCAAGACGCTCGTAAGTTGATGGAGTCACTAATAGAAAAGCATGCCATCGATTGCGACTTGCAAGCGCAAGATGCATACATTTTTACCAATTCGGATGAGTATTTGCATAAACTTCAAAACGAAATGTCCGCTTACGAGACATTAGGTATTAGCGGTGCTTATCTGGACCGTATTCCTCTAGATGTCCCGGCGAAAGCAGCTGTAAGAATGGACGGACAATCCCAGTTCCACCCGCTTCAGTATATGGCTGCTCTTGTTAAAATGGTCAGCCAATCCGGCGGCCATCTGTACGAGCAGTCGACCGCTCTTGACATTCAAGAGGGTCCTCATCCGAAGGTTAAAACCGCTGATGGCTATTCAGTTACATGTAAGCACGTTGTCATCTGCTCGCACTTTCCATTCTATGATGGCTATGGCTTTTATTTCGCCCGCATGCATGCGGAGCGTTCTTACGTGCTTGGAATCAAGACTAATATGACTTATCCTGGCGGTATGTATATTAGCGCGGAAGAGCCGTCCCGTTCCATTCGTAGCGCAGCGTCCTCGGACGGAACGCCGCTGCTAATCATCGGCGGGCAAAATCACAAAACCGGACAAGGCATTTGCACAATTAATCATTACGAAGCGCTGCAAGGATATGCTTCACAATATTTCAATGCAACCGATATCGTTTATCGCTGGTCTGCACAAGATTTGGTCACTGGAGACAAGCTCCCTTATATCGGTCGAATTACTTCATCATCCCCCAACGTCTATATTGCGACTGGTTTCAAGAAGTGGGGAATGACAAGCAGTACAGCAGCCGCGATGCTCATCAGCGATCTTATTCAAGAGAAGAGCAATGAATATGAGGAGTTGTTCGCGCCTTCCCGATCGTTGTCGTTGAAGACAGTCAAAAATTTGGCCGCAGACAACTTAGATGTAGCAAAACATCTAATCAGTGGCAAGCTTGAACTGACGAGACGAAAACCCGAAGATTTGGCTCCTGATGAAGGATCTGCAGTCACGGTGCATGGCTCCAGAGCTGGCGCTTACAGAGATAAGGAGGGAAAACTATACGTCGTCGATACAACCTGTACCCATATGGGCTGTGAGGTGGAATGGAACGACGGTGAACGTACATGGGATTGCCCTTGCCACGGCTCTAGATTCTCGATTACGGGTGAGGTTATGGAAGGTCCCGCTGAGAAACCACTCAAATCTGTGTTGATGGAGTAGTTAATTCATTAACTTTTGTACGTGCAATAGACAAAACATAGTATCTTTATTCCATTAAAAAGGTTAAGAAGAATAATAGAGTTTTGGGACGTTGAGCATGTTGTATAAAAAAAGTGCATCTAAATTTAGATGCACTTTTTTATAGATTTTCTTTTTAAATGCGATGTCTCTTTTATGATAAGAAAGACTACGTTCTTAATTTTTATTTGAAATTCTAATTGTTGAAATAAAATTATATACTTAATTGACGCATTATGGAATAATATGTATATCATTTGAAGGGTTGCAATTCTAATTAAACTACAGAATGATCACCAATCAAGGTAAAGTGTATATTCTTCTATTTTCTGAGGTAGGCGGCGATTTTATAGATGTTTAATAGACCAAGTTTCAGGAGCCAACTTAGTAAACATGATACTACTCAAGTAAGTCAATCTTATATTTCTGAAAATCAGAACAGTCAGTCTTTTAATTATAGGGAAAATGTAAGTAATAATCCTAAAGCTTTGACTTCTAGTATAGTCATGCAACTACAAAGCTCAATAGGTAATCAGGCTGTCATGCAACTTTTCAGCGATGTAGAAGCAACCAGCAGAAACAATGATCTTTTTCAACTCAATAATTTAGAAGATGAGGAAAAACATAATCCATTAAATAGAACAACGCCTTTTAGCGGATTGCCCGAACCACTTAAAGCACAAATAGAGAGCCTTTCTGGAGTCTCAATGGATAATGTTAAAGTACATTATAATTCAGACAAGCCTTCAGAAGTCCAGGCATTAGCCTATACTCAGGGAAACGACATATACGTGGCTCCAGGACAAGAGAAGCATTTGCCACATGAGGCTTGGCATGTAGTGCAACAAGCTCAAGGGCGAGTTAAGCCTACTTTACAGATGAAATCGGATTTACTAGTTAATGATGATGTTGGACTGGAATCTGAAGCGGATATAATGAGCAAAAAGGCGGAACAACTAACACCGGAACAACAATCGAAGCATCCAAACACTAGTCAAAAACAGTTGTCTCCTTTCAGTACTACATTGGGAGTAATTCCAACACAATTCCGAAAACTCAATATAGGGAAATCAAAAATAGTGAATCTTCAAAAGGCGAAAGAAAATAAAAGTTTTATTGAAGCTATCTCTACATATTATGAAGAATTTGGTGAGGATCGGGTACTGTATTTTGCCGGTCAACTATTCTCCGTTGAAGGTTCCGATATTGCAAGCTTAGAACAGTTCATGATCGAGCTTCGATATGATTTAGAAACTAAGACCTTACCTGAATCTGAGCCTTTAACAATTCAGGAGCGATATTTGACTGAATATGGATGGAAGCGTGCAGCTTCTGATTCTGCAAAGGCAGTTCCAGGAGCCAAAATGCCACAATTAAAACTATACAGAACAATGTCAATAGAAGACTGGAAATCCTTACTGAAGGGTGATTATAACGTATTAGTAGGAGGTCACTTAGGAGATTTCAAACAAGCGCTTAGATATTTTCTTGGAAAAAGTTCAGATACTAAAGTAATGGTTGAATTTACATTAAAAGTTGGTAGTGAGAAGCTCTTATTTAGTAAAGGATTAGCTTTTCCAATAGAAAAGAATCGATCTTCAAAGCTCAAAAAAATGGCAGAAGTAATTGGAGGAAAAAGTTATCCCGTGAGCAGTAAATCAGAAGGGACATCCAAAGAGGCCATTGGGATTAAATCAGAATCTGAAGGGGAAGCAGGATTTAGCATTGGGATTGGTGGTGGAACAACACCTGAATTATTCCATAAATTAGTAGAATCCATTGAACTGAAACAGGTTGGAGAACGATTTACCGTCGATAATGGGAATACCTCAGATATTGAAACTGATGCGAATCGTCTATTGCATGTTAATAATTGCCTTATCAATGCAATTTCGTTAGCAGCTAGAGGACATATGCCAACGCTAGAAGAATTGATGGTTATTCGCAGTACATTGGGTAATTACGGTGAAATGATGCTTGCTACTCCACAAGTCGTTCAGCTAATTCAAAATACACTAAATATTGTTAATCCTATTACAGTACTATATCCAAGTGCACCTGCTGAGAATTTTGTAGGTGTGGGAAATGTATTAAGCATTTATCATGTTAATGGAAATCACTTTACACACAATAATTCAGAACTAGATATGAGTGTATATGAGGTTAAAGCGGATTCCTTGAAGTAAAGGTTTGTCAGTTGGAAGAAGTTAACCTGACAATGGTTATTTTAGAAATTGAATATATTAATACAAAGGATAATAATCTTTCACTATAGAAAAAAGGGCTAATCCCGTCAAATGAGAGCAGCCCTTTCCTTTCAACTTCGGGAATTTATTTTTCTTTATTCTTTTTCTCCTCTTCTTTCTTCCTTTTCTCTTCTTCTTTCTTCTTTTTCTTTTCTTCTTTCTTCTTTTTATCTTCTTTTTTCTTCTCTTTTTTCACTTCCTCTTCTTTTTTATTTCCCTGATTTGTCTTATTCGCAATAATAGTACTCTCTTTTTCTTTCGCTTGTTCGAGTATAGGACGTTTAAACTCAGATGCAGGAACATCCTTTAAGGCTAAGGACATCATTTCGCTGAAAATTAAAGCAGGGTATTGCCCACCGGATGTTGTCAAATAATGATTGCTATCCGTGTGATCGTAGCCTAGCCAAACTGCCCCTACCAGCTCTGGCGTATAGCCGACAAACCATGCATCTTTGACACCGCCGGTGATCCCTTCGAACTGTTTGTTCTGTGGAAGCTGCGTCGATCCCGTTTTCCCAGCCACAGGACGATCGATTGCCGCATTCTTTCCTGTGCCTTCCCTTACAACATCTTGCAGTATTTCGGTCATCGCATAAGCATTCTCTGGAGACATAACTTCAACCGGTTGGTGCTCTGCTTCAGCTAAAACTTGTCCCTCCACCGTTGTAATTTTCGTAATAGTATGCGCTTGAACCTGTACTCCGAGATTAGGGAACACACTATAGCCCTGCGCAATTTGAAGTGGGGACACTCCTTGAGACAACCCGCCCAGCGCCACACTTAAATTACGATCTTCTTCTACTAGAGGAATACCGAGTTTCTCTACAAACTCTATTCCAGTATTAAGTCCAATTTCGTTCAATAGCCATACCGCTGGAATATTTCTGGATTGGATAACTGCCTCTTGAAGCGATACTTGCCCTAAAGTCAGGTGATCCACATTATTAGGTCGGTAACCCTGAATATCCAATGGACCATCATACAGTGTCGAATTTTCATCGTACCCTCTTTCCAGAGCAGGTGCGTAGACGATTAATGGCTTGAATACCGATCCGGGTTGCCTGACAAGCTGTGTAGCATGATTGAAACCTCGGAATGTATGCTCTCCTCGCTGCCCCACAATTCCGCGTATACCACCAGTTGACGGATCCATGATGACTGCCCCGCTCTGCAGTAGTTGGTCGGATGCGCTTTCTGGGAACAGGGATTCATTGCGGTATGTTTCTTCCATGGCGTTCTGAACCGCCGGATCCAACTCTGTGTAGATGAGCAGATCTCCAGCAAGCAGTTGGCGCTCGGTAAAACCATATACACGAATCGCCTCATCAATTACTTCATCCATATATGAAGCATATTGACCTAACAAATGGTTGACCTGTTCCTGGGGAATTTCCTCCAGAGCTTGAATCGGTTCTGCTTTGGCGTGTTGATAATCTATTTCGGAGATAAAACCCTCAGCTTTCATTAAACCTAGCACGAGGTTGCGACGCTCCAAAGCGATCTCCTTATTTTTAAGCGGAGAATATCGACTTGGTGCTTTCGGTAATGCGGCAAGCAAAGCGCTCTCGGCCAACGTCAAATCCCTCATTTGTTTGCCGAAATATCGCTTGGCTGCTCTTTGCACTCCCCATTGGCCTTCTCCGAAATAAATTTGATTCAAGTACATTTCGAGAATTTGGTCCTTATCATAAAGTGCCTCTATCTTGAGTGCATAAGCAGCTTCCGTCAGCTTGCGCGAGAATGTTTTTTCACCCGTTAAAAATACGTTCTTGGCAAGCTGCTGAGTAATTGTGCTTCCGCCTTGTACTGCACCGCCTTCTTTTGCATTACGGAAAGCCGCACGAAAAATTCCAAATATATCCACTCCGGTATGATCATAATATCTCTTATCTTCGACCGCAACGATCGCCTGCTGGAGATGCAGCGGAACTTGATCGATCGGCACATATTCGATTTTTGCAGAAGTGACCTCGGAACTAACCTCTCCGTACCGATCTATAAATTGGGTCGGAGCAGATATTGGAACAACTAGTTTCGCGATATCAAGAGTATGTATCCAATAGGCCCCGATTGCTAATAGCGACGTAAGTATGAGCACGATCCCGATGATCCATATTCGGAATCGCTTCAGCAACTTAAAAATGCCGGAGAGCCTCCGGCTGGTTCCTTGGTTTTTATGTAAATTATGACTGTTCATAGATGCCTCCCACTTTAGTAAAGAACGCCCTCAGAGCGGTCGATATTCTATTATAATGAGGAGCAATCGAATGATAGTCAAATTAATATTTTGCCATAAAGTTTTATGATATGATATTGTACACATAAATTATATTTTTCTTTGGATTAGATACTAATTAAAGTTCCACATTGCGATAAGCTATGGCACATTGAGGATCGGCCATACTAAGTTGCGATTTTTAGATACTTCTTCCTGCACACGTAACAGATACTCAATACGTCGCTTTTGGAGAAAACTGACCTTGATTTTTTAGAGCATAGTCAAAAAAACGAAGGATAAGTTCATTTTGAGTTTCAATCACATAATATTTATCGATATCTGCTTTTCTGCCTGCTTGCAACATGTTTGCCAATATAGGCGAGAATAAAGGTAGATCGGTTAAACTTAAATGTTTTGCACCTTTAAAATGAACGGTGTATGCACCTTTAAAGTTTTCATTCGAAATTCTATTCGCGATATATGAAGAACTGCTGTCGAGCTGTATCCACACATCATCCGAATAAACGTTAAGAAGCGGGATGGTGTAAGCTTCGGATTTTGCAGTTAATTCGTTTGTAAATTTATCATACACAAGTTCGCTAAAGAACGGAGCATCTATATTTACTACGGCGTCAATATCATTGCGTTCTCTGCTCAGTGCTACGCTTGCCGCTCCCCCCATAGAATGACCGAACACGCCTATTTTCTGTGTATCGATGCGTTCATATACAGAATCTTTTTTTTGCTCGGCTTGTTCCAGAATCGTATCCATGACAAAATCCATATCATCCGTTCGCAAATTCATCCATTTTTGAGTAAGCTCGAAAAACTTACCAAGCGAATAAACCCCTTCTTCATTTGCATTGTTGACTTCTTGCATGTACTCGGGATTAATCATCACGACCTTTCCATCCTCCGAAACGGTATAAAAAGAATGATAGGGATGATCAATCGAAACGACGACATAACCGTGGCTCGCAAGTTCTGTAAAGGTAGAAGTGTTGCTTATTTTAATACCGAATGCTCCATGAGAGAACACAAGCAATGGATATGTTCCGTCTGCCTGTTCAGGATACCAAAATTCCACGTTAACAAACCGATTGTCTTCCTGATCCGTAAATTGTTCGATACGATTCTTATCCATATAGCTGTAAGTGGCGGTCGCCACTGCATACGGACCTGTCACTTGCGGCAGCCTATGCTGTGGAAAAAGTAAAACAGGAACAAGGGTAACGACTACGGTCAGTGCTAACAAGGGGAATTTCCATATCGCAGAAATAACTTTGTAACGCGGAGTGTGTGTTTGTTTGCGTAGGAGTACAACAACTTCCTTGAACGCTAATATAAAGAACAAACCTGCAAACAGCCCCCAAGTGTACTCCCACACGACAACTTTCCCCAAGATCAGCATCACAAATCCTATAAATATTGCGATTCTCGTCCAACTCTTTACCTTGCTTCGGCTTTGCTTGGTTGCAATGGAATAAACGGCAATTGCCAGCTCAAAGACCAACGTAACAACAAGTATTAAAATCTCCATAAGACTTCTCTGCTCCTCCACCAACTTTTTATGAGTTCATCATAATAAATGGCCGAGCAGATGTATATGCATAAACGATAAGCTGTAGCTGAGAGCCAATAGGTTGTAAAAAACAACACAATCAAGTGTACTTACTCTGCGAATACGACTTTATTTAGGAACGGTTTGTGTATATCTTCTAAACCTCGTTTTTAAATGTTTTTAGTCTTTCATTGATCTTTTGAGCTTCCTTTTTGTCATTCTTATACGTCAGTAGGCGAACGATAGCGTAAACTGCAGCAATTTGCAAAGCCAATAATAGTATACCGAAAGTGCCGTATACGAGATTCATTATGACAGCTAGAGAAATTAATAGGGCTTCCAGAAAAAAGAAATGTAAAATCATTCGGAGGCGCATTTTATTCTCGCTAATCGCATACGGCGTATATAAAATAATTCCGGTCAAAGCACCCAGAAAAGAGAAAGCCATAATTGTAAAAATCGTCTTTAATTCGAAACTTGCATCAGGAGCATAGATTTGCCGCAAAATAGCTATGATTATAATTATGGAGGCAAATATAATTAAGAAATCTTTAATCATTTCTTTTATGAGCTCGGAATACTTCATATAGGACCCCCTTTTATAATCCAAGCATATGTTTAAGTATTGGCACATACTGCCGTGATATAACTACCTTTTCCCCGTTATCCAATAATGCTTGAAAACGGCCGCTGATCGACGGATGAATACTGGAAATCTTAGTTATATTTAGAATGGTCGATTTGGAGGCGCGAAAACAATGTTTCTCTTTGCAAAGATCCTCCAGTTCATAAAGCTTTTGTTTGACTTCATGGACGGTGTTCTTACCATACGCAAACACTTTTCCGTCAACAGCTTCAAAATAGTAAATATCACTAAGTTTGATGCGGCTGATCTTATCCTCATGATAACCAAGTATAATGAGCGTTTCGGTTTTTATTTTATTAACGAGCTCATGCATTTCTTCGTCTACTTGGTGACACCTGATTCGGATCTCCTCTTCTTCTGTATGGTCTATTATTTCGATGGAAATTTTGATAGAAATCACCCTCGGAAATTCGAATTAATACAACTTGTTAACTTTTATGATACGTGAATCATACAACGAAAACGCGTAAGCTTCTATTTTGATATATCAATGAAGCCCTCTCTCTTAAATTCCCATTATCTCAAGACCCACCTTCTCTATATCTATCATCAAAGTAAAAAAATACATAATAATTACCAAATCACTCAATTACCTAGTCTGAATCATGTTACTTTTTTCGACTTCAAGTCCTATATATCCTTCTAAGAAAACCATTTTCTCCAAAATTCACCTTAATGTATCAATACCACATAGTCTAGTTTAGGTTTTGGTCGTGTTAAAAACATAACTGCTTAAAAAATATCACCCATTGAAAAATTCGATGTCCCCTTACTTTTAACATTACGAATAAAATATTAGACATTTGTATATTTATTCTTTTTCATGAAGGATCACAACTGTTGCAAAAATTCAGGAAGAAAATCCTTATTTAATAAGCAAAGTGACTCATGAAAGATGAAAAGTAATTGGATCCCACTGTTCTAAGCGTTAAAATAAATCACAGAAATTGAGAAATCCTCTGTAAGGATTATATAATCATTATTCATGATTATGCATTCAACATTAAAAGAAAATAAGTTGTGTATATTTATGCGAAAAATGGATTGTCTATGAAGTGTGTCACCTAAAGCCATTTCGGAGATAGTAGTAAAAGTAGATATCAGAGATAATTCAACGTCATAACCAAGCCCAGTAAGTTATTGAATATTTAAGTAAATACGCTTCCACTTGGCAGTATTTATTTATATCGTATTCCCTCTAATTTTTAATTAGCACCTACTTAGAAATACAATTGGATACGACATTCCAGTAAGCTACTTAACTTCTGTACAAAATGGTTCCATATTTGTTGATACTAGAATGGAAACTAATATTTCTGGTATATTTGCAATTGGTGATATAACGACCTACCCTGGAAAATTGAAGTTAATTGCTGTAAGTTTGGAGAAGCTCCTACAACAATTAATAATTTAAGAGTATATTTTGTATTGATCCAAGCGCTAAGCTATCTCCAGGACATAGTAGAAATATAAAGTTATAGTACTAAGTACTACTTCGTTAGACAAAAATAGCGAGACGTCGCTGACGTCTCGCTATTTTTGTTCTTTTCTTTTTTTGATGGAATAGGTACATCTTTGTCCACCTTTAGCAAGGCAGTCAGTTCTCGAAACCTCAGCATTACCTAACAATGACTCAAACAACTGTAATTCACATTGACAAGCATGCTGATATTTCATGGCGACTTGTTCAATCGGACAGTTATGCTCTTTAATTACATACTCTTCTTCATTGATCTGCTCCCATTCGACCATATAGCCGTTCTCATTTTGAATATTAGCAAGAAGTGCTACTTGATCAGAAAGGTCTTTGCCTTTCATGCTTGCATCGTATTTATTAATCATTTTATTTTTGCGTCCTTCAAAGAGCGTTTCAACTGCAGCTTCACCAAAATGATCCTCTAATTCACCTAATAATTCTAATGTTAAAGTATGGTACTTTCGTGGAAAGAATCCTTCAGCTTGCTGTGTTAAAGTGTATACTGCTGTCGGTCTCCCCATTGATTGTCTTACTGTTTTGGCGATAATAAGATTATCTCTCTCTAACGTTTGAATATGACGTCTAACAGCCATAACAGTTATGCCAAGTTCATCTGTAAGCTCTTTCGTACTTAATGCACCTTTAGTTTTTAGAATCTGGAGAATATACTCTCTTGTCGAAAGCTGTTCATGATCTAACATTTCCATCTATAATCACCGTCCTGAACAATCCATTCTATTTGCTAATCTATTTTTTAATAGTGTAATCATATCATTTTCATACTGTGTTGTGTTACCAAATATACATTCAATCATTTATATACTATTATCTATAATATGTAAACAATAATTCAATGGCATTGGTTTTGTTAAATTTATGCAATACAGAATCTTGAAAATTACATTATATAAATAAAAGTGCCTCTGATAAACAAATCGTTTCTCACTGGCACTTATTAATATATCGATTAGCTATTGCATTCTGATGAAATATCAGCTCATATTCCAGTTTCTTCCTTATATGAAAGCAATCTTCATCCGAGATGTTATTATTTTCATAGGTTTTAACTGATGTTCTCCTACAAGAAAATGTTTATCCGATCTCCTATAGTGACTATTCCAGTTACCTTTTCTTTAAGTGCATTGGTTGTTAGATGGTCTAGTAAATTTTTCAGAGCTCCTGGTATAGAAGCTTGATAGATCGGAGTTCCCATTACAATAAAGTCAGTAAATAACAGCTTACTCACAACCAGCACTGTATCTTCGTTATAGTACTCTAAAGGTGCTCCTCGAGCAAAATTCAATATCATAATCTTTTAGATTAACGAAATGTTTGAATATTTTGTTGAATTTCTTTTACATGAATCAACAAACCATGAACTACTTTAGCCGTCTTTGAACCTGCTAATGCTCCTGATAATCCGATCAACTTCATTTTTTCCATCTCTCTAATGTTATTACTCATTTCAAAATATAATTGAGCATCCAGTTTCATAAGTTCAATCAACGGACTAGCTACGATAATGGAAACTCTGGACGAAGATAACCATCAAATACTAACTTAACTTGTGTCCATACAAATCTCCTGAGAAATCTAATAAGTACGCCTCTCTCAAACTAACCAATAACTAGAACAATTATCTGTTAAATCTTCTGATGGTGTTTATGATACTTTATTAAATTCCATTGTATCCCCTCCTCAATATTGATTAGTTGACCTCTGCTGCCTTTCATTATGAAGAGAATTTTAATCAATTGTCATTAATTATTATACTTATTATACATTTATGTTGATTATGTATAATAAACGAGGTATATTAGATTTGTAAACAAACTACTTATCTACTGGAGGAATTATTATGACACATAAATTACCTGTATTAGCTTATGCTAATAATGCTCTTGAACCACATATTGATGCTTTGACTATGGAAATTCATCATGATCGTCATCATAATACTTACGTAACTAATCTTAACGTTGCTTTGGAATCTGCACCTGAACTTCAATCCCTATCAGTTGAAGAGCTTATTGCTAACCTAGATGGCGTTCCTGAATCTATTCGTACTGCTGTTCGTAACAACGGTGGTGGTCATGCAAATCACAGCTTGTTCTGGGAAACGATCGCTCCCAATGCTGGTGACATGCCAACTGGTGCACTTGCAGCAGCAATTGATAGCAAATTTGGTAACTTCGAAAACTTCAAGGCAGAATTTGCTAAAGCAGCAACTACTCACTTTGGCAGCGGTTGGGCATTCCTAGCTGTTTCTAATGGTAAAATTGAAGTATATAGCTTACCTAACCAAGATAGCCCAATTATGGATGGTAAAACTCCTCTACTTGGTTTAGATGTTTGGGAGCATGCTTACTACCTTAACTATCGTAATAAACGCCCTGAGTACATCGCTGCATTTTGGAATATTGTTGACTGGAATAAAGTTAGTAAAAACTACGAAGTAGCTATTAAGAAATAATGATGACATGAATACTTCCAACAAACATGTTAATTACATTCAACTCATTGAAAAGAAATGGACTGTTTCGATTATCTTATCTCTATTTGATAGTTCTAAACGATTTTGTGATATCTCTAAATCTATACCTAACGTTACTGAGGCAATGATTTCAAAACGTTTGCGCGAATTAGAAAGCAGTGAGCTTGTTGATCGACGTGTTTTTACAGAAGGAAAACTCCGCATTGAGTATTCCTTAACTGAGAAAGGAAAAGCAATACATTCAGTTATAACAAGACTCCAATCATTGGATTTTTATTAAATTTATTATATTAAAAGTGGGGGTATCGTGATATGTCATTTGTTATAACGGATGCATGCATTAATGAAAAAGCGGCTGATTGTGTTGATTTTTGCCCAGTCGATTGCATTTCCGAGGGTGAAGATCAATATTTTATTAATCCAGATGTTTGTATTGATTGTGGTGGTTGCGAATCAGCATGTCCTGTTGGGGCCATATATTACGAGGATGATCTACCTGAAGATCTTAAAATATTCACGGAAAAAGCAAGGGAATTTTATACTAAACATTGATTTTCTTAGCATAAATCAATTGATGAAATAGAGGTGAAAACAAAATGATTGAAGTGAGTGATAAGGCTAAAGCTATTATAGATCAAATGATCTCCGAAAATGGCAACACAAACTTATTTTTAAGAGTTGGAATAGACGATGGTGGATGCAGTGGATTATCATATAATATCAAATTAGATGATTCATTATCAGAGTTTGACAAATTCATTCAAAATGATAATTTAAAAGTTGTTTGGGACAATCGAACTGAAGAGTACTTAGAAGGTGTAACCATTGATTATATGAATCAAGGGATGACAGGCGGCTTTACGATTGATAATCCAAATGCCAAAGCTACTTGTGGTTGTGGGGCTAGCTTCAGAACTGCTACATTTAAAGGAACACGAAAAAAATGTGATTAACAAAAACTCGTTTCTCAATGATGAGAAACGAGTTTTTGTAAGTCTATTAGATCAAATAATGACAACTTCAGTTTCTAGAACAATATTGAATTTCTTCTTCACTGTTTTTTGTATATGTCGGATTAATATTAGATAATCCGTTGAAGTTGCATCATCTACATTTACAATAAATCCTGCGTGTTTAACTGAAACTTGAGCTCCACCCACTTGATAGCCTTGTAATCCACATTCAGATATTAACTTACCTGCAAAATGATTAGATGGTCGCTTAAAGACGCTTCCACAAGATGGATATTCAAGCGGTTGCTTTGATTCTCTAGCAATCGTATTCTTATTCATAATACTTTGAATTTGATCTTGATCCCCATTTTCAAGTTGGAAAGTCGCTTCTAGAACAATATATTTTCCCCTTTGAATAAGGCTCGATCGATAGCCAAACTGTAATTCAGACTTATCCAGTATGTGAATATCTCCAGACAACGAGAGAACTTTAACAGATGTGAGCACAAATGAAATTTCACCACCATAAGCCCCTGCGTTCATTAGTACCGCTCCCCCAACACTTCCTGGAATACCACATGCAAATTCTAAGCCTGATAAGTGGTGTTCTAGAGCAGCATTAGAAACATCTATAATACTAGAACCGCTTGAAGCTGTAATTACATCTTTCATAACTTCTATTTTATTCAGATTGCTCAAGTTCATGACAACTCCACGAATTTGTCTGTCACGAATAATTACATTTGTTCCATATCCAAGTATCGTCAACGGTATTTTTTTCGTGAACGCAATTCTAGTTATATGCTGAACTTCTTCTACAGTTTCTGGCTTAATATAAATATCTGCAATTCCCCCTGTTTGAATAAACGTATGCTTAGCCAATCGCTCATCAAAACGGATAAATATATCGGGGGAAAAAACTTTTATTTCATTCCACATTTGAAAGTAATTCATTGTTATCCTCTTACTGCACGTAGCGCAGAAAAGTAGCTCCTTTATATAAGATAAACTCGTTGTAATTAATTTTGAGTTTACCCTTCTTATTTTATAGTTATTATACGTTTAAGTATATAATGTATGAATTAGTTAATCAATTGAAAATACCGCTACTTAACGGTTTGTTCATTTACTTAAACCAGAGGTACTTAGTTTAAACTTGTTAATTTCGGTTCTTTTTAACCATATATCAATTCATTTATGAACATTAAGTGTATTTTCATCTGATTCATCGGAGTGCTAAATAGATACAACCTAGACATTTACACCATACTAAATAAAGAAAGCATCAATAAAATGCTTTTTAGCCATTTTATTGATGCTTCTTAAAGATATATAAAAACAAACGAACTGCAATTAAAGAACGAAATATTACTTATTGATCCATTTCTGAGATATACGGAATGGAATCTACACAACCTAAGCGAGAGATTGTAACAGCTGCAGCAACGGTAGCCACTTTTAACAGTTCATAAATTGATTTTTAAACAATATGGTCAACAATAAAGTATCTTTCAAAAGAATCACCTGCAAATTGTGTTACTTCTTCTATGTAACCATGACCATGGAATAAATGTCCAGCATGGAACACCAAGTTATTCGTAATAAACTTCAAGCTGGCAGTCGTTCCAATTTCCATAGCCTTATTTGGATTTGTGTAAGTAGCTTCTCAAAAATTTTTGTGTTCTTTCGTTTTGTGGATTTTGGAAGATATCCTTTGGCGCTCCTTGTTCTATAATGACGCCGTCAGCCATAAAAACAACTCGGTCTGCCACACTTTGCGCAAAATCCATTTCATGTGTCACAACAATCATAGTACGTTTACTATTGATAACAGATTTCATAACATTTAAAACTTCCTCAACCAACTCCGGATCTAGAGAGGAAGTAGGCTCGTCGAATAAAATAACATATGGATCAAGGGCTAAAGCACGGGCAATCCCTACACGTTGTTGTTGACCACCTGAAAGAGCTACAGGATAATTATGCTCCTTACCTTGAAGACCAACATTAGCTAAAATTTTGTAGGCTAATTGCTCAGCTTCTTGCCGAGATGTATTACGTGTTAGGCGTACTGGTTCAGATACATTATGAAGCGCATTTTTGTTTTTGAATAAGCCATAGTTTTGAAAGACCATTCCTGTTTTCTTACGAATATCACTTACGTGTTTCTTCGTATAATTCTCTAAATCTACTTTAATTCCATCAATTTCTATAGTCCCCACTTGAGCTTCTTCTAAAAAATTTATACAACGTAAAAACGTTGATTTCCCTGAACCGGATGGCCCTATGATAGCTACAACTTCTCCTTCAGCAATTTCCAAATCGATTCCTTTTAGTACAACAGTAGAGCCGTAGCTTTTATGCAGATTCGTTATTTTAATCATTTTAACTCCTCTTTTCGATAGGGCTTTTCAACAGCATGTTCAAGTTTAGATTGTAGGAATGAAAGCACGATAGAAATCATCCAGTAAATTATACCAACCATCAAATATGCTTCTAAAAACTTGTACGACACGGCAGCCTCTAGCTTAGCACGCGCCATCATATCAATTACACCGATTGTAAAGGCTAAAGAAGTGTCTTTAATGATCATAATATAGTAGTTACCAGCTGGTGGGATGCTAATACGAACAACCTGGGGTAAAATTACCGTTCGTAAGGCTTGCCATTTCGTCATATTAACGGATAGGCACGCTTCATATTGTTCTTTATCCACCGCCAAAAATGCTGAACGAAAAACCTCTGATAAATAGGCTCCATTTCGCAAACTAAGAGCAATAATAACAGCTGTAATGGCGTTCATTGAACTGAAGCTTGGAAATATTTGTGGCACCCCAAAGTATAAAATGAATATTTGAATTAAGGTTGGTACTCCACGAGAATAGGAAATGATAACTTTTAGAATAGGATAAAGTATTTTGACTTTATTTTTAATAATGATGGAAAAGACAAATCCAATCACGATAGCTAATAGAAAAGATAATGTACCTATATATAAAACAATCGGTAAAAATTTTATAATTTCTGGAAATAGACTGAGCATATACTCAAAATCAAACTTCATACAGTAGCCAACCTTTCTTATGTCAACTAACGAAAGGCCACTCTATAAAGAGTAGCCTTTCGCTTATTATTACTTGTGAGGAACCGTTACATCAATTGCGCTCCACTTATCTGAAAGTTTTTTCAGAGTCCCATCATTAAATAATTTTTCGATTTCAGAACTAAAAGCGGCTAAAAACTCTTTATTATCTTCAGATCGAACAAATGGGAAAGCATAATCGTAATTGATTAGATAATCCTCACCATAAATTTTCAATGGCAGGCCTTCCTTTGATATACGAGAAGCAGCAGTAATTTTCACATCAATAAAGGCATCTAAGCGACCTAAGGCTACCTCATTATAAGTACCACTTACATCTTGGTAAGGAGTAATAGTAATCTCGTTTCCGTTTTCTTTATTCCAATCTTCCAAAAATTTATGTAAGTTATTACCAAGTAATACACCTACTTTTTTTCCTTTTAAATCTTCGATGCTATTAATATCCTTAGTGTCTTCATGCACAACTAGGGTTGCTCCCGAGAATGCATATGGCGAAGAAAAATCATATTTTTCACGGCGTTCATTCGTAGCTGCAATTAGATTCGCTACCGTATCAATATTACCTGCATCTAACATCCCAAAAATCCCTGAGAACTCAGCGAATGTCCATTCAATGTCATAACCTAATGACTTAGCTACCAGCTCTAGTACTTCAACGTCGTAACCTTGTGGATTTCCCTTATCATCAACTGAAATAAACGGAGGATATATGCCTGAAGAACCTACTTTTAAAACTTTTTTTTCAGAGGTTTCATCTGAATTTTTCCCACAAGCTACTAGTAAAATAGTTAATGATGCTATTAAAGTTAAAAATAAAAGTGTTTTGAATTTCATGATTGTTTTTTCTCCTTTATTAGTTGCTGTTCCAACACTTGAATTAATTCTTCAGCGGAAATTTCCTTAGGGTATTGAAATTCTAAATGATTGATAAATACTGTTGGAACCATTTTGACGTCACGAGCAATGGCTTCAGCAGTCACTTGAAGACTAATTTCAATATTCTGTTCTTCTTCCTTCAATCCATGCTTCTTATCAATATATTCCTTAATACCATGACTTGAAAATTTATCCCATGTCTCCTGATCTTTAAATAAAGCCTTAACATTGTCTAATGTTTTTATAGGATCATTGTAGTCTAAGTTGAGATTGATCAGTGTTCCTGGTAATAGCATTTCTCGAGGTTTATCATAATGTTTAACAATTAATTCAACTTTGTTCTGGTTTATGTATTGTAGAAGCACTTCATCTACAAGTTCATAAAATGATGCACAATATGGACATGCTAGATTTAAGAACACTTCTACTTTTATTGGTGCTTCTTTATGACCTAACGTTAAATGTGTATTCTTGATTTTATCCAAACTAAAAACCCTCTTTTCTATTATTTTTCACTAGATTTACATATTTCATTGTTTGTTAAGTCGTTTGGTGAAATTAATAATCTTAAAAAATATACTGTAAATGTGAATTTCAGGACGTTTTATGCATAAAAAATTGTTGCAATTAGGAATTTATGTATTAAATATAACTAAACTCATCGGAATTGTCAACATATAATTAAAGTAGTACAAATTGTAATAATTAGTTTGTTATATTCTCAAACTATATATAAGAGAAACTTTCTTATAAAAAATGAAGCTCTAGAATACGGAAAAAGTAATCATATAGTTTTTCTACTACTGTGATTTTAACAACTACTTCAAACGAGACGCTAATGTTCGTTCACAAGCAGCATTAAGTACATCTTCTTGTAGAAAGTTCCTTGTGAAACACCAACTTTTCTTACAATTTCACTGACGGATGTATCTTCGGAGCCCTTCGAGTTGAATAGTTCCATAGCCACAGTCAGAATTTCATTTTTTCGTTCTTCGGGATTCTTGCTTACTCGTGTCATTGTCAGATCTCCTTTGTCACTCCAATGAACAAACGACGATTGCTCTTAATCTTGGGGACTTCTGCCACTGTTGTATCACTTGCTCAAAGCCTGTACATTCCTTTGCTACCTGATCTGCAACGAGATCTAAATACCTCATTGCATTTAGTTAATCTAACGGTTACTTTATTCACTATTGCGATGGCAACCATGCAAATTATACTTGGTCCCATCGTTGATCGTAATGGTCGTAAGAAAATCTTAGTTCCAGGTATAATTGTTTATGTAATAGCTACTACAGGATGCATGTTTTCAAACTCAATAGAAATGCTACTAATTTTTCGAGTAATCCAAGGAATAGGCGCATCATCTGTTCTGTTAGTAGCTCTACAATGATCGGAGCTGTTTTTGAGGGTAAAGAGCGTGCCAAAAGCATGGCTACCTATCAGATGATTCTTGGAATTTCACCAGCTATTGGTCCGCTCATCGGTGGTATTATTGGTAGTATATCCGGTTACACGGGTGCTTTTGATTTTGCAGCCGTTAGTGCTCTACTAATCCTAATAGCAGCAATATTTATATTAACTGAGACAAAACCATTCAAACGCTCGGTGTAGCAGTAATTGTTGTAATAACGAATATATTCTTTAACGTCATTGAGGACGTCCTCATAGGTGGAATAGACTGTAAGATAATAGCTTTATGACTTGTACGCACCCCAAAATCGTTCAATAGGTTGGCTATCTAAACAGTGGCTTACAGAAGACATAATTTTCAAAAATTCGTATTTTACATGGAGTCGGTTATACTCGTGAGATGTGTACAGAAAGCCTCTATCACTTTGAATGAAGAACACAATATTTATAGACTATGTTGGACTACTGGTAATGAACCAAATAAACACAATACAACAATCCTCGTTATTAACCACAGTATTTAGAACTCAAAAAAGCCAATCCACCAGATAAGGCAGAATGGCTTTCATCATTTTACTTACGCTTAAGGCTATCACTTTGGATCTCCAACTCTCAATACTCATCTGTGATAGACACATTTTGAAATAAATAAAACTACTAATGTAATCATTATCTGATCACTAACATGTGCGATCATAAATTTTCAACAACTACGGTGTTTCCAAAATCTTCTTCAAAAAGTATGTCAATTAACTTCGCAGCTGTATATTCGGGTGTTTGTAACTTCCCCTCCTGTGCTAGCTGTATAAATTGATCCACATAAGGAAAATACTCTTTACTCACAGAACGAATCTCAGCTTGTAATTGTGTATCTATCATCCCTGGATATACAGAGACAACCTTGGTGGGATACAACTGATTCGACTGCTCTATGCTCACGCTCTTGGAGAATGAATCCAAACCCGCT
>Ga0160441_100326_pt1 | contig 42885 bp, 37 predicted proteins | sample HID1971K_E1MG_FD_108260 | JGI IMG/M metagenome (GOLD analysis project Ga0160441, IMG submission 108260) | Enriched millipede-associated microbial communities from UW Madison campus, WI, USA - HID1971K_E1 MG | ecosystem: Host-associated > Arthropoda: Insects > Digestive system > Unclassified ... | reverse complement strand
GCCGCAGCGGCGTGTGGGTGCGCCGCCCGCTGTCCGAAGACAAGATCGCCGCGATCGGCGTGCGCGTGCAGCGCGGCGTGACGATGCACGGCTTCGCACTCAACTGCGACAACTCGCTGCTGCCGTTCTCGCAGATCATCCCGTGCGGGATCTCGGATGCCGGTGTCACGACCCTCAGCGAGGTGCTGGGGCGCGACGTGCGTCCGGCGGAGGTGGTGGATGCCGTCACGGCAGCGTTCCGCACCTCATTCGCGGCGTCCGGCGTGGAGGTCGCCGCATGAGCGGCTGCGGTGTGACCCCCGGCGGCGACGCCGGCCCCGCGAACGCTCCCGACGGCCGCAGACTGCTGCGCCTCGAGGTGCGCAACGCCCAGACGCCGATCGAGCGCAAGCCGGAGTGGATCAAGACGAAGGCCACGATGGGGCCCGAGTACCAGGCGCTGCAGTCGCTCGTGAAGGGAGAAGGGCTGCACACCGTCTGCCAAGAGGCGGGGTGCCCCAACATCTACGAATGCTGGGAAGACCGCGAGGCGACGTTCCTCATCGGCGGGTCGCAATGCACGCGCCGGTGCGACTTCTGCCAGATCGACACCGGCAAGCCCGCCGCGTACGACACCGACGAGCCGCGCCGGGTGGCCGACAGCGTCCACCGCATGCAGCTGCGGTACGCGACCGTCACCTGTGTCGCGCGCGACGACCTGCCCGACGGCGGCTCGTGGCTCAATGCCGAGACCATCCGGCAGATCCATGCCGTCAACCCCGGCACGGGCGTCGAGCTGCTCGCGACCGACTTCAACGGCGACCCGCGCCTCCTGAACGAGGTGTTCGACGCGCGACCCGAAGTCTTCGCGCACAACGTCGAGACCGTGCCGCGCATCTTCAAGCGCATCCGCCCGGCGTTCCGCTACGAGCGCTCGCTCGACGTGCTCACGCAGGCGCGGGCGGCCGGGCTGATCACGAAGTCGAACCTCATCCTGGGCATGGGCGAAGAGCCCGAAGAGGTCGTGCAGGCGCTGCAGGACCTGCACGATGCGGGCACCGATATCGTCACGATCACCCAGTACCTGCGCCCCACTCCGCGCCACCTGCCGGTGGCGCGGTGGGTGAAGCCGCAGGAGTTCGTCGAGTTCAAGGACGAAGCGGAGCGCATCGGGTTCCTCGGGGTGCTCGCCGGCCCGCTCGTGCGGTCGTCGTACCGCGCGGGGCGCCTGTGGGCGCAGTCGATGGCATCCAAGGGCCGCGAGATCCCGGCGCACCTCGCGCACCTCACCGCCGAAACCGAGTTCGCGCAGGCGGTCTGAGCAGCGTCAGTCGGCGCTGGTCACCGACTGGACGTCGCCGTCGCTCGTGAGGTTCACGAGCAGCACGTCGTCGGTGGCGTCGGCGTCGAGGGCGTACTCGAGCACCGCGAACGGGTCGGACCCGCCGTGCTCGTCCGCCAGGATCGTCATGCTGACCAGCTGCAGCGACCGGATGATGTCGATGTGCACGTCGCCCGAGATGTCGACGAGCACGTCGTCGAGGTCGTCGCCGAACTGCTCCTGCTGCTGCAGCAGATACTCGGTCACCTCGCTCGTGCGGTCGTCGAGCTCGGCCACCATGGCGTTGCGCGAGCTCAGGTCGATCTGCTCGAGCGACGAGATCATCGCGGCCGCGACGTCGAGCGCCGCCTGCGAGACGTCGTCCTGATCGGGCGCCGTGAGGTCGACGGTGACGCGCTGATCCGCGAAGTCGACCATCTCGGACCAGAAGATCGATCCGTCCGGCCCTGACTCCAGCAGCCCGAAGTAGTCGTGCTCGATCGCCATAGCCCTATGCAACCACCCTCTCGGGTCTCAGTCCACCAGCGCCGCGTGCATCAGTCGACCAGCGCCGCGGCGAACACGTGCGGCGTGAAGCCGGTGAGGTCGCCGATCCCCTCGCCTTGGCCGAGCAGCTTCACCGGGATGCCGGTGCGCTCCTGCACCGCGAGGACGAAGCCGCCCTTCGCCGATCCGTCGAGCTTGGTCAGCACGAGTCCCGTCACGCCCGCGTGCTCGAGGAACGCCTCGGCCTGCATGACGCCGTTCTGCCCCGTCGTGGCATCCAGCACGAGCAGCACCTCGCTGATGGGAGCCTGCTTCTCGATGACCCGGCGGATCTTGGTGAGCTCGTCCATCAGGCCGCCCTTCGTGTGCAGGCGACCGGCGGTGTCGACGAGCACGATCTCGGTGCCGGTCTGCTTCGCGTACTCGATCGTCTGGTACGCGACGGATGCCGGATCCTGGCCCTCGTGCTGCGGTCGCACGATGGTCGCTCCCCCGCGCTCGGCCCAGGTCGCGAGCTGATCGACGGCCGCGGCCCGGAACGTGTCGGCGGCGCCGACGACGACCGATCGGCCGTACCGCTGCAGGAACTTCGCGAACTTGCCGATCGTCGTCGTCTTTCCGACGCCGTTGACACCGACGACGAGCACGACCGCCGGCCGCTCGGTGAGTCGCAGTGTCGTGTCGAACTTCGCGAAGTGCTCTTCGAGCGTCTCCTTCAGCATGCGCTGCAGGTCTTTGGGGTCGGTCGTCCGGTAGCGCTCGACCTTCTCGCGCAGCTCGTCGACGATGCGCTCGGTGATGTCGGGGCCGAAGTCGGCCGTCAGCAGCGCGGTCTCGAGGTCTTCCCACGTGGTCTCGTCGATCGTCGGCTTGACGAACATGCCGCGCAGCGCGCGTCCCAGCGACCAGGAGGATTCAGCCATGCCTCCAGCCTAGGGCGACAGCGGTCGCGCCAGACCGCTTCGCGACGGTGCTCTCAGACCGCTTCGCGGTCGCGCACCCGCTGGCCGACGACCGCCGACACGCCGTCCTGCCGCATCGACACGCCGTACAGCGCGTCGGCGATCTCCATCGTGCGCTTCTGGTGGGTGATGACGATGAGCTGGCTCGAGGCGCGCAACTGCTCGAACACGCCGAGCAGACGCCCGAGATTCGCGTCGTCGAGCGCGGCCTCGACCTCGTCGAGGATGTAGAACGGGCTCGGCCGCGCCTTGAAGATCGCCGTCAGCAGGGCGACCGCGGCCAGCGATCGCTCACCGCCCGAGAGCAGCGAGAGCCGCTCGATCTTCTTTCCGACGGGGCGCACCGCGACCTCGATGCCGGTCGTGAGCGGATTGTCGGGATCGGTCAGCGTGATCGATCCCGAGCCACCCGGGAACAGGATCGGGAACACCTCACCGAAGGCGACCTTGGTGTCTTCGAACGCGGCCAGGAAGATCGTCTGCATGCGCTCGTCGAGTTCGCCGATGATCGTCTCGAGGTCGGTGCGGGTCTGGACGAGGTCTGCGAGCTGCTCGGTCAGGAAGGCGTGACGCTGCTCGAGTGCGGCATATTCCTCGAGGGCGAGCGGGTTGACCCGCCCCAGCTGACTCAGTTTGCGCTCGGCATCCTGCAGGCGCCGGCGCTCGCGCACCGCCTCGAACGGGCGCGGCTCGTCCTCTTCGCGCTCGGCGGGCACCAGCTGATCCGGCCCGTATTCCGAAACGAGAATATTCTCGTCGAGGCTCAGCTCGGACGCCACCCGCTCGAGGAGGCTCGTCACATGCAGACGCTTCTCGTGCATCTGCAGCTCGAGCCCGTGGACGGCCTCGGTGAGCCCGGCGAGGCGCTCACGGACGACCGCGTCCTGTGCCCGCAGCTCGGTCAGCTCCGCGGTCACCGCGGTGCGCGCCTGCTCGGCGAGCTGCAGCTCGACACGTGCCTGCGTCACGGAACGGTCGACCGAGTCGAGAAGCGGCGGAAGCGTCTCGGCGACCTCGGCGGCGAGCTCCCGCTGTGCGCGTCGGATCACCGCCCGACGGGCCGCTTCGGCGGCCGCCGCCCTCTCGCGTTCGCGCTGACGCACGAGCTGGTCGACGCGCGCCTCGCCCGCGCGCACCCGCTCTTTGAGGGTCTCGACATCGAGGCGCGCGCGCATCTCGGCATCCCGCACCTGCTCGAGCGCGGCGAGCATCCCTTCGCGTGCCGACGCGTCGAGGATCGGCCGGGGCGCCTCGCGCGCGGCCGTCAGCGCATCGTCTGCCGAGCGCGCCGCCTTCTCGGCGTCGGCGACCGCCGCCTGCGCCTGACGGACGCCGGCGTCGAGGCGCTCGCACTCGGCGACCGCGGCCTCGTGTCGCACGGTGGCCCGGTTCACCTGCTCGGTGTGCGCCGCGAGGGCGGCGTCGTGCGCGCGCAGGCTCTGCAGCGACTCACGGGTCTTGCGCCGGGCGTCTTCCCAGGTGGCCTGCGCCTCGGCGAGAGCGTCGCGCAGCGAGTCGGCCACGACGCGGATCTCGGCCAGCCGCTCGGTCGCCACATCGCGCTCGGCGGCGAGTTCGAGGCGCGAGCGCCCCCCGCCGGCGCCCGCGCGCAGCGTGAACGTCGACGCCACCTCTCCACCGCGGGTCACGATCGTCGCCGCCCGCCCGGCCGCCAGGACGGCAGCGCGCACCGCGGCCACGGCGTCGAGGTCGTCGACGACCAGCACCGGCGCGAGCAGACCTCGTACGCCCTCGGGCGCCGTCACGACCTCGCTCGCGGGCGTGGCGCCCGCGATCGGCGGCAGCGCGTCGCCGACGCCGCCGACTCCCGGTGCGGCGATCGCGATGTCGACCGCCCCGAAGTCCCCGTCGCGCGCGACGCGGGCGAGCTCGATGGCCGCGTCGACGTCGTCGACGAGCACGCCTTCCGCGAGCGCGCCGAGGGCAGCGGAGATCGCCGTCTCGTAGCCCGCATCGACCTTCACGGCGTCGCCCACGAGCCCGCGGATGCCGGTGCCGCCGCGCTCGATCAGTGCGGCCGCCGCGTTGCGGACGTCGAGCGCGCGGCCGAGAGCGGCCGTCTGCGCGGTGAGCGACTCGAGCTCGCGTTCCGCACCGTGCAGCCGTTCCCGCAAGCGGCCCACCTCGGCTTCCGTGTCGGCCGCGTCACGCTGGGCGCGCTCGTATGCCACGGCGTGCTCGGTCGACGACCCCTCCGGTACGAGGTCGGGGTCGACTCCGGCCAGCACCTCTTCCGCCTCGGTGCGGCGCGCGAGCGCGGCATCGAGCGCCTTCTGCTGGCGTTCGACGGCGGCGCGTACGGCGTCGAGACGCGAGGCGGCGGCATCCGCCGTCCCCCTCAGCTTCGTCAGGCGCATGTCGTGCTCGGAGACGAGCGCGCTCTGGGCCGCGATGTCGGCGTCGAGCGCGTCGAGCTCGGCCCGCGCGCGGATCACGTCGCGGCCCGCCGCCGCCGCGGCATCCTGCGCGTCGCCGAGCCCCGCGCCGATCTCGTCGATCTCCGCCCGCGCCTCGTCGATGACGGCCTGGCCGACGGTGGTCACCTCGAGCGCGAGCGTGCCGTCGTCTTCGAGCAGGGCGAGGCGCTGCCCCGCGAGCGTGTACAGGCTGCGCAGCCGCTCTTTCACGCGCTCGAGCGCGTACGCGACGCCGCGCGCCGCGTCGACGCCCTCGGAGCGCTGCTGGGTCTCGAGGTCGTCGATGCGCATCCCGAGCTGACCGGCGCGGTCCTGCAGCACGAGTCGCTCGGAGTGGCGCTCCTGCTCGCTGCGGGCGTGGTCGGCGAGCTGGGTGCGCAGGCTCACCAGCTCGTCGGCGTACAGGCGCGCCTTGGCGTCGCGCACGACGGCCGCGATCGTGGCGGCCTCACGTGCGATCTCGGCCTGCTTGCCGAGCGGCTTGAGCTGCCGGCGGAGCTCGCCGGCGAGATCGCTCAGCCTCGTGAGGTTCGCCTCCATCGCCTCGAGCTTGCGGAGCGTCTTCTCCTTGCGGCGTCGGTGCTTGAGGATTCCGGCGGCCTCTTCGATGAATCCGCGCCGATCCTCGGGCGAGGCCTGCAGGACGCTGTCGAGCCGGCCCTGACCGACGATGACGTGCATCTCGCGCCCGAGGCCCGAGTCGCTCAGCAGCTCTTGCACGTCGAGCAGGCGGCAGTTCTCGCCGTTGATCGCGTAGTCGCTCGTGCCGTTGCGGAAGAGGGTGCGACTGATCGTCACCTCGGCGTACTCGATGGGCAGCGCGCCGTCGGCGTTGTCGATCGTGAGCTGCACCTCGGCGCGGCCGAGCGGCCCGCGGGTCGACGTGCCGGCGAAGATGACGTCTTCCATCTTGCCGCCGCGGAGCGTCTTGGCACCCTGCTCGCCCATGACCCACGCCAGCGCGTCGACGACGTTCGACTTGCCCGATCCGTTGGGTCCGACGATGCAGGTGACGCCTGGCTCGAGTGCGAACGTGGTCGGCTGGGCGAACGACTTGAAGCCTTTCAGCGTCAAGCTCTTCAGGTGCATGCGTCGTCCTCCGGCAGGTGTCCGCCCCACGCTATCGGACGGGATCGCCATCGCCCTCTTGACGCGCGAGGGTGCGCGGGTCTAGTGTCACTGATCGCGTCAGAAAATCGAAAGGAGGTCCCCGACATGATGCTCATCCACACCACCGTTGCAGCCACGGCTCCGGTGCGCGCTCGCGCGGGGATCGTCCTGTTCGGCGCTTTCCCCACCGCCTGCTGAGCCGCGCTCCCGAGGACTCTGCCCGCTGACGGGCGAGATCCACTCGAGCCGGCACACTCGCACGCCGTGCCCATCCGCGCGCACGTGCCACGCTCGCCACCATGGCCCGGCCACCGGCCTCTCCTGGGCGCTGAGCGATCCGCCGCAGTCCGGCACCGCCCCTTCAGGCATCCACCACGTCATCACTTCCGAAAGAGTCCGCTCATGTCTGCGTTCTTCGCATCCCGGCATCCGCATGCTCCCGATCCCGACCGCCGTCGCATCCGTCTCGCCGAGCGCGAACGCGATGCCCGCGAACGGGACTGGCAGCAGCGCCGATCCATCCTTCCGCCCATCTGACGCGAGGCGGAGCGGAGGTCACCCCCTCCGCCTCCCCCAGATCACCGACCCACACACCGACACACCGCATCACCGCAGATCCGAAAAGGACCCCATCATGTCGAACACCCTCGATGTCGAGTTCCGGCCGCTCACCGTCCCGGCGTCCGTCGACGCCGCCGATGCCGCCGAGTTCGTCGAGTTCACCCGCGTGCGCAACGAGATCTACCGCGAGATCGCCGGCACCGACGACGACGCCCTCACACCCGAAGAGCTGCTCCCGCACTATCAGCCGAGCCCGGAAGAGATCCGGTACGCCTGGATCGTCCTCGACGACGGTCGCATCGTCGGCCGCGTCGGGGTCGACATCCCGCTCGAAGAGGGGTCGCGCGGGGCGTTCTGGCTCGTCGAGCTGCTGGCGTCGCACCACGGCCGCGGCATCGGCTCGGCGGGCTACGAGCTCGTCGAGCGCACCGCCCGCGAGCACGAGCGCACCGTCCTGCAGTCGTGGGCGCAGCACCCTGATGCGCCCGGACCGCGCCTCGAGCCGCCGACGGGCTTCGGGTCGATTCCCGACGACGGCGTCGCGCGCTTCTACCGGCGGCACGGGTACACACTCGAGCAGATCGAGCGGGAGAGCGCGCTCGACCTCGAGACGTCCGCCGACACGGTCGCGCGACTGCTCGCCGAGGCCGAGGCTGCGTCGACGGGCTACCGGGTCGTCCAGTGGACGACACCGACGCCCGCCGAACGTGTCGACGGCTACGCCTGGATGAAGTCGCGCATGTCGACCGACACCCCCATGGGGGCGCTCGAGTTCGACGAAGAGGCGTGGGATGCCGCGCGCGTCGCCCTGCACGATGCGCGTGTGGTCGACGGCGGCCGCACCATGCTGGTGACCGCGGCCGAGCACATCGACACGGGCGAGCTCGTGGCGTTCAACGAGCTCGTGATCGGGCGGGACGCCTCGGGCCCGAGCCACCAAGAGGACACGCTCGTGCTGAAGGAGCACCGCGGCCACAAGCTGGGTCAGCTCGTGAAGTGCGCCGGACTCACTCGCTGGCGGTCCGAGTTCGCCCCGCATTCGCCGCGCGTGATCACCTACAACGCCGAGGAGAACCGCCCGATGCTCGACATCAACGAGGCGATCGGGTTCGCTCCCAAGGCCTACAACGGGGCCTGGAAGAAGGTCCTGACATGATCGCGACCCTCGAGATCACCCGCGTCGTCGCGCCCGCGCGGTGCGGCGACGCGGATGCCGCAGACTTCCGCGATCTCGCCGACGTCCTCACCCGCGCGCTCGCGCACGACCTGGGTCGCGATCATCTCCGCTGGATCGCCTCCGAGATGCTCCCCGCATGGCACGAGCAGACGTATCGCCTGCAGGGCGGGTTCGTCGCGCGTCGCGATGGCGTCGCCGTCGGTGCGCTCGCGTTCAGCGGGCCGACCGAGCCGGGGGCGCGGGAGGTCGAGTTCGATGTCCTCGCCGCGCCGGAAGCGCGCGGGCAGGGCATCGAGGCAGCTCTGCTCGATCGCCTGATCGACGAGGCGGGGCACCTCGGGCGCGACGTGCTGCAGACCTTCTCGATCCATCCGATCGGGTGGACGGGGCCCACTGTGACGGCGCCGACGGCGTACGGCCAGATCCCGCGCGACGAGCAGACGGAGTTCTTCCTGTCGCACGGGTTCGCGTTGGAGCAGATCGAACGCAACAGCCTGTTCGACCTCACCGCCGACCTCGCACCGGTCCGTGCGCGGCTAGACGCGGCCGAGGCCGTCGCGGGGGTGGAGTACCGCACCGTCACCTGGACCAGCCCGACGCCCCCGGACTACGCCGAGGGCTTCGCGTTCGCGCTGTCGCGCATGTCGACCGACGTGCCGGCATCCGACCTCACCTACACGGAAGAGACCTGGGATGCCGAGCGCGTGCGGACGCGCGACGAACGACTGCGCAAGGGTGGCCTGTTGGTCTCGGTCGCGGCGGTCGTGCATGAGCCGACCGGCCAGGTCGTCGCCTACAACGAACTCACGATCGGTGAGGACCGCGCCCGACCCACGCACCAGTGGGGAACGCTCGTCGTCAGAGAGCACCGCGGGCACCGGCTCGGCACGATCGTGAAATGCGCGAACATCCTGCGGTGGCGCCCTCTCGTGCCGACGTCGCCGTTCATCTCGACGTTCAACGCCGAAGAGAACCGCCCGATGCTCGACGTGAACGAGGCTCTCGGCTTCGAGCCCGTCGCCTCGGCCGGCGCCTGGAAGCGGGTGCTGTGACGGTCAGGCGGGAGCCGCGAGGCGTGCGCGGGGCAGCCTCTGGCAGTGCGGGCAGAAGTGGCTCGAACGGTTCATGAACGACGCGCGCACGATCGGTCGCCCGCAGCGCGGGCAGGGCTGACCGGTGCGGCCGTAGGCGTTCAGCGAATGCGCGAAGTAGCCGGCCTGGCCGTTCACGTTGACGTACTGCGCGTCGAAGCTCGTGCCGCCCTCGGCCAGAGCCTTCTCGAGCACGGCGCGGATCTCGCTCAGCAGCCGGGTGACGGCGCGCGTCGACAGCGCGGAGCCGTGCGTCTCGGGGTGCATCCGCGCGGCCCACAGCGACTCGTCGGCGTAGATGTTGCCGACCCCGCTGATCGTCGTCTGATCGAGCAGCACGCGCTTGATCGCCGAGCGCTTAGCTCGGACGGATGCCGAGAACCGACTGTCGGAGAACGCGGGGTCGAGCGGATCGCGGGCGATGTGCGCGACCTGCGAGGGCACGGCGGCGGCATTCGTCCCCCAGCCTGCGGCGGCACCGTCGGGCGTCGGCACGAGGTGGTCGACGGCGAGCGAGCCGAACGTCCGCTGATCGGCGAACACGACGGCGAGCTCGCCGTGGACGGGGTGCTCGGTGTCGAGGCGGACGCGTTCGTGGCGCTCGGGCGGAGCGCCGGCGGGCCGCAGCAGCAGCTGCCCGCTCATGCCGAGGTGGCCCACGATCGCCTGCGCCTGCATGGCATCCACGTCGCCCAGCGGCAGCCAGAGGAACTTGCCGCGACGAGCCACGGCGGTGACGACCCGGCCGGTCAGGGCGTGCTCGAAGGACGCGGCGTCACCGAGGTGGCGCGTGAGTGCCCGCTCGTCCCGCACCGTGACGGCGGTGATGCGCGATCCCACCATCGCCGGCGCGAGACCGGCGCGCACCACCTCGACCTCGGGGAGTTCGGGCATACCGTCAGGCCTGCGCGCTGAGTGCGCGCCACACCGCGAGCGCTCCGGCCATCTCGGCCTGCTTCTTGCTCGACCCGGTCCCGGTGCGGGCGACGTCGCCGGCGGTCACCGTCGCCGTGAAGACGCGGTGGTGATCGGGGCCCTCGGCGACGACGACGTAGGTCGGCGGCGCGAGCATGAGTCGGGCAGCGAGCTCCTGCAGGCTCGTCTTCGGGTCCATCGCCGCGCCGTACCGCTCGGGATCGGCCAGCAGCGGCGCGACCAGACGCAGGACGAGCGCGGTCGCGGCATCCGCCCCTGCTGACAGATAGGTCGCACCGATGACGGCCTCGGTCGTGTCGGCGAGGATCGAGTCCTTGTCACGACCACCGGTCTGCGCCTCTCCGCGGCCGAGTCGGACGTGCGCGCCGAGCCCGATGCTGCGTGCGACTTCGGCGAGCGCGACCGTCGACACGACACTCGCCCGCCGCTTGGCGAGTGAGCCCTCGTCGAGCTCGGGGTGCGTGCGGAACAGATGCACCGTCACGGCCTGCCCGAGAATCGAGTCGCCGAGGAACTCGAGCCGCTCGTTGTGCGGCGCTCCGCCGTTCTCGTAGGCGTACGACCGGTGCGTCAGCGCAAGCGACAGAAGCTCGGGGTCGATGTCGACCCCGAGCTTGTCGGTGAGCAGCGAGTGCCCGATCATCGCGTCCATGAGGGCGCGACGATCAGATGTCTGCGACCTTGCGGCCCTTGTACTCGAGGAAGAGCTCGGTGCCCTGCGAGTCGGTGACGACCTTCGCCTGGTGCGGGCGGCTGTAGACGACCTTGCCGTTCTCGACGGTCTTGACGAGCGGGGTCGGCTCGGCCTTCCACTGCGCGCGACGCGAACGGGTGTTGGAGCGGGAGACCTTCCGCTTCGGGGGGTTACCTGCCATGACTAGCTCTTCTCTGTATCGGCGGCGACGTGGCTGTGCTCGTCGTCGTGGTCTGGGGTGAGGGCCTTCAGCGCAGCCCAGCGCTCGTCGATCGGGGTTTCCGGCTCGGCACCTTCGGCCAGCTTCTCGCCCGTGGCCGGATCGAGGCCGGGGCAGTCCGGCTGGCACACCGGCTGGAACGGAAGCGACAGGACGATCGAATCCCTGACCAGATTTTCAAGATCCACGTGATCGTCTTGAACGTCGAAGTCGGTTGCTTCGTCTCCAGAATACCCGAAGAGCTCTTGAATCTCGACTTGGAGCGGCTCGGCGACGTCGGTGAGGCATCGGCCGCACACGCCGGTGTAGCGCGTCGCGGCCTCCGCGGTCACCAGGATGCCCTCGTGCACCGCCTCGAGACGCACATCGAGCTCGACCGGCTCGCCCTGGGCGATGGCCACGAGACCCTCGCCCCACTTCTCGGGCACGGTCACCTCGACCTCGAACTCGCGCATCTCACCGGAGCGGTGCAGGATGTCGCGGACGGGGAAGGCGAACGGACCGTTCACATGCTTTTTGACCACGGCTTCATGGTAGCCGCCCCTCCCCGAGAGAAGGCCGGGGCGGGGTCAGCGCTGTCGTGCGCCGGTGTCGAGGAACCGCGCGACCGGTGCCGGCACGAACGGCGACACGTCGCCGCCGAGCGCGGCGACCTGACGTACGAGAGAGCTCGACACGAGCGCGTGCGCGGGGTCGGGCAACAGGAAGACCGTCTCGATCTGGGCGAGGTGCCGGTTGACGATCGCCATCGGCGTCTCGTAGGCGACGTCGACCTGCGAGCGGATGCCCTTGATGAGCACACCGGCGTCGACGTCTTCGGCGTAGTCGACGAGCAGGCCCATGCTCCACGACGCGACGATGACATTGCCCGTCACCTCGTGTTCGGCGATCGACTGCTCGAGCAGGCTCAGCCGCTGGGCGATCGGCAGCATCGCCTCTTTGTCCGGGTTGTGGACGACCAGCACGTGCAGCTCGTCGTAGAGCGCCGCGGCGCGGCGGATGACGTCGAGATGACCCAGCGTCGGCGGGTCGAAGGAGCCCGGGACGACCGCGATCCGGTTGTTCATGCGTCCAGCCTAACGTCGCCGCGGCGTCAGTTCTTCGCGAGCGCAGCGCGCTCCTGCTGCCCGAGTCGGCGCTCGAGCGCCGCGGCGATGCCGGGGTGCCGCTGCAGCGCGGGGTCGCCCTCGAGCAGATGCTCGGCGGCCTCGCGCGCGATCGCGATGAGGTCGGCATCGGCGACCACCCGCAGCAGCCGCAGCGACGATCGGGCGCCGGACTGCGCATCGCCGAGCACGTCGCCCTCGCCCCGCAGCTCGAGGTCGACCTCGGCCAGCGCGAACCCGTCGGTCGTCGATGCGACCGCCTCGACGCGCGAACGGGCCGGAGTGCCCGCGGGGGCCTCGGTCACGAGCAGACACAGACCGGGCACCGCGCCGCGGCCCACGCGACCGCGCAGCTGGTGCAGCTGCGAGACGCCGAAGCGGTCTGCTTCGAGGATCACCATGGCCGACGCGTTGGGAACGTCGACGCCCACCTCGACGACCGTCGTCGCGACGAGCACGTCGACCTCGCCGCGCGCGAAGGCCTGCATGACGGCATCCTTCTGCTCCCCCGGCATCTTGCCGTGGAGGGTCTCGATGCGGATGCCGTCGAAGGCCGGCAGCGTCGCGAGCTGCTCGCGCACCTGCACGACGCCCCAGCGGGTGCGCGCCCGCTCGCCCTCCAGAACCGGAACGTCATCGGGACCCTCGCGGTCTTTCGTCGCTTCGGCGTCGATCGCCGCGCACACGACGAAGACCTGGTGACCTGCCGCCACTTCTTCGGTGATCCGCTCCCAGACCCGCGAGAACCAGGCGGGCCGCTCGGCCAGCGGAGCGACGTGCGACGTGATGCCCGCCCGCCCCGCGGGGAGCGTGCGGATGGTCGAGACGTCGAGGTCGCCGAACACCGTCATCGCGACCGTCCGCGGGATCGGCGTGGCCGTCAGCACCAGCACATGCGGCGCGGTGCCCTTGGCGCGCAGCGTCTCGCGCTGCTCGACCCCGAACCGGTGCTGCTCGTCGACGACGACGAGCCCCAGATCGGCGAATGTCGTCGACGCGCTCAGCAGCGCGTGCGTGCCGACGACGATGCGGGACTGGCCGGCCGCAGCCCGCAGCGCCGCCTTGCGGCGCTCGGCGGCGGGCAGCTGGCCGGTCAGCAGCGTCGGCATGAGCTCGGGGGCGAGCTCGGGACCCAGCATGCGGGCGATCGAGCGCACGTGCTGCGCGGCGAGCACCTCGGTGGGGGCGATGAGCGCCGATTGGCCGCCGGATTGCGCCACCTGCAGCATGGCGCGCAGGGCGACGAGGGTCTTGCCCGAGCCGACCTCACCCTGGATGAGGCGGTTCATCGGCCACGCGCCCTCGAGGTCGTGTGCGATCGCGTCGCCGACGGCAAGCTGGTCGGCGGTGCGCTCGAACGGCAGCCGCGCATCGAATCGCTCGAGGAGGTCGCCCGGCGGCCGTGAAACGGCCGACATCGCCCGCACGAACTGCCGCTGCTGCAGCAGTGCGGTCTGCAGGACGAACGCCTCGTGCATGCGCAGGGTCGTGCGGGCCGGATCGATCTCGTCGAACTCCTGCGGCGCATGGATGCGCCGTACGGCGGTGTCGGCGTCGAGCAGGTCGTGCGTGCGGCGGAAGTCGTCGGGCAGCGGGTCGTCGAGGGGAGCGAGCTGGGCGAGCACCTCACCCACGGTCCGCTGGATCTGCCAGCTCGCGAGAGTGCTCGTCGCGGGGTAGATCGGGATCGGCGTGTTCTGCCGTTCCGCCGCGTTCAGACGCGCGGCGTCTTCGTCGTCGAACAGCGTGTAGTCGGGGTGGGCGAGCTGCTGGTTGCCCTTGAACTGGCCGACCTTTCCCGAGAAGATGCCCTGCGTGCCCGCGGAAAGCTGGTCGGCGCGCCACTTCTGGTTGAAGAACGTCAGCGTCAGGGCGCCCGCACCGTCGCTGATCACGACCTCGACGATCGTGCCGCGGCGCTGCTTCATCTGGCGGACCGCGACCGAGCGCACCTCGGCGACGATCGTCACCTGCTCGCCGAGCGGCAGCGATGCGATCGGCGTGAGCTCGCCCCGCCGCGCGTAGCGGCGCGGGTAGTGGTTCAGCAGGTCGCCGACCGTCACCGTGCCCAGCGCGCGCTCGAACAGGGCCGCCGTCTTGCCGCCGATCGCGTCGACGAGGCTCGAATCGAGCGTGACGGAGGGCATGCGACGAGTCTAGGGACACCGGCCGACCCCGCCGCGGCGTGCCGCCTCGCGACGCGGCGTCCGGCATACGCCCGCGACGGCATACGGCGCCCCGTACAGTGACGAGGTGATCCGTCGCCTCCTCGCCCGCGTCTACTGGGCGTGCAGCCGCTGGACCCTCCGAACGGAACCCGCGCCCGACCGTCCCACGTTGCTGATCGGAGCGCCGCACACGTCGAACTGGGACTTCGTGCTCATGCTCGGGATCGCCTGGCGCCTCGGCTTCCCCTTCCGCTGGCTCGGCAAGGCGAGTCTGTTCGCCGGGTGGCGCGGCCCGATCATGCGCGGCCTCGGCGGGATCCCCGTGCAGCGCGACGACGCCGCCCGCGTCGTCTCCGAAGTCGTCGCGCGCGTCCATGCCGGCGAGGTCTTCGGTCTGGTCGTCACCCCCGACGGCACCCGGGGCGGGAACACGCACTGGAAGAGCGGCTTCTACCGCATCGCGCGCGAGGCCGGGATGCCGGTGACACTGGGCTACGTCGACCGCACGACGATGACGACGGGCCTCGGCCCGACGATCGAGCTGTCGGGTGACGTCCGCGCCGACATGGACCGGATCCGCGCCTTCTACGCCGACAAGTCCGGCTTCCACCCCGAGCGTCGCACCGAGCCCCGCCTCGCGAACGAAGACGGCGCGACCGCCTGACCCACCGCGGCTGTGCGGCCTCGGTAGGGTGACATCGTGACGCGCATCATCGCCGGAGCCGCCGGCTCGCTGGCCCTGGCCGTGCCGGACGCCGGCACGCGCCCGACGAGCGATCGCGTACGCGAGTCGCTGTTCGGGGCGCTCGAGTCGAGCGACCTCGTCGTCGGTGCGGCCGTGCTCGACCTGTACGCGGGGTCGGGAGCACTAGGCCTCGAGGCGATCAGCCGAGGCGCGGCGCGCGCCGACCTCGTCGAACGCTCGCCGCGCGCGGCATCCGTCGCAGAGCGCAACGCGGTCGCGGTCACCAAGGCCGTCCGGGGCGGCGTCGCGCGCGTGCATCGCGCTGCAGTGGATGCCTATCTGCGCGCTGCGTCGACGACGTACGACCTCGTGTTCGTCGACCCGCCGTACGACCTCGACGACGAGGCCCTCGCAGTGACGCTGACGCTCCTCGTGCCGCGGCTGACGGACGACGCACTCGTGGTCGTCGAGCGCGCCACGCGGTCGGGTGCGCCGACCCTCCCCCTCGGGCTCGAGTCGCTGCGGACGAAGAAATACGGCGACACCACGATGTGGTGGATCGCTCGCGCGGCTTCAGACGACTGACGCCTCTGACACGGGATCGTCCGCGCGCGGGTGCGCGTCGAGCGTCGTCAGCCGCGGCCCGCGTCCCAGTCGCGATGCGGATCCCATCCCAGTGCGCCGGTGGCCGGTCGACCGGCGACCAGCACCGCAGCGCCGCCGCGCGGCAGCGCGCGCCCGATCTCGCGGAACCCGGCCGGCAGCATCACGTACGGCGGGAAGCAGGCCAGCAGCGCGTGATCCTCTCCCCCGCGCAGCGCGACGTCGCCGAGGGCGGCTGTGACGTCGATGGTGAGGCCCGAGGCGTCGGCCATCCGCGTGGCATCCAGCAGCAGTCCATCCGAGACGTCCATCATCGCGGTCGCACCGCCCTCGGCCGCGCGCGCGCCGAGCGCGATCGGCGGCCGCGGGCGCAGCTGCGCCGCGAGGTCGGCGACCTCATCGGCGCTCAGCGACGCGGCGTCCACCGGCGCGGGCGCACCCGTGTCTCCGCGGAAGCGGCGGAAGAGCACGTCGAGCCCGCGGGCGGCTGCGCCGAGCTCACCGGCGACGGCGACGATGTCTCCCGGACGGGCACCCGACCGGAGCACCGGTTCGCCCTCGAGCACGCCGACGGCGGTCACGGCGAGGGTGAGGGTGTCGGATGCCGTCAGGTCGCCGCCCTCGATCGCGCACCCCGGCGCGAGCTCGTCGCACGCGGCCCGCAGGCCGGCCGCGAGGTCGTCGACGAACCCCGCGGTCGTCGCGTCGGGCAGGGCGAGGGCGAGCAGGAGCGCGGTCGGACGGGCACCCATCGCCGCGATGTCGGCGAGATTGACGGCGGCCGCCTTCCAGCCGAGGTCGAACCCGCTCGACCACGCGAGACGGAAGTCGGGTCCGTGCACCAGCGTGTCGGTCGAGAGCACCACGCGACCGCCGGGGACGATCAGCACGGCGGCGTCGTCACCAGGGCCGACCTCGGCCGTCGACGAGCCCTCGAGCACCTCGAGGATGCGGGCCAGCAGCGCCCGCTCGCCGAGCTCTCCGACCGTCGTCCCGCGCGTGCCCGTCATGCCTCCACGGTAGCCTGGAGGGGTGTCTCGCTCTCGCCGCATCGCCCTCATCGCCGCGGCTGCGTGCCTGCTCGCCGGCGCGCTGACCGGCTGCAGCGCGACCGTGTCGATGACGCCCGCGGAAGACGCGAACGATCCGGGCTGCGCGGCCGTCACCTCGCGACTCGGCCTCATCCGCGACGGCGCGGTCGACGGGCAGCAGCGTCGCTGGACCGACGCGCAGGCGACCGGCGCGTGGGGCGATCCCGACGAGCCCGGCACCCCGACGACCGTGCTGCTGACGTGCGGGGTCGAGGTGCCCGGCCCGTCGACGCTGACATGTCAGCGCGTCGGCGGCGTCGACTGGCTCATGGACGATTCCGAAGCGCCGAACTACCGATTCACGACGTTCGGCCGCGAGCCCGCCGTCGAGGTGTTCCTCGACTACGACCGGGTGAGCGGCGCGACCGTCCTCAGCGCCCTCAGCAACGCGGTCGGGCAGCTGCCCACCACCGGCGCGGAGTGCACCGAGCGCCCCTCGTCCTGAGAGCCGGCCGCGCGCTCAGCCCTCGAGCGCGAGGTCGATCAGCTCGCTGATGAGCGCCGGGTACGACATGCCCGAGGCGATCCAGCAGGTGGGGAACATCGAGATCGGGGTGAAACCGGGCATCGTGTTGACCTCGTTGACGAAGAACTCGGTGCCGGTGAAGAAGAAGTCGACGCGCGACAGGCCCTCGCCGCCGACGGCCTCGAACGCGCGCGCCGCGATCCGCTGCATCTCGGCGAGCTCGCCGGGCTGCAACGGCGCCGGGCACACCAGTTCGACCCCCGATGCACCGAGGTATTTCGCCTCGAAGTCGTAGAAGTCGCGCCCCGAGATGACGATCTCGCCCGCGACGCTGACGCGCGGCTCCGCGCCGTTCCGACCCTGCAGCACGCCGCACTCGACCTCACGACCGGTGACGGCCTGCTCGACGAGCACGGTGCGGTCCTCGGCGAACGCCGTCTCGAGCGCGCCGCCCAGCTCGCTCCACTCCGAGACCTTCGACACGCCGACGCTCGAACCCGCCCGTGCGGGCTTGACGAACACGGGCAGCCCGAGCGCGCGGATCCGCCGCTCCCACAGCTCACGGTTGCGCTCGAGACCACGCCGCGTGACGGTGACCCACGGCACGACCGGCACCCCTGCGGATTTCAGGATGCTCTTGGTCGTGTGCTTGTCCATGCCGATCGCCGACATCAGCAGACCGGCACCGACATAGGGCAGATCGAGAAGCTCGAGGAACCCCTGCACCGTGCCGTCCTCGCCGAAGCGACCGTGCAGGATCGGGAACACGACGTCGACCTCGCCGAGTGAGCGCGTGCCCTCGGCATCCGTCACCTTCACCTCACGCGACAGCGCCGAGTCGGGCCACACGATGCGCGTGCCGTTGTCGACGACCTCGGGCAGGTGCGCCGGATCGAGGGCGAACTTGCCCGCGTCGTCGTCTTCGAGGATGAACGCGCCGTCGCGCGTGATCCCGATCGGGATCACGTCGAACCGCTCGCGGTCAATCGCCCGCAGGACCCCCCCGGCCGTTGCGGAGCTGATCGAGTGCTCGCTGGAGCGACCGCCGAAGAGCACCGCCACCACCGCTTTGTCCATTCTGGGTCCTCTCGCCCTTGGGCCGGTCGTCATCCGTGGTCAGGTGGGGCGCGATGTCGCGCGGGTTCATCGTGCCGTCGAGGACGCGCTTGACCTGCTCGACGATCGGCATGGAGACGTGTGCCTCGCGCGCGAGCTGCAGGATCGGGGCGACCGATGCCAGCCCTTCCGCGGTCTGGTTCATCTGCTTGACGACGTCTTGGAAGCTGTAGCCCTGCCCGAGCAGCCGCCCCGCCGTGTTGTTGCGACTCAGCGGCGACTGGCACGTCGCGATGAGGTCGCCGAGGCCCGCGAGTCCCTGCAGCGTCTCGGGCTGCGCACCCTGCGCGACGGCGAAGTCGGTCATCTCGACGAGTCCGCGCGTGATGATGGATGCCTTGGTGTTCTCGCCGTACCCGACACCGTCCACGATTCCGATCGCCACCGCGATGAGGTTCTTCAGCACGCCGCCGAACTCGGTGCCGATGACGTCGGTGTTCACGAACGTGCGGAAGTACCCGTTACGCGCGCGCAGCGCGACCGCCTCGGCCGTCTCGCGACTCGTCGACGAGATGACGGCGGCGGTGGGCTGCTCGCGGGCGATCTCGAGGGCGAGGTTGGGACCCGATGCGACGGCGATGCGATCCGGGTCGCAGTGCAGCTCCTGCTCGATGACCTGGCTCATCCGCTGGCCGGTGCGCTTCTCGACGCCCTTCATGAGCGACACGATCGGCGCGTCGGTGTGCGCGACGAGGGGTCGCACGGCCTTCAGGTTCTGACGCAGCGCCTGGCTCGAGATCGCGAGGTAGACCTGCGAGGCACCGTCGAGCGCTTCCGACAGGTGGGTCGTCGCCGACATGCTGCGCGGCAGGTTGACACCGGGCAGGTACTCGCTGTTGCGCTTTCCCTCCTGGATCTCCTGCGCGAGCTCGGCCCGACGCGCCCACATCACGACGTGGGCGCCGCCGTCGGCGAGCACCTTGCCGAAGGTGGTCCCCCAGCTGCCCGAGCCGATCACCGCGACCCGCGGGATCCCCGCCTCACTCCGACGACTCAAGGCGCCCCATCTCCTTCTGCCCGTGTACCGAAGGGTCCCAGCGCTCGGCGGGCCGGGGTGCGCCCCGCAGGTCGCTCAGCAGCGCCGCGATGTCGGCCATCACGGCATCCGTCGCCGCGACCAGGTTCGTGTTGGTGCGGGGCTTCCCGCGGTACTGATCGAGATCGACCGGCGGCCCGACGCGCACCTTCACGCGCTTGCGCAGCGGCCACAGACTCAGCTTGCCGTAGCGGGGCAGAATCTGCTGCACCCCCCACGTCGCCATCGGGATCACGGGCAGGTCGCCTTCCAGGGCGAGGCGGACGGCGCCGGTCTTGCCGCGCATCGGCCACATGTCGGGGTCGCGGGTGAGCGACCCTTCCGGGTACACGATGACCCCGCTGCCGGTGCTCGCGAGCTGCTCGGCGTGGACGATCGTCTGCTTGGCGGCAGCCGCCGTCGATGCGCGCGCGACCGGGATCATTCCCGTGGAGCGCAGCACCGCGCCGAGCACGGGAACCCGGAACAGGCTCTCCTTGGCCATGAATCGGGGGGCGCGCCCCATGCGCCACGTCGCGACGGCGATGATCACCGGATCGAACTCGCTGTAATGGTTCGGCGCGAGGACGTACGGCCCTTCGAGGGGCAGGTTCTCCGCGCCCGAGATCTCGATCTTGGCGATGAGGCCCGTCAGCGGGATCACGACGGCGGCCGGCGGCCAGAAGATGCTGGGTCGCGACTTCTCCGCCGAGGCGCGGCGGCGCGGAGTGCGGGCCATCACCCGATGACGTCGTAGTCGGCGCCGAGGGCCGTGAGCTTCTCGAGGAACTTCTCGTAGCCGCGGCGGATGATCTCGACGCCCATGACGGTCGACTCGCCCTCGGCGGCGAGCGCCGCGATGACGTAGCTGTACCCGCCGCGCAGATCGGGCACGACGACGTCGGCGCCGTGCAGCGGCGTCGGGCCGTTGATGACGGCCGCCTGTTCGAGCGCGCGACGCGGGACGCGCCGCTCTTCGCTCGCGATGCCCTCGGGGTGCACGACGATGTCGGCGCCCATCTGCACGAGGGCGCGGGTGAAGCCGAGACGGTTCTCGTACACCGTCTCGTGCACGATGGACCGGCCCTCGGCCTGCGTCAGCGCGACGATCAGCGGCTGCTGCCAGTCGGTCATGAAGCCGGGGTGCACGTCGGTCTCGACGACGACCGGCCGCAGCGGCCCGCCGCGACGGAACCGGATGCCGTCTTCGGCGATGTCGAAGTCGCCCCCCACCTTGCGGAAGACGTTGAGGAACGTCAGCATCTCCTGCTGCTTCGCGCCGCCGACGAAGATGTCGCCGTCGGTGGCCAGCGCCGCGCACGCCCACGACGCGGCTTCATTCCGATCGAAGATGCACCGGTGGTCGTACCCGCGCAGCTCGTCGACGCCCTCGATGAAGATCACGCGGTTGGGCTCGTACGAGATGATCGCGCCCATCTTCTGCAGCACGGCGATCAGGTCCATGATCTCGGGCTCGATCGCCGCGTTGCGCAGCTCGGTCGTCCCCTTCGCGCGCACCGCGGTCAGCAGCACCTGCTCGGTCGCGCCGACGCTCGGGTACGGCAGCGTGATGTTCGCCCCGTGCAGTCCGTCGGGTGCGGACAGCCGGATGCCGCTGGGCAGCTTGTCGACCGTGGCGCCGAACGCGCGCAGCGCGTCGAGGTGGAAGTCGATGGGACGGTCGCCGATGCGGCATCCACCCAGGTCGGGGATGAACGCCTGCTTGAGCAGGTGCAGCAGGGGGCCGCAGAACAGGATCGGGATCCGGGAGGCGCCGGCGTGCGCGTCGATCTCTTCCATGTGGGCCGACACGGCACCGCTCGGGTCGAGACGCAGCACGCCCTCGCCGTCGTCGTCGACCGTCACGCCGTGCACTTCGAGCAGCGAGCGCACGACCTTCACGTCGCTGATGTCGGGCACGTCGCGCAGGACGCTCTCGGTGCTGCCGAGGAGCGCGGCCACCATCGCCTTGGTCGCGAGGTTCTTCGCGCCCTTGACCTCGACACGGCCGGTGAGGGGCCGTCCGCCGCGGATGGCGAGCACCTGGCCCGATCGGTCGCCGCCGGCGTCTCCGGGCTGCGACGATGCGTCGCTCAGGAGGGTGTTCATCGATCGGACCTCACTTGTGTGTCGAGGATGGTGCCGCGTCTCCCCGGGTGCGGGGCGCTGAGCTCGGCTAGCGGACAGGGAGCGTCCGCGGCCGCCACGCCTCTCGGCGCGCCTCGAACTGCGCGATCCGCTCTTCGCTGCGCAGGGTGAGCCCGATGTCGTCGAGCCCCTCGAGGAGCCGCCACCTAGTGTAATCATCGATGTCGAAAGCGACCTGGAGTTCACCGATGCGAGCCGTGCGAGCCTCGAGGTCGACGGTCATCCGGGCGCCCGGGTCGGCCGCGATCGCCGCCCACAGTGCGTCGACGTCGGCGTCGGAGACGACGCCGGTGACGAGTCCCTGCTTGCCCGCGTTTCCGCGGAAGATGTCGGCGAACTTGGGGCTCAGCACGACGCGGAAGCCGTAGTCGCGCAATGCCCAGACGGCGTGCTCGCGGCTCGAACCGGTGCCGAAGTCGGGGCCGGCGACCAGGATCGAGGCGCCGGCGAACGCCGGCTGGTTGAGCACGAACTCGGGGTCCTGCCGCCAGTTGGCGAACAGGGCGTCTTCGAAGCCGGTCTTGGTGACGCGCTTGAGGTAGACGGCAGGGATGATCTGGTCGGTGTCGACGGCCGATCGCGTCAGCGGGGCGGCGACACCGGTGTGGGTCGTGAACTTCTCCATGATCAGGCCTCGACCTTCTCGAAAGCGGTCAGATCGCCGGGGCTTGCGAGGCGGCCGAGCACCGCCGTCGCGGCGGCCACGAGCGGCGAGACGAGATGCGTGCGACCGCCCTTGCCCTGCCGCCCCTCGAAGTTGCGGTTGCTGGTCGATGCGCAGCGTTCGCCCGGTGCGAGCTGGTCGGGGTTCATGCCGAGGCACATCGAGCAGCCCGCGAAGCGCCACTCGGCACCGAAATCGGTGAAGACCTTGTCGAGCCCCTCGGCCTCGGCTTCCAGGCGCACGCGCGCCGACCCGGGCACGACCATGACGCGCACGTGGTCCGCCTTCGTGCGCCCCTCGATCACCGAGGCGAACGCGCGCAGGTCTTCGATGCGGCTGTTCGTGCACGAGCCCATGAACACGGCATCCACCGTCACGTCCTTGAGGGGTGTGCCGGGGGTGAGATCCATGTACTCGAGGGCGCGCTCGGCGGCGGCCCGCTCGTTCGGATCGGCGAAGGATGCCGGGTCGGGCACCTCCCCGCTGAGCGAGCTGCCCTGGCCGGGGTTCGTGCCCCACGTCACGAAGGGCTCGAGCTCGTCGGCGTCGAGGAACACCTCGGCGTCGTACACGGCGCCCTCGTCGGAGGGCAGCGTGCGCCAGTAGGCGACGGCGTCGTCCCAGTCCTGACCCGTCGGGGCGTGCGGGCGCCCCTGCACGTACGCGAAGGTCGTCTCGTCGGGTGCCACCATGCCGGCGCGGGCGCCGGCCTCGATCGACATGTTGCACATCGTCATCCGGCCCTCCATCGAGAGCGCGCGGATGGCGCTGCCGCGGAACTCGAGGACGTACCCCTGACCGCCGTTCGCGCCGATCTTGGCGATGATCGCGAGGATGATGTCCTTCGCCGTGACGCCGGGCCGCAGCTCGCCTTCGACGGTGATCGCCATCGTCTTGAACGGCTTGAGCGGCAGCGTCTGGGTCGCCATCACGTGCTCGACCTCGCTCGTGCCGATGCCGAAGGCCATCGCCCCGAAGGCGCCGTGGGTCGAGGTGTGCGAATCGCCGCAGACGACCGTGATGCCCGGCATGGTGAGCCCGAGCTGAGGGCCGACGACGTGGACGATGCCCTGCTCCTTGTCGCCGAGCGAGTGCAGGCGCACGCCGAACTCGTCGGCGTTGCGACGCAGCGTCTCGATCTGCGTACGGCTGGTGAGGTCGGCGATCGGCTTGTCGATGTCGAGCGTCGGCGTGTTGTGGTCTTCCGTCGCGATCGTGAGGTCGAGGCGGCGCAGCGGCCGCCCCTCGGCGCGCAGACCGTCGAAGGCCTGCGGGCTGGTGACCTCGTGCACGAGGTGCAGGTCGATGTAGATCAGGTCGGGCTCGCCGTTCTCGCCCTTCACGACGAGGTGGTCGTCCCAGACCTTCTCGGCCAGCGTGCGCGGGCGATCGGGGATGTGCGCGGTGCCGGTGGTGACGTCAGTGGTCATGAGTGTCTCGTTCTCCTGTAGAGGGGATCGAGCCCGCGACGAAACTCCGCGACGAGGGAGGGCTCAGAACGAGAACTCGCCGCGGCCGCTAAGGAGAAGGCGAGCGATCCGCACCGCGTCAGACTATCACCGGCACCGCACCCCCTCTCCTCACCTCCCCCGCCCACACCCCACCGAAGGGTCGCGACACGCGGCATCCAGCGCCCGGACGCCCGCGTGTCGCGACCCTCGCGGGAAGGTGTGCGGGGGTCAGTCGACGGTGGGCGGGGTGCCCTTCTCCTCCGCGACCGACTCGGCCGCCTCGACGGGGGTGCTCGGCACGGCGCCCGCCGGTGCCTCGCGGCGTTCCCGGGCGGATGCCACCAGGCTCGCGATCGTCGCGACCGCCATCGACAGGACGATGACGCCGAGCGACATCCATGTGGAGATCTCGGGCACCCACGTGATGTGCTCACCGTCGTTGATGAACGGCAGCTCGTTCTCGTGCATCGCGTGGAAGAAGAGCTTCACGCCGATGAAGGCGAGGATGAACGCGATGCCGTAATGCAGGTACTTGAGGCGGTCGAGCAGGTCGCCCAGCAGGAAGTACAGCTGACGCAGCCCCATGAGGGCGAAGAGGTTCGCGGTGAACACGATGAACGGGTCCTGCGTGATCCCGAAGATCGCCGGGATCGAGTCGATGGCGAACAGCAGGTCGGTCATGCCGATCGCGACGAACACGATCAGCATCGGCGTGAACATCTTCTTGCCGTTCACGACGGTGCGGATCTTCGACCCGTCGTAGTGGTCGCTGATGTCGACGAAGCGGCGCAGCGTGCGGACGACGAACGACTCCTGCTTGACGTCGTCGTCGTGGTCGCCGCCCGGGAACGCCTGGCGCCAGGCCGTCCAGATGAGGAACGCGCCGAAGATGTAGAACACCCAGCTGAACTGCTCGATGATCGCGGCGCCGGCGAGGATGAACAGCCCGCGCAGCACCAGGGCGATGATGATGCCCACCATCAGGACTTCCTGCTGATAGCGACGCGGCACCGCGAACTGCCCCATGATCAGCACGAACACGAAGAGGTTGTCGATCGACAGGCTGTACTCGGTCAGCCAGCCGGCGATGAACTGCCCCGCGAACTCGTGGCCCGCGAACATCCACAGCAGCCCGGCGAAGATCAGGGCGAGCACGACGTAGAAGACGACCCACAGGGTCGACTCGCGCGTCGAGGGGATGTGCGGGCGCTTGAGGATGAGCAGCAGGTCGCCGACGAGGATGAGGGTCAGGACGACGAGCGAGCCGACTTCGAACCAGACAGGAAGCTCCATGCGGACCTTTCGAGGAGGGGTGACGAAAAGTCGAAAGTCTCTCCCCCGCCGACGACCGGTCGCTGACCTGTCACCGCGCGGCGCGTGCCCGGAGCCCCGACGACGGAGCCCGTACTGACGGACACGCGATCCGGGATACTCCCTCTCGCTCGCACAAGGATACAGGTCGGCTGAAGCCGCAGGACGCGAATCGATGCGGAGATGAGACGACTCCCCTGCTGCCGACACTGACAGGGTGGGACACAGTCAGTCGCGATGACGGTGGCAGAGGAGACCATGCACGATCACCAGGGCCGTTCGGATGCCGAACTCGTCGCCGCCGCAGCCGGCGGCAGCGAGGTCGCGTTCCGTGCGCTCTACCGCGCGTACGTGCGCCCGGTGTTCTGGCTCGCGCACTCGCTGGTGGGCACACAGGCGGATGCCGAGGACGTGACGCAGGAGACGTTCCTGGCCGCTTGGCGGAAGCTCCCCGGCCTCGAACTCGCGGGCGACTCGCTGTTGCCGTGGCTCGCGACGATCTGCCGCTTCCAGTGCGCGAACCGCGTCCGCCGCCTGCAGCGCGACCGCGAGCACACAACGGGCGCGGTCGACGAGACGCTGCCCGCGACCGTGGACGTCGAGCGACAGGTCGTCGGCGCGGCGATGGTCGCGCGGATCGCGCAGGAGGTGGGCACGCTCAGCGCCCTCGACCAGCAGATCTTCCGGCTGTGCGCCGGAGAGGGCTACGCCTATGCGGCGGCCGCCGAGAGTCTCGGCGTGTCGCCCGGCGTCGTGCGCAACCGGCTGTCCCGCATCCGCTCCCGCCTGCGGAGCTCTATCGAACCGGAGGGGACATGAACACCGACGAGATCTCCCTGCCCGAGCTCGCCGACCATCGCGTCGACGAGATCGAGGCGGCGCTGTTCGCACAGATCGCGCGAGACAAGGGCGAGCGCGTGCGCGATGCCGAGCGGGCACGTGCCCGGGCGGTGCGGCGCGGCCGCATCTGGATGGGTGCGGCCGGCGCGGCGGCCTTCGTCGCCGTGGCCGCCGTGATCGCGCCTCAGCTCGCAGGGGTCTCGGGCGGCGCGGGCGGCGCCGCGTCGTCGACGGCCGACCAGTCGGTCGGCCTCGTCCAGGGGGCGGCCGACGAGGCGCTCGTGCTGCCGGATGGCGCGGCGGACGGCGCCGCGGGCGACATGGCGGGATCGGCCGAGTCCGCAGCGGGGTCGGGTGCGGGGGCGGCATCCGCCGACCAGGCCGCACGTGAGGTCATCGCGACCGCGAGCGCGACCGTTCAGGTCGACGACCCCCGCGCGGCCGCGGAGCTGATCTCCGACACCGCGACGGCGGCGGGCGGGTATGTCGAGTCGATGAGCCTCGGCGGCTCGGGCGTCATCGAGGGCGGCGACGTCATCGAGGGAGGCGGCGAAGACATCGCGCCGCAGGCCGGGGTGACGACCTATCCCGCGGCGTCGGGGGCATGGATCTCGGTGCGCGTGCCGGCCGACCAGCTCACCTCGGTGCTCGACGGTCTCGCCGAGGTCGGCGAAGTCACCGCGACGCAGGTCGACCGGCGCGACGTGACGACAGAAGCGGTGGATCTGCGGGCTCGGGTGGGCGCGCTCGAGGCATCCGTCGCACGGCTGGCCGACCTGATGGGCCAGACCACCTCGACCGCAGACCTCATCGCCGCTGAGTCTGCCCTCGCGCAGCGCCAGGCCGAACTCGACTCGCTGAACCAGCAGCTCACGTGGCTCGAGGATCAGGTGGGCATGTCGACGTTGACCGTGACACTCGTCGAGCCGGCACCCGCCGTCGCGGCCGACCCGGCCGGGTTCGGCGACGGCCTGAGCGCCGGCTGGAACGGCCTCGTCGCGGCGCTCAACGGCGTCGTCGTCGCGATCGGGTTCCTGCTGCCGTGGGTCGCCGTCGCAGCCGCCGTCACGGGCGTCGTGTGGGGCGTGCGCGCCCTCGTCAGACGCCGTCGCGCCACTCACCGCGGGGCGAACCCTCAGCCGTGAACCGACCCCTCACCCCCAGGCCGTCTCGGGGGTGAGGGCTCGGCGCGGGTGTGAGGGTTCGACCTCAGTGCAGGTTCAACCTCAGTGGGGTGGCACGCGAAACGCCCGGTCCGAAGACCGGGCGTTTCTGGTGTGACCCCAGCGGGATTCGAACCCGCGTTACCGCCGTGAGAGGGCGGCGTACTAGGCCGCTATACGATGGGGCCGCAGTACTTTCCGTTGCCGTGGCAACCGTTCGATTATGCCATGCCGGGCGCGGCGGTCCAAATCGAGCCGGTCCGACGCCGCCGCCGGGGTTGCCCCGGCGGACGGGCGCGCGTTGACTGGGGGCATGCGCATCACGAAGCACGAACACGCTTGCCTGCGGCTGGAGCTCGAGGACCGGATGCTGGTGATCGATCCCGGCTCGTTCACGCTGCCGCTGACCGAGCTGAAGAATCTTGCCGCGGTCGTCATCACGCACGAGCACCCCGATCATTGGACGCCCGAGCACCTCGCCCGCATCCGCCACCAGTTCCCCGACGTGCCGGTGTACGGCCCGGCGGGGGTCGCCGCCGCCGGCGCCGACATCATCGTCGTGGCCCCGGGCGACACCGTCGACGCAGGCCCGTTCAGCTTGAGCTTCCACGGCGGTCGGCACAACGTCATCCACTCGTCGATCCCCGTGGTCGACAATGTCGGCGTCCTCGTCAACGATGCGCTGTACCACCCGGGCGACTCGTACCAGCTGCCGAAGGGCACCGACATCCGCATGCTCGCCGCTCCCGTCGGCGGGCCGTGGCTGAAGATCGGCGAGGCGATGGACTTCGTCCTCGCGGCGAAGCCGCATCGCGCCTTCGGCATCCACGACATGACCCTCTCGCGCGTCGGGCTCGACATGCACCGTTCGCGCCTGACGTGGGCGACGGAGCAGAACGGCGGCGAGTTCGTGGCGCTCGATCCCGACGAGTCCGTCGAGGTCTGACCCGAGGCGACGACGACGACGAAGGCCGCACCCCTGTCGGGATGCGGCCTTCGTCGTGCCGAGCAGAGTGCTCAGGCGGCGTCGTGGTCGGTCTCGAGGAACTCGACGAGGGTGTCGAGCGCGGCGTCCGCGCCGTCGCCCTCGGCCTTGAGCGTCACGACCGTGCCCTGCGTCGCGCCGAGACCCATGAGGGTGAGGATGCTGCCGGCGTTGAGGTCGGGGCCGTCCGCGACCGCAATGGTCACGGGGACTCCGGTCTGCTGCACCGCCTGCACGAAGAGCTTCGCGGGGCGGGCGTGCAGCCCTGAGCTGCTCGCGACGGTGGCCTGACGTTCTGCCATGGGATCCTCCTGGGTCGTGGTTCGACGTTCGTCGATTCGAGACTAGGCGCTGACGACCGCGGGGGGAACACTCTCCGCGCCGGACGAAACGACCTCGGCGGGGCGCCGGTGTGCGTAGCGCTTGAGTCCGACGACGGCGAAGGCCGCGACGATCGTGCCCGCGGCGATCGCGACGAGCCAGAGCCAGAAGCTGTCGATCGCGAAGAACACGAACACGCCGCCGTGCGGCGCCTTGCTCGTCACGGCGAAGGCCATCGACAGCGCACCGGTGACGGCGCCGCCGAGCATCATCGCGGGGATGACGCGGAAGACGTCGGCCGCGGCGAAGGGGATCGCACCCTCCGAGATGAACGCGGCGCCCAGCAGCCAGGCGGCCTTGCCGTTCTCGCGCTCGGGTTCGGTGAACAGGCCCCGGCCGAGGACGGTCGATGCGAGCGCCATCGCGAGCGGGGGCACCATGCCCGCCGCCATGACGGCGGCCATGATCTCGAGGTACCGGGTGTCACCGGCGATACCGGCCGCGAGGCCGGCCGTCGCGAAGCCGTACGCGACCTTATTGACCGGGCCGCCGAGATCGAAGCACATCATGAGCCCGAGGATGACGCCGAGCAGGATGACTCCGGCGCCGGTGAGGCCCTCGAGCCAGGTGTTGAGCGCCTCCATGAGCCAGGCGATCGGTCCGCCGAGCACCATGAGCAGCAGCCCGGAGGCGAAGATGGATGCCAGCAGCGGGATGATCACGACGGGCATGAGACCCCGCAGCCAGCGCGGCACGTCCCAGCTGTTGATCCACCACGCGGCCAGGCCCGCGAGCAGACCGCCGACGATGCCGCCGAGGAATCCGGCGCCCATGAACGACGCCACCGCACCGGCGACGAAACCGGGCGCGATGCCCGGCCGATCGGCGATGCCGTAGGCGATGTAGCCCGCGAGGGCCGGCACGAGGAAGCCGAACGACAGCGCACCGATCTTGAACAGCACCGCGCCCAGGTACATGAGCAGCGTCGTGTCGCCCAGGTTCCAGAGCGTGGCCGAACCCAGGATCTCGTCGGCATTGAACGCGATCTCGTAGCCGCCCAGCAGGAAGCCGAGGGCGATCAGCAGACCGCCGCCGGCGACGAACGGGATCATGTAGCTGACACCGGTCAGCAGCGCGCGCTTGACCGAGCTCCCCACGCCCCCGCGCTCGCTCGCGGCGGCATTGGCCGCCGCGGCGGCGTCGAGGCTGCCCGCGACGCGGACGGCCATCGGGTTGCCGACCGAGGTCACCGCTTCTTCGATGAGGTCGTGCGGGTGCTCGATGCCGCGCTTGACGGGCACGCGCACGACCGGCTTGCCGGCGAAGCGCTGCTGGTCGCGCACGTCGACGTCGACCGCGAAGATCACGGCATCCGCGTCGTCGATGATCTTCTGCGCGATGGGCTTGTACCCCGACGAGCCCTGCGGCTCGACGACGAGGTCGACGCCCGCCTTCTGCCCGGCGGCGCTGAGCGCGTCGGCGGCCATGAAGGTGTGCGCGATGCCGGTCGCACACGCGGTCACGGCGACGATGCGCGCCGGTCGGCCGTCGACGAGCAGGTCGGGTTCGGTCTCGGTCGCCGCGACCGGCGCCGCGGTCGGGGCGGGCGCGTCGCTGACGGCCTGCTGCACGAGCGCGACGACGTCGCCCGCAGAGGTCGCCGCCCGCAGTCCGTCGGTGAACTCGGTGCGCATGAAGGCGCGCGCCAGCCGCGAGAGCACCGCGAGGTGCTCTTCGGCGGCAGTGTCGGGCGCCGCGATCAGGAAGACGAGGTCGGCGGGACCGTCGTCGGCGCCGAAGTCGACGCCGGGTGTGAGCCGGGCGAACGCGAGCGTCGCCTCGGTGACCGCCGGGCTCTTCGCGTGCGGGATCGCGATGCCGCCGGGCAGGCCCGTCTCGTCGGTCTGCTCGCGCTTCCATGCGTCGGCGGCGAGCGCCGCGGCGTCGGTCGCCCGGCCGCTCGCGGCGACCCGTGCCGCGAGCGCGTCGATGACGGCCCTCTTGTCGGTGCCGAGCGGCTCGTCGAGACTGACGAGCGCCGGCGTGATGATCTCGGACACGGTGACCTCCTATGGCCTGTCGTGGTGGTGCGGTCTTACGGGGTGAGGGTCCGCACCGGCACGTCGCCGGTGGGAAGGTCTGCGGGGGCGGGCGCCTGGGTGCCCGGCAGCGACGCCGCCGCCGAGCCGTAGCGGATGCCGGTGCGCACGCACTCAGCCGGGTCGGCGCCGGCGGTCTCAGCCAGCAGGAAGCCGGCGAGCGAGCTGTCGCCCGCGCCGACGGTGCTGCGCACGCGCGTCGGCGGCGGCGTTCCCTGCCACGACCCGTGCGGCGTGACGAGCACGGCGCCCGCTGCGCCGAGGGTCACGAATGCCGCGCGGACGCGGCTCGGCACGAGACCCGCCGCGATCGCGGCGACCGCCTCGGGCAGAGGCAGGTGCGGGTCGAGCGCAACGCCGGCCAACTCGGCCAGCTCGTCTTCGTTGGGCTTGATCAGGTCGGGCGCGCCCCGCTCGACGACGGCGCTCAGGGCCGGACCCGAGGTGTCGACCGCGATGCGCGGCGGGGGGGATGACGCGGCGCGCACCGCCTCGATGATCGCGACGTAGAAGTCGTCCGGCAGCCCGGGCGGCAGCGACCCCGCCAGAACGAGCCAGTCGGCTCCGGCGGATGCCGAGACTACTGCCTCGATCAGGGCGGCTCCGTCGGCGGCCGTGCGCTCGACGCCCGGCAGGTTGATCTTCGTCGTGACCCCGGCGCCGTCGGTGAGGGTCAGGTTGGCGCGCGCGTTCCCGGCGAGCGGCACGGCCATCGCGGGCACGTGCGCGGCGCGCAGTGCCCCCGCGAACGGATCGTCGGCATCGAGCGGCAGCACGGCGATGCTGTCGCGGCCCGCCGAGTGGATGACGCGCGTCACGTTGATGCCCTTGCCGCCGGCATCCTCACGGACCGAGCGTGCGACCTGGACCTCGCCGACCTGCAGGGCGTCGCCGAGGTCGACGGCACGGTCGAGCGACGGGTTGGCGGTGAAGGTGACGATCACGCGACCCACACCTCCACGTCGGCCGCGGCCAGGGCGTCGGCGAGGTCGCCGTGCGGTCCGGCATCCGTCACCACCACGTCGATGTCGTCGAGGCTCCCGAACGAGACGAGCAGCTCGGCGTCGAACTTGTCGGCGTCGGCCACGACGAAGGTGCGTCGCGCGGCGGCGATGACGGCACGCTTGACGGCGGCCTCATCGGGGTCGGGAGTGCTCACGCCGAAGGGTGCCGACAGGCCGTTCGTGCCGACGAACGCGATGTCGGGGCGCAGCCGCGCGATGGCGTCGACGGTCTGCACGCCGACGGCGGCCGCCGTGAGGCCGCGCACCCGTCCGCCGATCGCGGTGAGGCTGAGTCCCGGCGCGCCCGCGAGCAGGTGCGCGATCGTCATGGAGTGCGTCACGACTTCGAGCGGCCGCGCTCCCCCGGGGCGCTGCGCGAGCAGATGCGCGATCGCCGCGGTGGTGGTCCCGGCGTCGAGGTAGACGGATCCTTCGAAATCGGCGGGCACGGCCTGCAGGGCACGCCCGGCGATGGCGGTCTTGGCGTCGCTGCTGCGCGTGGTGCGCTCGGCGAGCGAGGTCTCGGCGGTGCTCACCCGCGTGCGGGCGACCGCTCCCCCGTGCACGCGGCGGATCGCGCCGGCCGACTCGAGCAGGTCGAGGTCACGGCGCACCGTCTCGGTCGTGACGCCGAACCGTCGGGCGAGATCGACGACGACGACACGGCCTTCGGCCGCGACGAGGTGCTCGATCAGCTGCTGGCGCTCCGTTGCGTACACGTGGATCCTCCTTGAGACATCCACAGATTACAACACAAACAAAGATAAACACAAGAGCGACGCCGAAGGGTCTTCTCACGTCGACGACGGCGGTCTTCCGCACGTCGTTGTCGCACTCCTACAAGACACTGAGGTTCATTCCCCCTGACACTTGGTGCCAGCCGGAAGAAGCGCGCGGCCGGTGCGGATCCGGCCCACGCGCCTGTTACCGTCGACTCGCTCTCTCCCGACGCACCTGGGCACGGTCATCCGATCGCGGCGCCAGGGAGGATCCCCCGATCCGCTGTCGGTCGGCGCGCCCGCGCGCGCCACGAACGGAAGCACCACCACGCCTGCGACGATGCAGGCGCGAGACTACGGAGTCCTCAATGTCGAGTACCGCCACACACGCCCACGGGTGGGGCATGCGCATCACCGTCATCGTGCTCAGCCTGCTGCTGGTGACGATGACCGTTCTGTATCTGCTGACCGCCGCGAAGCTGGACGCCGGAGCATCGCAGCTCGACGACGGCGCAGGAAGGGCGGCCGACGGCTCAGCAGAGCTGGCCGCCGGCGCGCAGACCCTCGCAAACGGCGCGGGTGACCTCTCCGCCGGAGCCGAGAAGCTGGATGCCGGTGCCACCTCCGCCTCGACCGGAGCGACCGCCCTCGCCGCCGGAGCGACCAGCGCCGCGACCGGCGCACAGTCGCTCGCGACGGGCGCGACGACCCTCGCGGCCGGCGCCCAGTCGGCCCAAGCCGGCGCCACGAAGCTGCGCGACGGCGCCGCGTCGGCGGCAGCGGGTGCCGCGCGCCTGTCCGCGGGTGCCCAGACCGCGGCATCGGGCGCTTCGCGCCTGTCGGCGGGCGCGACCAAAGCGGCCACCGGCGCCCGAGACGTCGCCATCGGCGCGAAGGCCGCCAACGAGGGCGGCGCACAGCTCGCGGCGGGCGCGAAGACGCTCGCTCAGGGCGCGGTGGGCGCTGACACGTACAGTCGCGCGGTGCTCGGCGGCGCGCAGACGTTCCAGGGCAAGGCCGAGGGCTTCGCGAGCCTGCTCGGCAGCAAGGTCACGGCGGACGTGAACGCGCTGGCCGCGAACTCCGCCGCGATCAAGGGCGCGGCCGCGGGCGGCGTCAGCAACGCGGCGACGCTCGCCGGCGCGGTGGCGCTGCTCGCCGACGCGGATCCGACCAACGACCCTGCTCCGGCGACACTGGTCACTCTCGCGAACGGCGTCAACGCGCAGATGCAGGGCATCGCGGGCGCGGCGAGCGCAGCTCCCGACCTGGCGGCCGGTCTGCAGCAGGCCGCGGGCGGTGCCGCACAGGTCGCCACCGGCGCCGCGCAGGTCACCGGCGGTGTCTCCCAGATCATCAACGGTGACGCCGCCAACGGCTGGCCGGGCACCGTCGCCCTCGCCGATGCGTCAAAGGGCGCGCCGTACCTCGCGGCCAAGGCGGGCGAGCTGTCGGCCGGGCTCAGCAAGCTCGACACCGGGGCGGCTCAGCTCGCCGGCGGCACGGGAGAGCTTGCCGCGGGCGCGGGATCGCTCGCGGGCGGCACCGGCGAGCTCGCCGCGGGCGCCGGTTCGCTCGCGACCGGCACGCAGACCCTGTCGACGGGTGCGCTCGCCTTGAACTCGGGCGCGCAGAACCTCGCGACCGGGGCGGGCTCGCTCTCGGCGGGCGCGACCTCGCTCGCCGAGGGCACCGAAAAGGTCGCGGCGGGCGCGGGCAGCCTCGCCACGGGTCTGAACGACCTCTCCGCCGGGGCGTCGACGCTGTTCGAGGGAACGGTGACCCTCGCGAGCGGGTCCACGCAGGTGTCGGACGGCGCGACGGCGCTCGCCGCCGGCAACGCGACCATCTCCGACGGCACGCAGACGCTCAAGTCGGGCACCTCGGGGCTCACGCCGAACCTGCTGCCGTGGGTCTTCGGGTTCCTGATCGCCGGGCTCATCGCCGTCGCGCTGTGGGTGGCGCACCGTCTGGTGCACCGGAACCGTCAGCGCGAGCTCGCGATGGCGTAACCCGCGCGGCGACGACGAAGGGTCCCGGCCGATCGGCCGGGACCCTTCGTCGTGTGCGTGGTACGAGAGGCTCAGGCCTCGCTCATCACGTTGACCTCGCGCTGGCCGCGCGCGGCGAGGGCTGCGGCGCGAGCGGCGATGCGGCGGGCCTGCTCGGCCTGACCGGCATCCAGCGTCTCCTGGTCGACGGCGTAGCTCTCGACCTTGTTCACGCCGTTGTACTTCGCGATGTACGCGTCGAGCTCGGGGCCAGACTCCCACGAGGTGATCAGGCAGTACCGCGGCTCGTCACCCGTGTGGGTAGCGGCGTGCCACAGGCGCTGCGTGTCGACGATCAGCTGAGCCCCGGCGGGCAGCGCGATGCGCGTCTCTTCGCTCGGGTCGGTGCGGTTCTCGCGCAGCACGAAATAGCTCGTCTTGTCGTCGGTGAGGTTGAAGAACCCGCGCACGACCCAGCCGGTGCCGTCGGGGTTGAGACGGTTGTTGTCGTCCTGGTGCAGGTTGTACAGGCAGTCGGCGTACGTGTTCGGCTGCAGTTCGATGATGCGGCAGCGGCCCACGTTCGAGCCCGGCTCGAGCGCGCGCTCGGTGAGGGTCGGAGCGATCGCGGTCTGCGCGTCGATCCAGACGCCGTCCTTGTCGGTGCGCGGCGGCTTGTGGTTCCAGAAGCCGTTGCACTCGATCTCGCCCTTGGCCGAGGCGAGCGGCGCGAATCGCGTGTCGCCGGAGGACTTCCAGTCGACGTACTCGATGTCGAGCCATTCCTTGGGGTCGATTTCCTTGCCGTAGCTGTCGAGGACGACGTAGCCGGTCTCTTCGAGCGCGGCGCTCTTGATGTATGCCATGACGGATCATGCCCTTTCTGTCGGACGAGCGAAGTTTTTACAGGCCCGACTTAGGCAAGCCTACCTAGGCGTTTCCGAAGCGCGAATAGACTCGAGGGTGGTTTTGCGAGGAGCGTCGTCGAAGAACATGAGCACTGTCCCATCCGTTTCAGCGGCCCACGTCGAGGCGACCGCGGTCAACACGATCGGGTGGCTGTCGGCACCCGACACCACGATCGTCGTCCCCGTCTACCAGCGCCAGTACCGTTGGGACATCGGCGGGTGCGAACAGCTGCTCAGCGACATCAGAGCGGTGTCGGCGGCGGATGCCACGGACACGCACTTCATCGGGTCGATCCTCTCCACGGCATCCACCTCCGCCGCCGACGACGAGCATCTCGTCCTCATCGACGGCCAGCAGCGGATCACCACGCTCATGCTGCTGGTCGCCGCCCTGCACCACACGCTGCGGGCCGACGACCCCGCGCTCGCATCCGAGCTCGAGCGCGTGCTCGTGCGACACGACGACCCCACGCGCACCAAGCTCCATCCGCATCACGCGTGGGCCGACGTGTTCGAGAGTGTCGTGCTCGATCGGCGCGCGCCGGGCGACGAGGACCGCGAGTCGCGCTTCGACGACAATTACGCGTTCTTCCGCAGCCAGATCCGCCCCGACGAGGCGGCGGACATCTGGCGGGGTCTGGGAAAGCTCGAGCACGTGTCCATCACGCTGGGCGCCGAGGCGAACGCACAGCAGACGTTCGAGAGCCTCAACTCGACGGGCGAGCCGCTGCGCGACCACGAGCTGATCCACAACTACGTGCTGATGGGCCTGTCGCACGCGCAGCAGAGCGAGATCGAGAACGAGTACTGGCTTCCGATCGAGCAGGCGACCGGTGAGCAGATCGGCTCGTTCTGGCGCCACTACCTCGTGATGCTCACGGGGCGCGAGGTGTCGGCTGCGGGCGAGCGCGGAGTGTACGACGCGTTCCGTCAGGAGTTCCCGCGGCTCGACGTCGACACGTTGCGCGCACGCGCGACGGGGTGGCGCGAGTTCGCCGCGATCTACGGAGTGCTGCTCGAGCCGAGCGGCGCCCCCGACGCCGAGATCGGGCGTCAGCTCACCTATCTCAACACCTTCGGACGCGGCGTCTACCCGCTCGTCATGCGGCAGTACCGCGATCACACCCGCGGTGACCTGGGGCTCGACGAGCTGATCGCCTCGCTCGAGCAGCTGCAGTCGCTGCTACTGCGCCGGAAGATCGTGGGGATCTCGACCGATCGGCTCGTCGCGCGGCTGTGCCGCGCCGCCGCGAACAGCCGTGACGATCTCGTGCACGCGATCGCCCGCATCACTCCCTCCGACGAGCGCACCCGTGTGGGGCTGAAGTACGGCGACCTCCCCCACGCCCACTACGTGCTGGGCCGCCTCGCCGGAACGAACGGATCGGACGGCCTCGACGTCGAGCACGTCGTGCCGGTTGCGCCGTCCGACGACTGGTCGCCCGACGGCGCGCGCCGCTGGGCCGATCTGTCCGACGACGAACAGAACAGCTTCCGTGCGCTCGCGCAGACGCTCGGCAACCTGACGCTGCTCGAGCAGCCGCTCGCGGAGCGCGCGTTCGAGGCATCCTTCCCGCTCAAGCGCCCCGTCTATCTCGAGAGCGGCGTGGTGCTGACGAACGAGATCGCGGATGCCCCGGCGTGGAGCACCGCCGCTATCGCCGCGCGCACCGAGCACCTCACCGACCTCTTCGTGCGGGTCTGGGAACGGCCCGCCGTCGTCAGCATCGACGACGACAACCTCACTCCGATCCTCGACGCGAAGAAGCGTCGCGGCTGGCCCCGCGGCTGGCAGCGCGAGTTCGACTACGTCGAGTTCCGCGGCGAGCACTGGGAGGTGAAGGACGTCCGCTACCTGTTCCACCGGATCTTCCAGCGGCTGTGGGCGGAGTCGGATGCCTCACGGCAGAGCGTCATCGACTTCAGCGCGCGCCGGGGCGGGCCGGTCTACCCCGCGATGGCGTGGAACGGCCAGTGGGACGAGATCGCCGACGGTCAGTACCTCTACATGGGCTGGGACTCGCGATACATGCTCGCGGCCGTGCAGGGAGTGCTCGAAGAGGCTGGCTGGGCGAGCGAGGTGTTCCTCAAGTACAGCTACATCGGCGACGCGATGGCGTGATCCGATGCCGGCGCACCTCAGCCGGCGGAGTCGGCGATGCTCGCCGTGTCGATCACGAAGCGGTAGCGCACGTCGCTCGCCAGCACGCGCTCGTAAGCCTCGTTGATCCGGTCGGCCGTGATGAGCTCGATCTCGGGCGCGATGCCGTGCTCGGCGCAGAAGTCGAGCATCTCCTGCGTCTCGGCGATCGACCCGATCGTCGAGCCGGCGAACGAGCGCCGGTTCTGGAACAGCGTGAACACGTGCAGCGGCAGCGGCTCTGGCGGCGCGCCGACGCCTACGATCGTGCCGTCCAGGCGCAGCAGCTTCAGGTAGGCGTCGATGTCGAGGGGCGCGCTGACGGTGTTGATGATCAGGTCGAAGCTGTTCCGCAGCTCGCGCAGCGCCGCCGGATCCTTCGTGGCGACATGGCGACGCGCTCCGAACGCGCGGCTGTCGGCCTCTTTCGCCGTGGTCTGCGAGAGCACCGTGACCTCCGCGCCGAGCGCCGCGGCGATCTTCACTGCCATGTGTCCGAGCCCACCGAGACCGACCACGGCGACCTGCGTGCCGGGGCCTGCCTTCCAGTGCGCGAGCGGCGAGTAGGTCGTGATGCCCGCGCACAGCAGCGGCGCGGCGGCCTCGTACGGGATGGCCTCCGGCACGCGCAGCACGAAGTCCTCGTCGACGACGACGTGCGTGGAGTATCCGCCCTGCGTGATCGTGCCGTCGCGGTCGACGGCGCCGTAGGTCTGCGTGTTTCCCTTGAGGCAGTAGTTCTCCATGCCGGCGAGGCAGTTCTCGCACGCGCGGCACGAGTTCACCATGCAGCCGACGCCGACGCGGTCGCCGACCGCGTGCCGGGTGACCTCGGCGCCGATCTCGACGACCTCACCGACGATCTCGTGCCCCACGACCTGCGGGTACGAGATGGTGCCCCACTCACCACGGACGGTGTGAATGTCGGAGTGGCAGACACCGGCGTAGCGGATCGCGATCAGCACATCGTGCGGGCCCACGTCGCGTCGCTCGATCGTGATCGGGATCAGGGGTTCGGTGGCCGACGGGGCGGCCCAGGCGTTCACGGTGCGCATCGCTGCGTCCTCTCTCGTCGGATGGCGCAGTCGCCGTCCGGATACACGAAAACCCCCGCCTGAGCGGGGGTTTTTCGTGGCTGGGGTACCTGGACTCGAACCAAGAACAAAGGTACCAGAAACCTCCGTGTTGCCAATTACACCATACCCCAAGGGCAGACGACCGAAGTCGTACCGAGGATCGAGTCTACCCGACGTGGGCGGGGCATCCAAACCGGCGGCGGCTCGGCGTTTCGCGCGACGCCCTCAGCCGACGCTCTGGACGAGGGCATCCAGTCGACGGATCGACTCGGCCTTGCCGAGGAGCTCCATCGACTCGAACAGGGGCGGCGAGATACGCCGACCGCTCACCGCGACGCGCAGCGGCCCGTACGCGACGCGCGGCTTGAGGCCGAGCCCCTCGATCAGGGCCGACGCCAGCGCCTCCTGCACCGCGGCGGCCGTGAACCCCTGCTCGGGGATCAGCTCGAGCGCGGCGACGGATGCCACGAGCACCTCACCGGCGTTCGCCGGCAGACTCTTCAGCGCGTCCTCGTCGTACGAGATGTCGTCGCGGAAGAGGAAGCCCAGCAATCCCGGCGCCTCCCCCAGCAGCTGCATGCGCTCGTGGACGAGCGGCGCCGCGGCATCCAGCGTCGCCTGCTGCGCCGCCGTCGGCGGGGTCTCGACGAGCCCCGCGGCGGCGAGGTAGGGCACGAGACGCGCGGCGAAGTCGGCGGGCTCGAGCATGCGGATGTGGTCGCCGTTGATCGACTCGGCCTTCTTCTGGTCGAAGCGGGCCGGATTCGGGTTCACGTCGGCGATGTCGAAAGCGGCGACCAGCTCGTCTCGCGAGAAGACGTCGCGGTCGGCGGCGATCGACCAGCCGAGCAATGACAGGTAGTTCAGCAGACCCTCGTGGATGAAGCCCTTCTCGCGCAGCAGGAACAGGTCGGCCTGCGGATCGCGCTTGGACAGCTTCTTGTTTCCGGTCTCGCCGAGCACGAGCGGCATGTGGCCGAAGCGCGGCACGAAATCGGTGACACCGGCGTCGTTCAGCGCCGCGTAGAGCGCGAGCTGGCGGGCCGTCGACGGCATGAGGTCTTCGCCGCGGATGACGTGCGTGATGCCCATGAGCGCGTCGTCGACCGGGTTCGTGAACGTGTAGAGCGCCTGCCCGCCCGCGCGGACCACGACGAAGTCGGGGAACGAGCCGGCCGGGAAGGTCACCTCGCCGCGGATGAGGTCGACGTAGGTGAGGTCGTGATCGGGCACCCGCACGCGGTAGGCCGGCTCGCGGCCCTCGGCCCGGAACGCCGCCCGCTGCTCGTCGGTCAGGTCGCGGTCGAAGTTGTCGTAGCCGAGCTGCTTCGCGCGGCCGGCGACCTCGTTGCGCGCGTCGATCTCCTCGGCGGTGGAGTACGACTCGTAGACAGCGCCGGATGCCACGAGCTTCCCCAGCACCTCCGCGTAGATCTCGCGACGCTGCGACTGGCGGTACGGCGCGTGCGGGCCGCCCTTCTCGACGCCCTCGTCCCAGTCGATCTCGAGCCAGGTGAGCGCGTCGACCAGCTGCTGATAGCTCTCCTCGCTGTCGCGGGCAGCATCGGTGTCTTCGACGCGGAAGATCATCTTGCCGCCGGTGTGCCGCGCGTAGGCCCAGTTGTACAGCGCCGTGCGGATCATGCCGACGTGCGGCAGCCCCGTCGGCGAGGGGCAGAACCGCACGCGGACGTCGGCTCCGGAGGCGGTGGTGGTACGGGGATCGATCGCTGCAGACATCCGCTCCAGTCTAGGTGCCGTCACGCGCGCCCACGGGGGCGGGGCGGCGGCGCTGGCGGTGGCACGGGCGCGGCCGTGAGCCGCGGTGAGAGGCCGCTCAGCTCACGGCGGGCACGGCGAGCACGCGTCCGAGGGCGTCGAGCGCGGCGCGCAGCGACGGCACGCGTTCGGCACCCTGAGCGGTGACGACGTGCAGGCGACGCGCCTCGTGCTCGGGCAGCGGCGCGGTCACGACCCCCGGCAGCAGCGGGAACGATTCGACGGCCATCCGCGGCAGCGTCGCCACCCCGATGCCCTGCGCGACGAGCCCTTCGACGGCGACGTAGTTGTCTGTCTCGAAGCCGATGCGCGGCTCGAAGCCGGCGCGCTCGCACAACTCGAGCAGGTGGCCGCGGCATCGGGGGCATCCGGCGATCCAGGTCTCGTCGGCGAGATCACCGAGGTCGGTGACCGCGGGGGCGGATGCCGGCAGCACGAGCATGAGGTCGTCGCGCCCGGCGGCGCGCACGGCCAGGCCGCGGGCGCTGCGGCGGTGCGGATCGTCGCGGTCGCCGGGGTAGCTGAAGGTCAGCGCGATGTCAGCGCGGTCTTCGCGGATCGCCTCGACGGCCTCGGGCGGCTCGGCCTCGACGTAGGTGATCGACAGTCCCGGGTGGGATGCCGCGAGCGCCGAGATCAGGCGAGGGATGACGACGGGCGAGGCCGAGGGGAACGCCACGACCCGCACCACCCCGGTGCGCAGGCCGCGCAACTGCGCGAGCTCTTCGGCCGCGGCGTCGAACGCGAGCGTGACGGCGGCGGCGTGGCGGGCGAGCACGCGCCCCGCCTCGGTGAGCCGCACGCCGCGACCGACCCGCTCGACGACCGCGACGCCCAGTCGGGTCTCGAGCCGCCGCAGCTGCTGACTGATGGCCGGCTGGCTGTAGCCGAGCGCGGCGGCGGCGGCGGTGATCGACCCGGTATCGCCGACGGCGCGCACGACGCGGAGCGCGTGGATGTCGAAATCGGCCGCGGCGTCGCTCATTCATTCATAATCCCACGGCATGAATATGATCCGACACCTGCCGTAGACCTATGTGTCGCAGCATCCGATGCTGGCTGCATGCCCCTCATCGCCGCCGAGACCTCGCCCTTCTCGCTCGACGCGCTGCGCGCGCAGTTCACGGGCGCCGCGGATTACATCGCCGCCTGCACGGTCGGGCTGCCGACGATGGGCACCCGCGCCGCGGTCGCCGCCGACCTCGACCGCCGACCCGACGTCGCGGAGTACTGCCGCGCCGTCGAAGCCTCGCGGGGGCACTTCGCGCGGCTCGTCGGCCTCGCACCCGACCGCGTCGCGATCGGGTCGCAGACCTCGGTGCAGGTCGCCCTCCTCGCCGCCGCTCTGTCGGACGGCGCCGAAGTGCTCGTACCCGAGGGCGAGTTCTCGTCGCTCGTGCTCCCGTTCGTGCATGCGGGTCGCGGCATCCGCGTGCGCACCGCTCCCCTGCACACGCTGGCCGAGGCGGTCACCCCCGCGACCGCCCTCGTCGCGTTCTCGCTCGTGCAGTCGGCCACCGGAGAAGTCGCCGACGCCGACGCGATCTGCCGCGCCGCCGAGCGCCACGGCGCCCGCACGGTGTGCGATGCGACCCAGGCCGTGGGATGGATGCCGGTGGACGCGCGGCGGTACGACGCCCTGCTGTGCCACGCGTACAAGTGGCTCTGCGCGCCGCGCGGCGTCGCGTTCCTCGCGCTCAGCGACGGGTACGCCCGCACCCTGCGCCCCGTGCAGGCGGGGTGGTACGCGGGCGCCGATCCGTGGACCTCGTGCTACGGCGGCGACGCCGACCTCGCGCCGTGCGCGCGGCGCTTCGACGTCTCGCCGTCGTGGCAGGCGTTCGTGGGCGCCGAGCCCGCGCTGCGGGCGTTCGCCGACGCCGACATGCCTGCCGTGCGCGCGTACACGACGGCTCTCGCCGGCGCCTTCGCCGATCGACTGGGTCTGGCAGCACCGGGCGCCCCGAGCGCGATCGTCACCTGGCCGGATGCCGCTGGGCGTGCGCTCGCGGCGCTCACCGCCGCGGGGATCGTCGCGTCGGGTCGCGGCGGCCGCGCGCGCGTCGCCTTCCACGTCTTCAACGACCACGACGACGTCGACCGCGCTGCCCGCGCGCTCGGCCGCTGAGCCGCCGCGCCCCGGTCGCCGCGCTGCCCGCGCTGCCCGCGCTGCCCGCCTGCCGCACCCTCATCCGTCCCGACACGCCGCGTCGACGCCGCCGGTACCGCCACGACGGACGGACGACGCGCCCCGCGGCCGCGTCAGCGACCCGGAAACGACTCAAGGGGCCCCTTTCGGGACCCCTTGGATCTTTGTGCGCGAGGGGGGACTTGAACCCCCACGCCCGTTAAAGGGCACTAGCACCTCAAGCTAGCGCGTCTACCTATTCCGCCACCCGCGCAGAGTGGTTTCGGTGCTTTCGCAACCGAGGATCGACATTACCACGTCGGACAGGCAACCCCGAACCGCGGCTACCCGAGCTGGACGCCGAACAGCAGACCGAGCCCGTACGTGATCGCGGCGGCACCGAATCCGATCGCGAGCTGGCGCAGGCCGCGGCGCAGCGGCGGCGCACCCGAGAGCAGCCCCACCATCGCGCCCGTGGCGAGCAGCGCGGCGCCCACGAGCACGAGGGCGACGACGACCGCCGTCACGCCCGACAGCCCGAAGATCCAGGGCAGCACCGGGATGATCGCACCCGACGAGAAGAACAGGAAGCTCGACGCCGCCGCCCCGAAGGCGCTGCCGACGACATCGTGGTCGCGCGGGAGCGCGATCGGGCCGGTGACCGGCGACCCGGCTCCGGTGCGCGATGCCTCGAGCACCCGCCGCGCCCGGGCCTGCGCCTCGGGCTCGGGCATGCCGCGCGTGCGGTAGACCAGCGCGAGCTCGTTCGCGTCGAGGTCGAGATCGGGGAAGGACGACTCGGCGAAGTCGCTCGGCTCGGTGGCATCCAGCATCTCGCGCTGCGAGCGCACCGAGACGTACTCCCCCGCGCCCATCGACAGCGCGCCGGCGAGCAAGCCGGCGACGCCGCTG
>Ga0160441_100325_pt1 | contig 43033 bp, 27 predicted proteins | sample HID1971K_E1MG_FD_108260 | JGI IMG/M metagenome (GOLD analysis project Ga0160441, IMG submission 108260) | Enriched millipede-associated microbial communities from UW Madison campus, WI, USA - HID1971K_E1 MG | ecosystem: Host-associated > Arthropoda: Insects > Digestive system > Unclassified ... | reverse complement strand
GCAGAAGCCGGACATGCTGCTGCTCGACGAACCGACCAACCACCTCGACGCCGAGTCGGTGGAATGGCTGGAACAGTTCCTGGCGCGCTATACCGGCACCGTGGTGGCCGTCACCCATGACCGCTACTTCCTGGACAACGCCGCCGAATGGATCCTGGAACTGGACCGCGGCCGCGGCATTCCGTGGAAGGGCAACTACACCGACTGGCTGATGCAGAAGGACGAGCGCCTGAAGCAGGAAGACAACCAGGAAAAGTCGCGCCAGAAAGCGATCCAGAAGGAACTGGAGTGGTCGCGCCAGAATGCCAAGGGCGGCCGCACCAAGGGCAAGGCGCGTCTGGCCCGCCTGGAAGAGCTGCAGTCGGTCGATTACCAGAAGCGCAACGAAACCAATGAAATCTTCATCCCGCCGGGCGAGCGCCTGGGCAATTCGGTGATGGAGTTCAAGAACGTGTCCAAGAAGTTCGGCGACCGCCTGCTGTTCGACGAACTGAGCTTCCTGGTCCCGGCCGGCGCGATCGTGGGCATCATCGGCCCCAACGGTGCCGGTAAGTCGACCCTGTTCAAGATGATCACGGGCCAGGAGAAGCCGGATTCCGGCGAGATCGTGGTCGGTCCGACCGTCAAGCTGTCCTACGTGGACCAGAGCCGCGACGCGTTGGAGGGCAACCACAACGTCTTCCAGGAAATCGCCGGCGGCCTGGACATCCTCAACATCAACGGCATCGAAATCCAGTCGCGCGCCTACATCGGCCGCTTCAACTTCAAGGGCCAGGACCAGCAGAAGCTGGTGGGTTCGCTGTCCGGTGGTGAACGTGGCCGCCTGCACATGGCCAAGACCCTGCTGCAGGGTGGCAACGTGCTGCTGCTCGACGAACCGTCGAACGATCTGGACATCGAAACCCTGCGTGCGCTGGAAGATGCGCTGCTGGAATTCCCGGGCAACACGTTCGTGATTTCGCATGACCGCTGGTTCCTGGATCGCATCGCGACCCACATCCTGGCGTTCGAAGGCGATTCGCACGTGGAGTTCTTCCAGGGCAACTACCGCGAATACGAAGAAGACAAGCGCCGCCGCATGGGCGACGACGCCGCCCCGAAGCGCCTGCGCTTCAAGGCGCTGAAGTAAGAAGGAAAAACGGCCGCGCTCTGCGCGGCCGTTTTGCATTCTGGCGCAAGGTCAACGGCAGCGTTTCATTGCTGCCGGCAGGGAGGCCGTCGGGCAGCCCCTTACGGGACACGCCGTAAACCCATCCTTGGGGGCTTGGCAAAAACATCCATGTTTTTGACAGTCCCTACAGGGGCTGCCCGCCGGCCTCCCTCGACAGTTCGCGTATGCGGTTGGCAGAGGCATACACGCGTGGCGTGTCCCTACACAGCACGCATGGAAATGATCGAGACAGCGTTTGATTTTCCATGGCCACCGATCATATTCGGGAGGGCCGCATCAAACGAAGGCCTTTGACTTCGCTTGTGATCCAACCAAAAGAGACATGGGCCCCCGCCATGAAACTGCTTGAAAACCTGTTCCAGCTCAAACAGCACGGCACCACCGTGCGGACCGAACTGCTGGCCGGGCTGACCACGTTCCTGACGATGTCGTACATCGTCTTCGTCAATCCCGACATCCTGTCCACCACCGGCATGGACCCGGGCGCCGTGTTCGTCGCCACCTGCCTGGCCGCCGCGCTGGGCTCGCTGGTGATGGCGTTCGCCGCCAACTTCCCGGTGGGCATGGCGCCGGGCATGGGCTTGAATGCATTCTTCGCCTTCACCGTGGTCGGTGCCGCCGGCCTGCCCTGGCAGCAGGCATTGGCCGCCGTGTTCATCTCCGGCCTGGTGTTCCTGGCGCTGTCGCTGACCGGCGTGCGCGCCTGGCTGGTGGCCGGTATTCCCGCCTCGCTGCGCGCCTCCATCGTCGCCGGCATCGGCCTGTTCCTGGCCATCATCGCCCTGCAGAAGTCCGGCGTGATCATCGCCAACCCCGACACCCTGGTTGCGCTCGGCCCACTCAACACCGCCCCGCCGCTGCTGGCCCTGGCCGGCTTCCTGCTGATCGCCATCCTCGAAGCACGTCGCGTGCGCGGTGCCATCCTGATCGGCATTCTTGCCGTCACCGGCGCCGCCTGGCTGCTGGGCGCCGTGCAGTACCAGGGTGTCATCTCGCTGCCGCCCAGCCTGGCGCCCACCTTCCTGCAGCTCGACCTGCCCGGCCTGCTGCACCACGACGGCGGCGCGCCCATCGCCGTGCTGCTGCAGGTGGTGCTGGTCTTCGTGCTGGTTGAAGTGTTTGATGCCACCGGCACCCTGTATGGCGTGGTCGGCCGTGCCGGCCTGCTCAAGCTGCCGGGCGCGCAGAAGCGCTTTGGGCGTGCGCTGCTGGCCGACAGCACCGCCATCGTGGCCGGCTCGCTGCTGGGTACCAGCAGCACCACCGCCTTTGCCGAAAGCGCCTCCGGCGTGCAGGCCGGTGGCCGTACCGGCCTCACCGCGCTGGTGGTGGCCGCGTTGTTCCTGGCCGCGCTGCTGTTCTCGCCGCTGGCGGGCATGGTGCCCGGCTATGCCACCGCACCGGCGCTGCTGTTCGTGGCCGGGCTGATGCTGCGCGAACTGGTGGATGTGGACTGGAACGACCTCACCGAGTCCGTGCCCGCTGCGCTGTGCGCGCTGGCGATGCCGTTCACCTATTCGATCGCCAACGGGTTGGCGTTCGGGTTCATTGCCTATGCCGTGCTCAAGGCCGGTACCGGGCGCTGGCGCGACGTGCATCCGGCGGTGTGGCTGGTGGCTGGGTTGTTCGTTCTGCGCTACGCGCTGGAATGATACAGAGCGTCACGACCAACGGTCGTGACCTACCGGTGGTTGGACGAGAGCGTCACGACCAACGGTCGTGACCTACCGGTGGTTGGACGAGAGCGTCACGACCAACGGTCGTGACCTACCGGTGGTTGGACGGGGAGGTTACGGCCGGTGTCTGGTCGGTAGGTCACGACCGTTGGTCGTGACCCGCCTCATGCCGGCGGCAGCTCGAATACCTGGCGCAGGTAGGCGAGGTAGCCGGGGTCGTCGCACATGCTCTTGCCCGGCGAATCGCTGAGCTTGGCCACCGGCTGCCCGTTGCAGCGGACCATCTTGATCACGATGTTGAGCGGGGTCGGGCCCAGGTCGTTGGTAAGGTGGGTGCCCACCCCGAACGCAACCTGGCAGCGGCCACGGAAGTAGTCGAACAGGCGCATCACCTTTTCGATGTTGAGCCCGTCGCTGAACACCAGCACCTTGCTGCGCGGGTCCACGCGGCGCTCCTTGAAGTGCGCCAGCATCCGGTCGCCCCAGCTGAAGGGGTCGCCCGAATCGTGCCGCACGCCATCGAACAGCTTGCAGAAGTACATGTCGAAGTCGCGCAGGAACGCGTCCAGCCCGACCACGTCCGACAGCGCGATGCCCAGGTCGCCGCGATATTCGCGCGCCCACGATTCCAGTGCCGCCACCTGCGAATCGCGCAGGCGCGGGCCCAGCGCCTGGAACGCCTGCAGGTACTCATGGGCCATCGTGCCGTGCGGGGTCATGCCGTACAGCCGCGCGAAATGCACGTTGCTGGTGCCCACGAACTGGTCGCCCAGCGCATCGCGCATCATCGGCAGCATGCGTGCGTGCCAGTCGCGCGAATAGCGGCGGCGGCTGCCGTAGTCGGCAATGCGGCACAGCTCGAAACCCGGTGTATCGCGCAGCAGCGCGGTCTTGGCCTGCAGGCGACGCTCGCCTTCGGCGAAGTCCGGCGTGCTGGTGTTGCGGAACCAGACCTCGTTGATGATCGCCAGCAGCGGCACTTCGAACAGGATCGTGTGCAGCCACGGCCCGGTGATGTCCAGCTCGATCTCGCCCGGCACGGCCTGCGACGGGCGCAGGTCGATGTACTTGCGGTCCAGGTGGAACAGGCCGAGGAAGTCGGCGAAGTCCGGCTTCACGAAGCGCAGCCCGCGCATGTAGTCCAGCTCTTCGGGGCTGAAGCGCAGGCTGCACAGATGATCGATCTCGGCGTTGATCTGGTCGATGAACGCCGCCAGGTCGATGCCCGGCGTGCGGCACTTGAACCGGTACTGGACCTGCGCGCCGGGGTGCTGGTGCAGCACCGCCTGCATCATGGTGAATTTGTACAGGTCGGTGTCGAGCAGGGACTGGATGATCATGCCCGGATTATGCGCCTGCGAGCATGTACCGACCAACGGTCGGTACCTGCCGGCGCCATCCGCCATCGGCGCGTCCCCATGTCCGGCCACCCCGGTAGGTGCCCACCGTGGGTGGGCACGCGCTTCAGCGACCGCGCAGCAACCGTGGCACCTGCGCCGCGGCGTGCGCCCAGATCGCGCCCCAGACGGCGGCCTGCACCAGCAGGTTGCGCCGCGGCGCCTCGAACCGGCGGAAGTAACGCCACAGACCGCGATGCTTGTGCCATTCCACGAAGAACGGCCGCGAACGGCTCGACACGCCGCGCACATGCACCACCTGCAGGTCATTGGCGATGGCCACCACCGCCCCGGCTTCGCGGGCGCGCCGGCACAGGTCAAGGTCTTCGGCATGCAGGCGGTAGCCGGCATCCCAGCCGCCGATGCGGTCGAACAGCGCGCGCGGCATCAACAGCAGCGCTCCGGACAGCGCCGGCACCGTCTGCAGCACCTGCGTCGGGTCAGCCGGGATGGCAAGCTTTGCGCCCTGCCCCGGGTGGCGCAGCATGGCGCCGAAATCGGGATCGCGGCGGCGCACCGCCGCATCGGGCTGGCCCTGCTCGTCCACCTGCTCCACGCCCAGCACGCAATCGCCCAGGGCCTCTCCGCGCTGGCGCAGCTGCGCCAGCGTACCGGCCTGGACCATCAGGTCCGGGTTGATGAAGGCCAACCACGGCGCCCGGCTGTCGGCCACGCCCTGGTTGTTGGCGGCGGCGAAGCCCGGGTTGTCGGGGTTGGCGATGAAGTGCAGGCGCGGGTCGGCAGTTGCATGGCGCTGCACGATGTCCAGCGTGCCATCGTCGGAATTGTTGTCGACCACGCGGATCTCGGCGACCTCGTCGGCCGCGCGCAACCGCGTCAGGCATTGGTCCAGCGTGCTGGCACTCTGGTAGCTGACGATGATGACGGCAATGCAGGGATTCAAGCAGGCGGCTCCGGAGCGGTTGCGGCGGGCGATCCGAACAGATCGCCCTGCGACCGGGGCATTATCGCCTGCTGGTGCAGGCGCTGCAGGTCCTGCCTGACCTGCAGCAACGGGTCGCCCATCAGGAACCCGGCCAGCCGCGGCTGCCAGGTCGGCCAGCGCGTGCCCAGTGCTTCCAGGTCACCGTCGTGCGCCCGTGCTTCACCGTCGCGCGCGACATAGGCATTGGCACACAGCGCGTTGCGCCAGCCCAGGCCGGCCATGCGCAGGCTCAGGTCGATCAACGCCGCGTTCCAGGAACCATAGCTGTGCATGTCCAGGCCGCCGGCCTTGCGCCGGGCGTTGGCCCGCAGCAGGACCGCGTGGGTCACCGCCGAGGGCAGTTCGGGGTCGAGCGTCGGCAGTGCGGCGCAGGCCTGCGCCATCGCGTCCAGATCGTCCGGGACCGGGTTGATCTCGCCCAGCCGGGGCCAGGCCGCGGTTTCGCCGGCGTTGCACCAGGGCGTGGCCGAACCGATCGAGGCATCGCGCGCGAAGCAGGCATCCAGCTGCTGCAGCCAGCCCGGCGCCGGTACCGCATCGGGCGCCAGCACCACCACCTCACTGCCTTCGCAGGCGCGCAGCATTTCATCCAGGTGCGCGACTTCGCCGATCGCACGCGCGCGTCGGGTGTACTCGGCGCGCAGCGGGGTGCTTTCCAGCCAGTGCGCGATCACCGCCTGCGCACGCGGCCCGGCCTGGCCATCGTCGGCCAGCCACACCGGCGTCTGCGCCGGCGTGCCGGCATCCAGCGCCGCCAGGCAGCGGTCCAGCGCGCTGTCATCGACCCCGATCGGCAGCAACACGATCGTTCCCATCCGTCCCCCTGTGTGCGGCGTCGTGACCGCAGCGTAGCAGGACTCAGCGCTTGGGGCGGGACGGGAACGGTTCCATGGCGCGGAAGCGGTTGCTGTATTCGTCGGTCAGGTTCCGCGACTCCTGCGCGTTGCGCACGATGGTCGGGGTCAGCAGCACGATTACTTCGGACCGGTCGGTGTTTTGGGTCTTCCTGCCGAACAGCGCGCCGAGCACCGGGATCCGGCTCAGGCCCGGCACGCCGTTGGCGCCGTTCTCGTCCGAATTGGTGATCAGGCCGGCCAGCATGATGGTGTCCCCGCTCTGCACCGCCGCCTCGGTCGAGATCTTGCGGGTGTTGATCGGCGGATTGCAGGTGGTGCGGGTGGCGTCGCAGCCGGATGGGATGGCGCCGGCCGAGCTCACTTCCTGCACGATGTCCAGGAACACCACGCCGTCGCGGGTGATGCGCGGCCGCACCTTCAGGATCACGCCGGTGTCCAGGTACTGCACCTGGCTGTAGGTGTTGTCGCCGCCCACGCCGGTGTTGACCGACACCGAGTTGATCGGGATCTGCGTGCCTACATTGAGAGTGGCTTCGGCGTTGTTGCGCACGAAGATCGACGGGGTCTGCAGCAGGCGCAGGTTGCTCACCTTGTCCAGTGCGGTCACTACCGCGGCGGCGTTCTTGCCCAGGAAGGTCCAACCCAGGCCGCCTTCGCCTACCCGCCCGGAAATGCTGCCCCAGATCGAGCGGCCCAGTGCGCTGGGCAGGTCGATGCCGCTTTCGGTCTTGCCGGTCGCCACCGCCTGTTCGAAGAACCAGTTCACGCCATAGGCGAGGTCGCCGGTGAGCGAGACCTCGGCGACCTGCGCTTCGATGTGCACCTGCATCGGCATCACATCGAGCTTTTCGATGACTTCACGGATCGAACGCCACGCCTGCGGGGTGGACCGCACCAGCAGCGTGTTGGTTTCCTCCACCGCCGACACGCCGACCGAATCGCCCTGGATTTCCAGGTTGAAACTGGCGTTGCCCGGCTGCCGCTGCGGCAGGCTCATGGTGCCATCACCCATGCCGCCGGTACGGGTGGTGCCGGTGTTGCCGGTGCCGTTGAGGCTGTTGCCATTGGTGCCGTCGCGGCTGCCCAGCTCCTGCACGTTGGCGCCGGGCGCCAGTGAGGTGCTGCCGCCACGCCCCCCACGGCTGTTCTCACTGGCAAAGGCTTCGGCCAGGCGCTCGGCCAGGTCCTTGGCTTTGACGTAGCGCAGTTCGTAGGAGAACAGCCGGGCGCTGCCGCCCGCAGTATCGATGCGTTCCAGCCACTGCTGGATCTGGTCCAGGTAACGCGCCTGCGGGGTGATCACCAGTACGGCGTTGGCGTTCTCCAGCGGCAGGAAGCGGAACATGCCGGCGCTGGGAGTCTTGCTCTCTTCGCCGAACACTTTCTCCAGGTCTGCCGCGACCTGCTCGGCCTTGCCGGTCTGGATCGGGAACACGCCCACGGACATGCCCGACAGCCAGTCCACATCGAAGATCTCGACGGTGCGCAGGTAGTTTTCCAGTTCGCTGCGGGTACCGCCGAGGGTGATCACGTTGCGGCCGCTGTCGACGTTGACGATCGCGTTCGGCCGCGCGTACGGCTCGAGCACCTTCTTCATTTCGGTGGCGGAGATGTACTGCAGCGGGATGACGCGCACTTCAAAACCGCGTGCGTTGGCCGCCGGCGCGGTGCTGGGTGCGACGGTGCCGGCCAATGCCTGGTCGGCGGCCACGATGTTGTAACGGCCGCCGCTGTAGACCATGCGCGCGTTGTTCCAGCCCAGCACCATCTCCAGCAGGTTCAGCGCCTGCGCCGAGGACACCGGCTTGGGCGTGGCCAGGGTCACCGTGCCCTGCACGCCGGGCGCGATCACGTAGTTCTGGCCGAGCATGTCGCCCAGGATCGCCTTGACCACCGCGTGCACCGATTCGCCTTCAAAATTGAAGGTGGCGGTGCCGGTGCTGGCCTGCGACAACGCCGGCGACGGCGCGGCGGCGGCACTGCGGTTGATCATGGTGCCGCTGCCGCGGCGGATCACCGGCTGCGGTGCGCCGGCGGCGTTCAGCGGCTGCGCGTCCACGCCATCGTGCGAACCGTCACCGGCCACCACCTGGTGCTTGCCATCAAGGACCGCGTCGCGGCGCACTTCGGGACCGGGCACGGAGGCGCAGCCTGCAAGCAGGGCCACGGCGAACGACAGGGAGAAAAGACGCAATGTCATGCTTTCACTCTATTTGGTTTGGCCGGAGCCGCCCGCGGGCGGCTGCTGCGACTGTTGCTGCTGCAATTGCTGGCGACGCGCCTGGATGCGGGCGCGGATGGCTTGCATCTGTTCTTCGCTCGGGCCCTGCGTGGCCGGCTTCTGCGCTGCGGCAGCGGCCGCATTCGCCGCTGCATTGGCGGCGGCTTCCGCCGCTGCCTGCGCCGCTGGCGGCGGAGCGCCGGTGAAGTTCGTGGTGGGTCCGCGGCCCGGGTTCTGCGCGGGCGCGGGAACCGGCGGGCGCGCGCCATTGGCCTGGCCTGCGCCGGCGGCGGTGCCCAGCACGGTCGGCGGTTCGCCGCCCTGCCCGTTGAAGGTCACCAGTTCCAGGGTCTGGGTGCCGCCGGGTCCGCTGACGGTGGCACTGCGCGGCTCCAGCGCAAGCAGCTGCCAGCCGTTGACCGCATCGCCGTTGAGGCGCAGGCGCAGCGACTGCTTCTGGTCGGTGGTGAGGATGGCCATGCCGAATTCGGAGGTGAGCAGCACGCCGGTCAGGGTGACCGCGCTGGCGCTGCTGCCCGGCTCGCTGCCGCCCAGCAGGTACGGGCGCGGCTTGCGGTCTTCGGCGAACAGCGGCCGCGCGCCGATGCTGGCATACGCCTCGGCCGAGGCGATCCGTTCCGGCGCGGCCGCGGCCAGGGTCGGCAGCGGCGGTGGGGGACGGTCGCCGGCACCGGCCGGGGCGATGCGTCCACCCACGCCGAACAGCGTGGCGATCCAGATCGCGGCGGCCCACGCGGCCACGCCGCCCAGACACCAGCTGCGCAGGGGGGCCAGTTCAATCTTCATGGGTGCCCTCCTCGACCGGTTCGGCCGTGCCGGGGTCGGTCGGAGCGGCCATCGCCGAGCCGACCGGTTCCAGCCCTGCCGGCGCGGGTTCGGGTACAGGCTCGACCGGCGCGGCGGCCGCATCGCTGCCTGCACCGGGGCGGAGGTAGCCAACCAGTTCGAAGGACACGTCCAGTCCGGTGCCGGTCTCGTTGGGCGAGGCCTGGAAGCGCTGCGCCAGCAGGTTGAGGTTGTTCACGAACAGGCGCGGGCTGCCGGTTTCCAGGGTGTGCAGCACCGCCGCCATTTCCGGCACGCCACAGCGCAGGCGGACCTGCAGGGCCACGCGCGGGAACTGCGCATCGCGCGCGGTGTCGGTCAGCGGTGAGCGGTTGCTGATGGTGCAGCTGCGGTTGCCGGGACTGGCCGACGCGACCGCATCCTGCAACCGGCTCGACAAGGCGGCGGCGGCCGATTCAGCAGTGGGTTCGCGCAGGAAGCCGGGACGCCCTTCCAGCGCCGCCTGCACCTGCTGCAGGCGCTCTTGCACGGCGGTGCGCTGCTGCAGCTGGGACTGCACGCGCTGCTCGCGTTCCTGCAGCTCGGCAATGCCCTGGTTGATGTCCAGCAGCGGCCGGGTGAACCACGGATGCACCAGCAGCAGGTACGCCAGCGCGATCACCGCCAGCAGCAACGCCAGTGCCAGCCAGCGGTCACGGCGTGTTGGCGGCATTGCCATCGGCAACCTCCGGGGCGGGCGTGGCGGCGGCCGGGGCACCGGGCAGCGGCTGCAGCTCGGCGGTGAGGGTGAAGCGGTCACGGCCGGCGGCGCCGCCATCGGCCTGCAGCACGCCGGTCAGGTTGACCTTGCGCCACAGCGGTGAATCCTGCAGCAGGGAGACCAGCTGCGAGGCCTCGCGGCTCAGTCCGATCAGCTGCAGCGTGTTGCCTTCAACAGAAAGTTTTTCCAGGTAGGTGCCATCGGGCAGCAGCCGGGTGAGTTCGTTCCACAGCTCCACGGTGCTGGCATGTTCGGCGCGCTTGCCTTCCAGGAACGCGGCGCCATCCACCAGCTCCTGAAGCTGCTGGCGCTGCGCGGCGACGCGGCGCGCGTCGTGTGCGGCGGCATCGACCTGCTCGCGCAGGCGATCGGCGGCGGCCTGGCGGTTGTCCAGCAGCTGGGTGCCAGCCAGGGCCAGCAGCACCACGGTGGCCACGGCGAGCAGCAGGTTCCAGCGCCGCATCGGGTCGTGGGTGACCCGGCGCTGGGTCGGCGGCAGCAGGTTCACGCCCAGCGGCTGCCCCGCGCCATCGTCGGCATCCACGCCGGCCAGCTGCTGCGCCCAGCTGCCGGCCTGCTGCGACCACTGCTCCAGCGCCTGGCGCGGAATGACCACCAGTTCCACCTGCAGCTGGCCGTCGGGCAATGTGTCCAGTTCGCGGACGTCGTAGTGGACCTGATTGGCCTCGAACGGGGTCTGCCGGTCGATCTCGAAGCCGACCACGTCGCGCAGGCGCGGTGCAGCGGCGGCCGGCAGGCGCAGCGGGCGGCGCAGCACCGCGGCGGCCGGCAGCACCCAGTGCCGAGGCAGCGCGCGCAGGCGCGCATCCAGCACCCGCTCCAGGTCGGCTGGCGTGGTGGGCCACGGCAGTTCGGCCACGGCCTGCAGCTGGGTCGCGGTATCGCGGCGCAACACCAGCTGTTCGGCATGCCGCGACAGCAGCAGGCGCGAACGCGACCAGCCCATGGCCCATTGCCAGCGCAGCGGCAGCCAGGCCAGCAGCGAACGCCGCCACCAGCGCAGGACATTGCCCACGCCGGGCGCGAACCGTCCCCGTGCCTGCACCAGACTGTCCCGCCATGCCGTCATCGTGCTGCCATTCCCTGTTCCCAGCGAAGTACTGTGTAAGTCGTTCCCGGCGTGCCTGCCGCGCCCATGCGCACTACCGCACGCAACACCGAAACCCGTCCGCGCTCATCCAGCGCGCGGCTCTCGATACTATAGGTGCCGCTGCCACTGGCAAGCGCGCCGGTCACGTTTTCGTCGCCGGCCGCTTCGGCCCGCTCGCGTTCGGCCAGCAGGCGTTCGGCATCCAGCCCGAGCGCGTTCAACACCGGCCCGGCCGCGAACCGGGGATCCGGACGCGACTGCCGACTGTACAGGGTCAGCATCGGTTCCATCCGTTCATACAGGTCGGCGTCCATGCCCAGCACCCGCTGCAGCTCGCCGAGCGTCTCGAAGCGCCCGTTGCGCGCGCCATACGGAAGGCCGGCGGCCTGGTAGTCGGCGGTCTCGGCACCGCCGCCGGGCTGTTTGAGGCTGTCGGGATCGCGCCAATCGGCGATCGCACCCGCCAGCTGCTGGGCGCGCCCGGGTTCCACCTCCAGCGCGCGCAGGAACGCGGTCAACAAGGCGGTATCGGCCAGGTTGAGGTTGATCTTGCCGTTCTCGTCGATGATCCGCAGGTCGATCTGGCGGCCATCGAAGGTCCAGCGATAGCGGCGGCCGTCGGCCTGCCACGGCGGTTGCAGCGCGGAGGGACGAAGGCGGAACAGGGCGTATTCCAGGCCGGCGCGTGCATGCTCCTGGCCGATTGCATCGTCACCGATCACCCGCTGCTGCAGGTGCTCGACGCGCGCACTGAGCGCGAATGCGCCGACCACGGCGGTGAGCAGTGCGATCAACCACAGCACCAGCACCAGCGCCGCACCGCTCGCGCGCCTCACGAGCGCGGCCCGCGCGACTGCGACAACGCGGCCACCATCGGCGGCCATGCCGGGCCCTGCTGCGGCACGATGCGGATCTCCACCAGCAGCGGCAGCCGCCGGGTGTCCTCCCAGCGCGTCTGCCAGTCGCCCAGCTGGCCGCTGCGCGGATCGATGCCGCGGTAGCGGAACGCGACCTCGCGCAGCGCGTCGGCCAGCAGTTCCGGCGCGCGCGGCGGGGTTTCGTCGATGCGCTCGCCGTTCTGAACCAGGGTCAGTGCAACGTCCAGCCGCAGTGCATCGCCGTTGCGATTGACCTGCAGCTCATGCACGTAGGGCCCACCCCGGCCGAGATAACCCGGCAGTTCGGACACGAACAGCATGCGCTGTGGCTCGCCCTGGAAATACAGCGGTTCGCGGGTGGGATCGGGCGGTTCGGCGGCGGTGGGCAGCGCCATGCTGAGGCGGCGGCGCAGGAAGCCTTCCACCGCGCGCATGCGCTCGCTCTGCGCAGCCACGCGCTCGCCCCGCTGGGCGATGTTCATCGCCGAACGCACGGTGGCGAAGGCCAGCGCCAGTCCGCCGACCAGCAGCACGGTGGCCAGCAGCACTTCGATCAGGGTGAAGCCGCGTGCGCCGCGCCGGCTCATCGCGACGCCTCGGGCGTGTTGGGCAACAGCCGCAACGAACGCCACTGCAGGCGTTCGCCGTTGCCTTCGCCCCAGCGCACCTGCAGGGTCAGCTGGGCCAGGGTCGGCCCGCTGACGGTAGTGGCAGCGGCCTGCGGCAGCGCACTGGCGCGCGCATCCACGTACGGCTCCACCTGCAGCTCCCAGCGGTAGCGGCCGTCTTCCCAGTCGCCCTGCGAACGCCCTTCCTGCAGGGGTTCTTCGATGCCGGTCGCGGCCAGCAGCGACTGCGCGTGCAGCATCGCGCGGGTGCGCAGGTCGGCGTTGTGCACCTGGCGTGCGGCCCCGGACAGGCTGCCCAGCAGCAGCGTCAACGCCAGCGCTAGCAGCGCGAAGGCGACGATCACTTCCAGCAGCGAATAACCACGCTGGTGCTTCATGGCGCGCCCCGCACCGGGCCGGAGCGCACTTCGCCGGTGATCCAGCTCACGTCGATGCGCCACAGCGCATCGCGCATACCCAGTTCAATGGTGCCGCCACTGGAGCCGCCGTCGGGATGGAAGGCGATGCCGCCCTTGCCGTCGGCCACGCCGGCGACCTGGCCGGCACCCCGGAAATGGACCTCGAGTGCAGCGGGCAGGCTGCCGTGGCGGCCGTTGGCGGCTTCCCAGGTGCGCGCCTGCGGATCGATCAGGAAGCGCTGGCGTTCTCCGGTGGCAATGGCCTGGGTGCGTGTGTAGCGCAACTGGCTGGCCACTTCCTTGCCGGCATTGCGCAGCCGCACGCCGTCGATGCCACCGTTCATGGCGGTGGCGGTGAGCACCCCGATGATCGCGATCAGGGCCACCACCAGCAGCATTTCCAGCAGTGAAACGCCGCGCACGGCACGCCGTCGCGACAGCGCGCGCGGGCGTCGTGTCCAGCGTGGCGGGGCAGGCATGCGCAAGCGCGCTTACTCGTACTTGATGTCCGCGTCGTAGCTGGTGCCACCGACCTTGCCATCCTTGCCCAGGCTGATCAGGTCGAACGGCTGGCCTTCGCCCGGTGCGCGGTATTCCAGTGCGTTGCCCCACGGATCGTTCAGCTCGCTGGCCTTCGCATACGGGCCCAGCCAGCCGCTGCTGCCGCCCGGCTGGGTGACCAGGTCGTCCAGCTTGGCCGGCAGCTTGCCGGTATCGAGCTGGTAGTTCTCGATCTTGCCGGCCATGGTCTGCACCTGCGATTTGGCGATGTTGGCCTTGCCACGATCGGCACCACCGAGCACGCGGCTGCCGACCAGGGTGAGCACCGCGCCGATCAGCACGATGACGATGATGATTTCCAGCAGGCTCATGCCCGACTGGTTGCGCGGAGAGGAAAAGCGGACCAGCTTGCGACGGTGGATCATGGAAGCTCCTTGCAGCATGTCGGAACGAAATGCGCCACGGCGGTCAGCCGATGGCATTGGTGAGGTCGTACAGCGGCACCAGCACGGCCACGATCACCAGGCCGACCACCGAGGCCAGCACCAGGGTGATCACCGGCACCAGCGCCGACAGCAGCCGATCGATGGCGCGCGCGGTTTCCTGTTCGAAGGTATCGGCGGTCTTGAGCAGCATGACATCCAGCGCGCCGGATTCTTCGCCGACCTGGATCATCTGCAGCGCAAGCCGGGGAAAGCGCTTGCCCTTGGCCAGCGACGCAGACAGGCCACTGCCGTTCTTGACCTCGTCGCTGGCCGCGTCCACGTCGGCGGCCAGCGCGCGGTTGCCCAGTACGTTGCGTGCGATGCCCAGGCCAGCCAGCAGCGGCACGCCGTTGCGCAGCAGCGTGCCCAGCGTGCGCGCCAGCCGTGCGGTTTCCAGCTTGGCCACCAGCCCGCCGATGCCCTTGCGCTGCAGCAGCCAGCCATCCAGCGCGAGGCGCGCCGCCGGCTGCCGCAGCTTGCGTTCGATCACCAGCAGCGCCAGCGCCGGCACCACGATCATCGCCAGCCAGCCCTCGCGCACCACCAGGCCAGCAGTGAGCACCCACTGGGTGAACCACGGCAGCGCCACATCCAGGCTTTCGTACATCTGCGCGAACTGCGGCACCACGTAGCCCAACAGGAACAGCAGCGCCCCGCCGACCACCGCCAGCAGGATCGCCGGGTAGATCAGCGCATTGATCACCCTGCCCTTCAGCTCCTGGCTACGCTCCAGGTAATCGGACAGCCGCTGCAGGGTGTCGTGCAGGCTGCCACCGGCTTCGCCGGCGCGCACCATGTTGATGTACAGACGCGAAAACAACCCGTGCTGGCGTTCCAGCGCGGTGGACAGCGCGGCACCGCCGCGCACCACGTCGCGGATGTCGGTGATCACCCGCCGGCTGCGTTCGTCTTCGGGCAGTTCCAGCAGGATGGTCAGCGCGCGGTCCAGTGGCTGGCCGGCACCGAGCAGGGTGGCCAGCTGCTGGGTGAACTGCACCAGCGCGCCGCCGTCGAAGGGCTTGCGCCGCAGCAGCGCCGCCCACGGGGTGCCGCCCGCACCGCCCTCGGTGGCCAGCCGCGCCTCCATCGGCAGATGGCCCTGGTCCTGCAGCCTGGCGGCCACGTCGGCTTCGCTGGCAGCCTCCATCTGGCCGTCGAACAGTTCGCCGTGCGCGTTGAGGGCCTTGTAGCGGTACTGCGCCATGCTCAGCTTTCCTCGGTCACGCGCAGCACTTCTTCGAGCGTGGTGTGGCCCATGAGCGCCTTGGCCAAGCCATCCTCATACATGGTGCGCATGCCGGCGGCGCGGGCGATCTGTTCCACTTCGCCCATGCCGGCGCGGCGCATCACCGCGCGCCGCAGCTCGTCGTTCATCACCAGGAACTCCATGATGGTGGTGCGACCGAGGTAGCCGGTCGGCGCGATCGCCGAGGGCTGCGCGCGGTACAGGTAGATGTCTCCTTCCGGTTGCAGGCGGCGCAGCCCGAACTTGTCGATTTCCTCCGGTGAAGCCAGGTAGCGCAGCGCGTGCTGCGGTTCCAGCCGGCGCACCAGGCGCTGGGCCAGGATGCCGTTGATGGTGGAGGTGAGCAGGTAGTCTTCCACGCCCATGTCGAGCAGGCGGGTGATGCCGCCGGCGGCGTTGTTGGTATGCAGCGTGGACAGCACCAGGTGGCCGGTCAACGCGGACTGGATCGCGATGCGCGCGGTTTCCAGGTCGCGCATTTCGCCGATCATGATGATGTCCGGGTCCTGGCGCACGATGCTGCGCAGCGCGTTGGCGAAGTCCAAACCGATCTGCGGCTTGGCCTGGATCTGGTTGATGCCTTCGATCTGGTATTCGACCGGATCCTCGACGGTGATGATCTTTACATCCGCGGTGTTGAGCTGGCTCAGCGCGGTATACAGCGTGGTGGTCTTGCCCGAGCCGGTGGGGCCGGTGACCAGCAGGATGCCGTGTGGCTGCTCGAGCACTTTGCGGAACTGCGGCAGGAACGCATCGGTGAAGCCGAGCCGGTGGAAATCGAACACCACGGTGTCGCGATCGAGCAGGCGCATCACCACGCTTTCGCCGTGCGCGGTGGGCACGGTGCTCACGCGCAGGCCCAGTTCCTTGCCCTGCACGCGCAGCATGATGCGGCCATCCTGCGGCAGGCGGCGCTCGGCGATGTTCAGCCGCGCCATGATCTTGATGCGGCTGATCACCGCAGCGGTGAGGTTGGCCGGCGGGCTTTCGCCTTCGATCAGCACGCCATCGACGCGATAGCGCACCTTCAGCCGGTTCTCGAACGGTTCGATGTGGATGTCCGACGCGCGCAGTTCCACCGCACGCTGGATCACCAGGTTGACCAGGCGGATCACCGGCGCTTCGGAAGCCAGGTCGCGCAGGTGCTCGATGTCGTCGACCACGCTGCCTTCGCCGTCGGCGGTTTCAATGATGGCGCCCATCGCGCTGCGGCCCTGGCCGAACCAGCGTTCGATGACGTCATCGATCTCCGAGCGCAGGCCCACGTGCAGGCGCACCGGCACCGCCATCGCCAGCTGCACCGCATCGGCGGTGTACGGCTCCTGCGGGTCGCTCAGCCACAGGTCGAGCACGCCGTCGTGCAGCGCCAGCGGGCAGGCATGGAATTGTTTGAGGAAGCGCAGCGACAGCGGCAGCGCATCGATCAGGGATTCGGGGGGCGCTTCGGCCACGCTCTTGCCCTCCAGCAGCGGCAGCCCCAGCACCTCGGCGCAGGCCTGCGCGTGGTCGCGCTCGGACACCAGGCCCAGCCGCACCAGCAGCGGCAGCAGGCTGCCACCGGCTTCGCGCTGCAGCGGCCGCGCGCGGGCCAGGTCGGCCTCCTTCAGCCGCCCGTTGCGCAGCAACAGCGCCACGATGCGGGTTTCCGCATCCATGGCTGACTCTTCAGCAAGATCGTGGGTTACCGCATTCACGAAAGCTCTCCTGGCGACCCGCAGACTTTAGCAGTTCGCCGTGATGCCACATGCGGTGGTGGCCAATGAAAAACGGGAGCCCGTCACATGACGGGCTCCCGCAGGGTCTTCCCGGCCGTTACTGGACGGCCTGGATGCTCACGTTGCTGTAAGCCGATTCACCCACCAGCTTGATGTAGTAGGTGCCTGCCACCGGCGCGGTGAAGCGCACGGTTTCACTGTTGCCCGGACGCGCGGACTTGGCATCGAAGTCGGTCGCGGTCGGCTCGGCGCCGGCGCTGACGTACAACGACACGTTGCCGCTGCCGCCGTAGGTGAGGACGCTGAGCGTCTTGCCCGCGGTCGCTTCGAAGCTGTACAGCGTTTCACTGCCACCGGCACCGGTCAGCCCGCTGACCGCCACGCGGTTGGTGAGCGGCGTCGCATCCGGCGCGCAATCGACCGTGCACGGTTCTTCCAGCGCCTTGTCCAGTGCACCCTTGGCGTCGACGATGCCGCTGCCGATCGGGGTGGCCGCCGGGATGGTCACCGGGAAGTTGCGTGCGCTCTGCTTGAGCAGGGTCTCCAGCTGCGCCGGGGTCAGCGGGTCCTTGCCGGCCGAGGCCAGCGCGCCCTGCACCAGCGCGGCCACGGCGGCCACGTGCGGCGAGGCCATCGAGGTGCCGCCCATGCCCATGTAGCTGTAGGCACCGGAGGTCGGGGTGGTCAGGCCGTTGTAGCCGGCCTGCCAGACGTAACCGCCCGGGTTGCCGTCGACGCCACCGCCGCCGCCCGGACCGGACAGGTCCACGGCCGCGCCGAAGTTGGAGTACGACGCGATGCCGCCGGTGATGCGGGTGGCACCCACGGCGATCACGTTGGCGCAGCTGGCCGGGCGGTAGCCCGAGGCATTGGAGGCCTGGTTGCCGGCGGCCACCACCACGGTGGTGCCGCGCGAGACCGCGCCGTTGATCGCATCCTGGTAGGCCGGGTCGCACGCGCCGCCGCCGCCCAGGCTCATGTTGATCACTTCGGCCGGGTTCGGGTTGGCCGGCACGCCGGCTACGGTGCCACCGGACGCCCAGGTGATCGCATCGGCGATGTCGGACAGGTAGCCGCCGCACTTGCCGAGCACGCGCACCGGCAGCACCTTGGCCTTGTAAGCGAGGCCGGCCATGCCGACGGTGTTGTTGGTGGCTTCGGCAACAGTGCCCGACACGTGCGTGCCGTGCCAGGAGCTGTCTTCTGCCAGCGAACCGGCGTAGCACTCGTTGTCGTTCTCTACCCAGTCGCCGTAATCCAGCGCGCCGGGCACGCGTTCATCGGTCGGACGACGCGAGGTCTCGGCGTCGCTGATGAAGTCGTAGCCTTCCAGCAGCGTGCCGGCGGCGAAGTCCGGGTGCTGCGGCAGGATGCCGGTGTCCAGCACCGCCACCACCACGCCCTCGCCCTGGGCCACGTCCCACGCGGCCGGCGCGTTCACGCCGCCGGTGGCGCTGTGCAGGTGCCACTGGTACTGCGCGTAGTACTGATCGTTCGGCACCAGCTGCGCGGTTTCCTTGGCGCGCAGGTCGGCGCGCTGCAGCTTGACGTCAGCCGCGGCGTACTGGACCGACGGATCAGCCTGGATTTCCTTCAGCACCTTCTGCAGATCGGCCTGGCTGAGCTTGCCCTGCAGGCGGATCACATCGGCACCGGTGCCGAGCCGGCGCACTACCTGCGGGCTGGCTGCCGCGGCACGCGCGGTGGTGGCGCCGAGGCTGGCGCGCGAAACCGCCGAGGTCACCGTGGCCAGCTTGGCCGAGCGGTCGGAGGCAGCAGCGGTGCCGGTGCGGTACTTGACGATGATGCGTTCGGAACCCTGTTGGGCGGTGCTGGCCTGCTTCGCCGGTTCCTTGACCGGCAAACCGGCGGCATAGGCGCTGGCGCCCACGGACAGCGACAGCACGGCGGCTGCCAGCACGTTGATGCGAAGGTTCTGCTTCTTGGTCACGGTGTAATCCTCTTCAAGGTCATGGATCAAACGACTGTTCAGGCCAACACTCCATGCGGAAACCCCGGCCGGCCCTGGCCAGGGTCTCCGTGACCCGCCCCCTCAGGCCTTGCATTGCATCGGGCGCGTTACCAGCCGAAGCCGGCACCCACGCCCACCGAGCTGTCATCACTGCTGAATGCGCCGCCGACAGTGACCGTGGCGCGGTCGCTGAGGGCACGCTGGTAGCCCAGCGACAGCGCCGACTCGCCGCTCTGGAAGCCGACACCGACGCCGACGCGGTTCTGCGTGCGGATGCCGGCGGCACTGGTGGCCATGTTCAGCATCGCGGCGTTCATCGCGCCCTGGCGGTCGATGCGACGGTCCTGGTGGCGCAGGCGTTCATCGATTTCACCCTTGTAGATGTCGAAGCTGTCGGCCATCGCGCTGTAGCGCTGGTCGGTGTAGCTGTTGGCGGTGGCGATGCCACCGTCCAGCTGGCCCTTGTTGACCGCATCGGTGGCCGCGCTGCCAGCGGCCACGTTGGTGACCTGGCGTTCGGCACCGACGGCACCCACCGAGACCGTGTCGGCGCGGTCGGCGACCGAGCCCTGGCCCAGTGCGACCGAGTTGGCGGCCGTGGCGCTGGCCCCCTGCCCGATCGCGGTCGCCGAGGCGCCGCTGGCCACGGCACCGTCGCCCATCGCCACCGAGGTGACCGGTGCGACGACGGCCGCGACCGGCTGCGGTGCACCGACACTGGCAGCGGTCGGCGTGCCCTGCACGACCGGGGCGTCGGCACTGGCCACGCGGGCGGTGTCGGCGCTGGCGGCGGTGGTTTCGGCCGTGGTCGCCGCCGTATCGGCAGCCTCGGGCGTGGCCACCACGCTGGCGGTGGACGCCGACGCGGAGCGCGCACGTGCCGCGTTGCTGCTGCCACCGGCCACGCGCTGGTCGATTTCGCTGACCTTGGCATCCAGCGCCCCGAGCGCGTCACCCACGTTGTTGTAGGTGCTGCCCTGGATCACGTAGTTGGGCGCGACGAACACGCCCTGCATGCCGACGCTGGCGCCGCCGCCGAGGAAGCTGGCGGTGTCGGTCAGGGCCTGGAACAGCTGCCCGCCATTGACGGCCTGGCGGCTGCCGCTGGCGATCGACCCGGTGGCGACGTTGTCCAGGGTGGTGCCCTCCACGCCCGACAGGGTGAGCCTGTCGCGGCTGCTGTCGTCGTAGGTCAGCGCGTTGGCGGTCACGTTCTCCACCGAGCCGATGCGGTCGTCGATGTCGCCGACGCGGGTTTCCACGGCGCCCACGCGCTGGTTGGTGGTGTTGAGCTGGCCGCCGGTGACCGCATCGGTGCTGCCTGCGGCGACACGACCGGCCGCGACGTTGACGATGCGGCGGGTAGCCGGCGAATCGGTACCGTTGCCGCCACCGACCGAGACCACATTGGCCTCCACTGCACGCGACCCTGCACCCAGCGCCACCGAGTTGGCACCGGACGCACCGGCAGCGGAGCCGATGGCGATGCCGTTGGCGCCGTTGCTGACGAAGGCACCGTTGCCCACGGCCACGCCGTTGGTGGCGTTGGTCGAGGCCAGGCGGCCGACCACGGTGCTGTTGTCACCGCGTGCCGAGGCATCCGCACCGAGCGCCGTGGCGCCGGTGGCCGACGCGGTTGCCGCGGTACCCACCGCGCTGCTGCGGGTGCCGCTGGCGGTGGCGCCCGAACCGGCGGCCAGCGCATCGGTGCCGCTGGCGTTGGCCACGCCGCTGCCGCTGGCGTCGAAGTGCTGGCCCACGGCATCGGCGGTCGCCGCGACGCTGTCCAGCTGCGCCTTGTTGACCGCATCGGTGGCATTCACCGCCGCACCGACATTGGTGATGCGGCGCGTGGCCGGACCAGTGGTGCCGTTGCCGCCACCGACCGAGACCACGTTGGCTTCGGTGGCACGCGAGCCTGCGCCCAGTGCCACGCTGCCGGTGCCGCTGGCCCAGGCGCTCTTGCCCAGCGCGGTGGCGTTGATGCCGCTGTAGGCGTAGCTGTCCTGGCCGATCGCGGTGGAGCCGGCCGAGGTGGCCCAGGCCAACTGGCCGACGGCAGTGGTCTGTGCCGCGGTGGCCCAGGCGCTGGCGCCGCCGGCGAAGCTGTTGGCGCCGCTGGCCTGCGCGCTGTTGCCGATGGCGATGGCGTACGCGCCGGAGGCGGTGCTGCCCCAACCGAAGGCGGAGGCGTAGTCGCCGCTGGCTTCGGCACCGTAGCCGAGCGCGGTGGTGCGCAGCCCGCTGGCGGCACTGAACGCACCCACCGCCGTGCTGTAGTCGCTGCCCGCTTCGGCGCTGTAGCCGACGGCGGACGACTGCAGCCCGGCAGAGGTGGCGCCGGCACCGCTGGCGGTGCTGAACACCCCGGTGGCCTGTGCGCCGGCACCCAGTGCGGTGGCGCCGGTGCCGCTGGCACTGGTGGCCTTGTCGAGCAGCACGTTGCCGTTGGCATCTTCGTAGTACAGCGAACCACCGATGGCGGTGGCCGAATCGGCGGTGGCCGAGGCGTTGTAGCCCGACGCCGAGGCGTACCGGCCCGAGGCCAGCGAACCGCTGCCGTAGGCCGACGCGCCGGTGCCGAACGCGTTGGACGCTTCGCCTGCCGCCGTGGCATAGGTGCCATCGACATAGCTGCCCACGTCATCGCCATTGCCGCTGCCGGAAGCCTTGAAGTAGCGGTTGGTTTCCTCGGCGGTATCGGCCACGGCGTTGAGCTGGTCAAGGTTGACCGCGTCGGTGCCTTCGGTACCGGCGGCCACGTTGGTGATCTGCCGCTGCGCAGTGGTGGTGCCGACCGAAACGCTGTTGTCGCGGTCCGCGGTTGAACCCGCACCCAGCGCGACGCTGTTGACGCCGGTGGCGGTGGCGCTTTCGCCCAGCGCGGTGGCGCTGGCGGCATCGGCCCACGAATTCCAGCCGACCGCAGTGGCGTAGTCATCGGTGGCCCACGCACCCGCACCGAACGCCGAGGCGCCGGTCCCCGATGCACGCGCCGGGATGAAACCGAAGAACGTACTGCCACCGACCGCGACGCTTTCGTCGCCGGTGGCTTCACTGAACTCACCCACCGCCACCGCGCTGGCACCGGACGCCGTGGCGGCTGCACCGACTGCGGTTGCATAGGCATTGGAGGCGACTGCGCCATAACCCAGTGCCGAGGACAGCTCGCCGGTGGCTTCGCTGTACCCGCCGAACGCCGATGCACCGGCTTCCGACGCCGTGGAGCGGAAGCCGTTCGCCGTAGCCTGCTGGCCCGACGCGATGGCTTCGCTGCCGCCGGCCGTGCTGTACGCACCGGAGGCCTGCGCACCGGCACCCACCGCGCTGGCACCGATCTCGCTGGCGGCGGCACCGTTGCCGATGGCCACGCTGTTTTCGCCGGTCGCCTGTGCCTCGCTGCCCAGCGCGGCCGCACCTTCGCCGGTGGCGAGCGCGTTGAAGCCGATGGCGGTGGCATTGTTGGCCAGTGCGTTGGCACCACTGCCGAGCGCGCTGGCGCCATCGCCGATCGCATTGGACGCTTCACCCGCCGCCAGTGCGTTGTCGCCTTCCACATAGGCACCGGCATCGCTGTCGTCGCTGCCGCTGGCCTGGAAGTACTTGCTGGTGGTTTCAGCCACCGCAGCCACTTCCTTCAGCTGAGCCACGTTCACCGCATCGGTGTCTTCGGTACCGGCACCCACGTTGGTGATCTGGCGGTCAATCGCGTCATGCACCACGCCGGCCGCATCGGTCCAGGCTTCGGCCGCACCGACCGATACCGTGTTGGCACGGTCGGCCAGCGTGCCGGCGCCGAGCGCGACACTGTTGTCGGCGTCCTTGGTGGTCCAGGTGTTGCTGCCCACCACGGTCGAGTCCAGCGCCTGCGCGTAGCTGTTGTAGCCAACCACGGTGGCACCATCTTCGGTGGCCCACGCCTCGCTGCCGACGGCCGTGGTCTGGATGCCCTGCGTGCTGCTGTTGGCATCGGCGCCGGCCAAGGCGTTGAAGCCGACCGCCACGCCGTTCTGTGCGGTGGCCGCGTTGTTGCCCAGCGCCACGCCGTACTCACCGGCATTGGCCTGCACGCCGAACGCCGCACCGGCCACGTTGGCACGCGTGCCCTGGCCCACTGCGGTGGCTACTTCGTCCGCGTAGCTGTAGGTACCGATCGCGGTGCCGAAGAAGGCAGCCGTGGCGCCCGCGCCGAACGCACTGGCGGCCCAGCCGTCGGCGGTGGCGAAGTTGCCGATCGCCGTGGTTTCGCGACCCAGCGCCCACGCCCCGTAACCCACTGCGGTGGATGCCAGGCCACTGGATTCCGCGCCCGCACCGACCGCCACCGAGCCGAAGCCCTGCGACAACGCGCCGCCGCCGATGGCGATGGCGGCGCCGCCACTGGCGGTGCTCAGGTCACCGAGGGCAACCGCGCCCTGCCCGCTGCTGGCCGCGTTGCTGCCGATGGCGACTGCATAATCGGCGGTCGCCGTGGCATTGAAGCCCACTGCCGTCGCCTCGTTGGCAACCACCGTGCTGCCCGCACCCAGCGCGGTGGCGCCGTTGCCGATGGCATTGCTGGCCTCACCGGCCGCCAGCGCATCATCGCCGTCGACAAAGGCACCGGCATCGCTGGCATCGCTGCCGCTGGCCTGGAAGTACTTGCTGGTGGTGGCGGCGGTATCGGCCACGGCGTTGAGCTGGTCCAGGTTGACCGCATCGGTGCCTTCGGTACCGGCAGCCACGTTGGTGACCTGGCGCTCGCTGCCGGCGCTGCCGACCGACACGCTGTCGTCGCGGTCGGCGATGGAATCCGCACCGAGCGCCACGCTGTTTTCGCCTTCGGACGTCGCCGCGTTGCCCAGCGCGGTGCTGTTCAACCCGGGCGACCACGCACCACCGCCGACGGCGGTGGAATAGTTGCCGGAGGCTTCGGTCGGCAGCAGGCCGAACAGCGCACCGCCGATGGCCACGCTGTTGGTGCCGCTGGCCAGGCTGCCCTGGCCGGTGGCGGTGCTGTAGGCACCGGTGGCTTCGGCGTCACCGCCGAGCGCCACGCTGTTGGAACCGGTGGCCTGGGCGAAGCTGCCCAGCGCGGTGGCGTTGAACGCGGTGGCGGCGGCATAGCCACCGATCGCGGTGGTGTAGCCGGCAGTCGCTTCCGAGGCGAAGCCGTAGCCGGCCGACAAGGTGCCGCTGACCACGCTTTCCGCGCCGACCGCAGTGGCGCCCGAGCCGCTGGCGGTGCTGTAGTAACCCAGCGCCACCGATTCCTCACCGGCCGCTTCGGACAGCGCGCCGCTGGCGAGGCTGCCGGCGCCCGAGGCGATGCTGGCCGCGCCATTGGCAGTGCTCTGCTCGCCCGAGGCGAGGCTTTCGGCACCGTTGGCGGTGGCGTATTCGGCAGTGGCCTGTGCATCGGCACCGGTGGCGGTGGCATTGCCTGCGCTGGCAAGTGCATTCAGGCCAACCGCGGTGGCGCCGTCAGCGAGTGCGAACGCACCACTGCCGACTGCCGAGGCGCCCGTGCCACTGGCGAAGCTGCTGGAGCCCACTGCCGTGGCGTAGTCGCCATCGGTCGCAGCGTTGGAACCGGCGGCCACGCTTTCTTCGCCACCCACTACTGCCACGCCATCGCCGCTTGCCTGGAACTTGTCGGTGGCGGCCGTGAGCTGATCGACGTTGACGGCATCGGTACCTTCCGTGCCGGCCGCGACCTGGGTGATCTGGCGCTGCTGGTCGTCATTGCCGACCGACACCGTGTAGGCACGGTCGGCACGCGCGCCGGCGCCCAGCGCCACCGCGTTGGCGGCACTGGCATTGCTGCCCGCGCCGATGCCGATTGCGCTTTCACCGCCGGCGACGACGTTCGTGCCGATGGCGATGGTGTTGATGCTGTTGCCCAGCGCCTGGTAACCCACCGCGATGCTGTTGTCGCCGTAACCGAACGCACCGCGGCCGAGCGCGGTGGCGCTGTTGCCGCGCGCCCAGCTGTTGTAGCCGATCGAGGTAGCACCGCTGCCATCGGCCCAGGCCGCATAGCCGACGGCGGTGGCGTTGGCCTCGGTGGCCCACGCGCTGGAACCGAACGCGGTGGCACCATCGCTGGTGGCCCACGCGTAGGCACCGGTGGCGGTGCTTTCGCTGCCGCTGGCGAAGGCATTGTCGCCCTGCGCCACGCTGTATTCACCGGTGGCGCGCGACTTGTAGCCCTGCGCCAGGCTGTTGTCGCCGGTGGCCTGTGCGCCACTGCCGTAGGCGTTGCTCTGCGCGCCGGTGGCTTGTGCACCTGCACCGACGGCAACGGCATCCTGCGCGGCGGTGGTACCCACCGTCACCGCGTTGCCATCGGCATCCACGATCGGCGAGTTGTACTGGTCATAGGCCTGGCCAACGCCACCAATGGCGACGCTGCCGTTGCCGGTGGCGGCGACATTGCGGCCCACGGCCACCGTGTCATCGCCCACGGCGGACGCACCGTTGCCCACCGAAGTGGCGCCTGCGCCGATGGCATTGCTGGCCTCGCCAGCAGCGAGCGCGCCGTCGCCATCGGCGAACGCGCCCACGTCGCTGTCCTGCGAGCCGTTGGCCTTGAAGCGGTAGGCGGTGCCGTCCGCGGTCCCGGCGACGGCATCCAGCTGCGCCTTGTTGACCGCATCGGTGGCTTCGCTGCCGGCGGCGACATGGGTGATCTGGCGTTCGTTGCCGACATCGCCGACCGACACCGTGTTGTCGCGCACGGCGGTGGAATTGGCGCCCAGGGCGACGCTGTTGGCGCCGCGCGCGGTGCTGTAGAAGCCGACGGCCGTGCTCAGTTCGCCACTGGCCCAGCTTTCCGCACCGAGTGCGGACGCGCCTTCGCCCGGTGCGTAAGCGAAGTAGCCCACGGCGGTGGCTTCGGTGCCGGAGGCTTCGCTGAGCGTGCCGTTGGCCACGGCGTAATCGCCGCTGGCAATCGCACCGGCGCCGACCGCGGTGGCGGCTTCGCCACTGGCCTGGGTGTCGACGAAGAAGCCCAGGCCGGGAATCAGGTCGACCGGACCGCCGATGGCGGTGCTGCTGGTGCCACTGGCCGCGCTCTGCGTGCCCACCGCCGTGGCGTAGTCGCCGGTGGCATTGGCCACCGCGCCGAACGCCGACGACTGTGCACCGGCCGCATAGGCGCCGACGCCATACGACGAGGCGGCAAAGCCCGCCGCTTCCGCGCTGGCGCCGACGGCGGTGCCACCGACGCCGGCGCTGGTGGCGCCGGTATCGACCGGCACGCCGCCGTTGGTGATCAGCGGGTTGCCGTCTTCATCCACGGCAGTGCCGCCCACGGCCACGCTGCCCGGGCCGTTGGCCTGTGCGTTGGTACCGAAGGCGGCGCTGTTCTGGCCGCTGGCCAGCGCGTTGTAGCCCACGGCGGTGGCGTTCTGCGCCACCGCCGTGGCGCCGCTGCCGAGCGCGGTGGTGCCGGCGCCGAGCGCATTGGTGGCTTCGCCCACGGCCGTGGCGTTGTCGCCGTCGGCAAAGGCGCCTGCGTCGCTGTCGGCGCTGCCGGTAGCCTGCACGTACTTCGCGGTGGTGCCTGCCACCTCGCCCACCTCGTCGAGCTGGGCCTTGTTCACCGCATCACCGGCTTCGGTGCCGGCGGCGACGTTGGTGATCTGCCGTTGCAGGCCGTTGTTGTTGCCGACCGACACGGTGTCCACGCGATCGGCGTAGGAGCCTGCACCCAGCGCGACGCTGCCGACCGCAACCGCTGCGGAGTTGGAACCCAGCGCCGCACTGAAGTCGGCCACCGCCGTGCTGAACGCACCCACCGCAATCGAGGCTTCGCCGCCGCTGCCGGCGCCGCGGCCGAGCGAGGTGCTGCCCGCGCCGATCGCCAGTGCGCCGCCACCAATGGCGGTGGCGCCATCGGCGCTGGCCTCGGCCAGCCCGCCAATCGCGGTGGCTGCGCCGTTTTCGCTGGCGGCAAACGCGGATGCACCCAGCGCCACGTCACCCAGTCCGAACGCCATCGCGCTCTGCCCCACCGCAACGGTGGCGTCGCCGATGGCCAGGCTGTTCTGGCCGAATGCGCTGCCGCCCAGGCCGGCGGCAACGGCATCGCTGCCTACCGCCGTGGTGGCGTTGGCCAGCGCCTGGCTGTTGCGGCCCAGCGCGGTGGCGCCGTCGCCGTCGGCATTGGCACTGGCGCCGGCAGCGAGTGCGCCTTCGCCCTCGATACGGGCTGCATCGCTGTCGTTGCCTTCGCCGTCCGCCTTGAAGTAGCGCGTTGCGCTGGCGGCCGTTGCAGCGACGGTGTCGAGCTGCGCCTTGTTCACCGCATCGGTCGCCGCAGTACCGGCCGCCACGTTGGTGACCTGGCGTTCCTTGCCGGCATCACCGACCGACACCGTGTTGGCGCGTGCGGCGCGCGAGCCGGCACCGAGCGCCACGCTGTTGGCCGCCGAGGCGGTGCTGTTGCTGCCGATGGCCACGGCGTTCGCGCCCGATGCGGTCGCATTGCCGTCCACCACGCAGCTGTCGATCACGTTGCTGTTGAGCACCACGCAGTTGGCGTTGCCGCCCACTTCCACTGACTGCGCATGCGCGTCGGACATCGCCCCGGTCATGCCCAATCCAAGCGTCAACGCAATGGCGGTGGAGAGCACGGCGCCACCGCGCGTGGCGGAAGATCGTCGCTGATCGATGACCACGCCCGGGGTCTGGCTGCTGGCGAGTTCGGAGGCAACGACCATCTGCCCCAGTGCTTTGTTCCAGACCTTGCGATAAATCCGATTCATCGATGCGACTCCTGGTTGGCTGGTTTTGGGCAAAGCGACGCCAACGCCAGGCCGCGTGGCCCAACGTCCCCTGGGGGCGTTTTCCGCTTGATTTACTGCGTTGTGCCGGATGGCGCGCTATCGGCGCGATCAACGAACAGAGAACTCGCCATCCTTTGCGGTTGATTCCGAACTGAACGATTGCAAACTGAGAACTCAGTGTTAACGCACGGTTTCCATGGCGTCAAGACTTTGACAGACGAAAGTGTTCGAACGCGCAAGGCGTCACACATTCGACTATTCATCAACGCATTTTGTTAGATCGATGTGAGCATTCGCCATCACGCTACTTCACACATGTAACGCGCTGTAACTCGTTGGCTGTGCTCGACTTGAACGCCACCCAAAAAAAACCGCCGAACAGGTCGGCGGTCTTTTTTCACTTCTCTTTCACTCGTCTTTCACGCAGCGTGCACCGTCGTTCAGCCGCACCATACTCTTGCGTTGCGGAACATGCGCAGCCACGGCGAGTCGCCGTTCCAGTCCGCCGGACGCCAGCTGAGGTTCACCGCGCGCGGGGTGCGCTCGGGGTGGGGCATCATGATCGTCACGCGGCCATCGGTGGTGGTCAGGCCGGTGATGCCGTCGGGCGAGCCGTTCGGGTTCAGCGGGTACTGGGTGGCCACGTTGCCGTCGCCATCGACATACCGCAGCGACACGCGGGCGGCGGCCTGGTCGACGGCATTGGCGAACACCGCCTGGCCTTCGCCGTGCGCCACCGCCACCGGCAGTCGCGAACCGGCCATGCCACGCAGCAGGATCGACGGCGATTCGACGATCTCCAGCAGCGCGGTCCGGGCTTCGAACTGCTCGCTGCGGTTGCGGCGGAACTGCGGCCAGTGCTCCGCACCGGGGATGATGTCCTTGAGCTGGCTCAGCATCTGGCAGCCGTTGCACACGCCCAGCGCGAAGCTGTCCTGGCGGGCGAAGAAGCCGGCAAAGGCATCACGCAGCGCACTGCGCTCCAGCACCGAGGTGGCCCAGCCGCGGCCCGCACCCAGCACGTCGCCGTAGCTGAAGCCGCCACAGGCGGCCAGGCCGGTGAAATCGGCCAGGTCCACGCGGCCGGCGATCAGGTCGCTCATGTGCACGTCCACGCTGCGGAAGCCGGCGCGTTCGAAGATGTTGGCCATTTCGATCTGGCCGTTGACGCCCTGCTCGCGCAGCACCGCCACGCGCGGACGCGCACCGGTGTTGATGAACGGGGCGGCCACATCCTCATTGAGGTCGAAGCTGAGCTTCGGCTTCAGGCCCGGCGCGGTGAAGCTGCGCGCGATGGCGCGCTCCTGGTCGGCGTTGTCGGGGTTGTCGCGCAGCTTCTGCATGGCGTGGGTGACCGACCACCAGGCATCGAACAACGCTTCCCAGCGCCATTCAACCAGGCTTTCGCCCTGCAGCGACACGCGCACCACCGGGGCGGTGGTCGGGCGGGCGATGCGCTGGGCACATTCGGTCAGCGCATGGCGCTCGACCAGGTCGGCGAAGGCCGCGCGGTCTTCGCGGGCGATCTGCACCACCGCGCCCAGCTCTTCGTTGAACAGGCTGCGGAACGGATCATCGCCCCACGCATCCAGGGTGATGTCCAGGCCCTGGCGCGAGGCGAAGGCCATTTCGCACAGCGCGGCGAACGCGCCGCCGTCGCTGCGGTCGTGGTAGGCCAGCAGCAGGCCGGACTGGCGTGCGTCGCGGATCAGTTCGAAGAACGCACGCAGGCGCTGCGGATCGTCCAGGTCCGGCACGGCACCGGCAAACGCCGGCAGCGCGCTGTGGTCGGCGTGCACCTGGGCCAGGATCGAACCGCCCAGGCGCTGCTTGCCGGCGCCCAGGCCGATCAGCCAGAGCTCGCTTTCCGTCTCGCGGTCCAGCAGCGGGGTCAGCTGGGTGCTGGCATCGGCCACCGGCGCGAACGCGGTGATCACCAGCGACACCGGCGACACCGACTTGTGCGCCTCACCGGCGTCGTGCCACTGCGCCTGCATGGACAGCGAGTCCTTGCCGACCGGGATGCTCAAGTCCAGCTGCGGGCACAGTTCCATGCCCACTGCGCGCACGGCGTCGTACAGCAGCGCGTCTTCGCCGTTGTGGCCCGCCGCGGCCATCCAGTTCGCCGAAAGCTTTACCGTTTCCAGCGCATCGACCGGGGCCGCGCACAGGTTGGTGATCGCCTCACCCACTGCCATGCGCGCCGAGGCGGCGGCATCGAGCAGCGCCAGCGGGGTGCGCTCGCCGATCGACATCGCTTCGCCGGCCAGCGTATCGAAGCCAGCCAGGGTGATGGCAACGTCGGACAGCGGCAGCTGCCACGGACCGATCATCTGTTCGCGTGCGGTCAGGCCACCGACGCTGCGGTCACCGATGGTGACCAGGAAGTTCTTCGACGCCACCGACGGGTGCGCGAGCACGCGCAGGCCAGCGTCGTGCAGGTCCAGGCCAGCGGTCTTCAGCGACGGCCAGCGCGGCGCCGGCGGGTGCGCGGTGTCGCGGTGCATCTTCGGCGGCTTGCCGAACAGCACGTCCATCGGCAGGTCGATCGGGGCGTCGGCCGGAATGTTGCCGACCGTCGCGCCATAGGCGACCACCAGGCGTTCTTCGGCCGTGGCCACGCCGACCGCGGCGAACGGGCAGCGCTCGCGCGCGCACAGCGCGGCGAACTCGGCCAGGCGCGCCTGCGGCACGCCGAGCACATAGCGCTCCTGCGATTCGTTGCACCACAGCTGCATCGGCGACAGCGACGGGTCATCGGTGGGCACCTTGCCCAGGTCGATCACGCCGCCCACGCCGGAGTCGTGCAGCAGCTCGGGAATCGCGTTGGACAGGCCACCGGCGCCGACGTCATGGAACCAGCGGATCGGGTTGTCCAGGCCCAGCGCGACGCAGCGGTCGATCACTTCCTGGCAACGGCGCTCCATTTCCGGGTTGTCGCGCTGCACGCTGGCGAAATCCAGGTCCTCGGCGCTTTCGCCGGAGGCCACCGAACTGGCGGCACCGCCGCCCAGGCCGATCAGCATGGCCGGGCCACCGAGCACGATCACCGCATCGCCCGGCTGCAGCTTGAGCTTTTCGACCTGGACCTGGTCGATCGCACCGAGGCCGCCGGCCAGCATGATCGGCTTGTCGTAGGCGCGGGTCAGGCCGTCGCCTTCGGGCAGCTCGAAGCTGCGGAAGTAGCCCAACAGGTTCGGGCGGCCGAATTCGTTGTTGAACGCGGCGCCGCCGAGCGGACCTTCCAGCATGATGTCCAGCGCCGGCGCCATGCGCGGGTTCAGCGCGCGCGGCGCTTCCCACGGCTGCGGCAGGGTCGGGATGCGCAGGTGCGAGACCGAGAAGCCGGTCAGGCCGGCCTTGGGCTTGCCGCCGCGGCCGGTGGCGCCTTCGTCGCGGATCTCGCCGCCGGCGCCGGTGGAGGCGCCCGGGAACGGCGCGATCGCGGTCGGGTGGTTGTGCGTTTCCACCTTGATGCAGAACGCCGAATCGACCACCGCTTCGCTGCGGTATTCGCCCGTGGCCGGGTCCGGCCGATAGCGCGCGGCCGGGAAGCCGGCCACCACCGCCGCGTTGTCGCTGTACGCGCTGAGCGTGTGCTGCGGGGTCTGCTGGTGGGTGTTCTTGATCATTCGGAACAGCGAATGGGCCTGGTCGGCGCCATCGATGGTCCAGCTGGCATTGAAGATCTTGTGCCGGCAGTGCTCCGAGTTCGCCTGCGCGAACATCATCAGTTCCACGTCCGACGGCTTGCGGCCCAGCTCGCCGAAGCGCTGGCGCAGGTAGTCGATCTCGTCCTGGGCCATGGCCAGGCCCAGGCGGCGGTTGGCCGCTTCCAGGTCTTCCAGCGCTACCCGCTCCAGCTCGCCACGGGCCGGCGCGGTGAACAGCGCCTGGGCCTGGGCGGCGTCGTCCAGCACCGACTGGGTCATCGGGTCGTGCAGCGCGCGGATGACCGCCTCGCGCGCGGCCGCGTCGGCCGGCCAGCCGGCCAGGTCGATGCGCAGGCCACGTTCCACCCGGCGGATCGGCTGCCCGGCGCCACGCACCAGTTCGGTGGCCTTGCTCGACCACGGCGACAGCGTGCCCAGGCGCGGCACCACGAAGCGGCTGGTTGCCCCGTCCTCGCGTACTGCCGGGGCCGGCTCGGCTTCCAGGATCCGGGTCAGGACCACCGGGTCCGGGGCGGCATCGCCCTCGGTCTGGATGAAGTACACATGCCAGGCACCGGTAATGCGCAGATCGGCGGCCAGGGACTGGAGGCGGGATTCAAGACGTTCGCGGCGGAACGGCGAAAGGGCGGATGCGCCCTCGAGGACCATCATGTCCGGGGAACCGTGGTTGGGAACGGGGCCCACTATTGTACCGGTCCGTGCCGGCCGGTGGTCGGTCCCGGGGTCGGTTGCAGCCGACTCCCGGTGCTCCGCCTGAACGAACCGGCGCCCCGAACCTTGCGCTGGCGCACGGATTGGGCACGCAAACCATGACAACGTTGCCACCACCTGCCCGGCACACCGCCGGCGGGCCCCGCGTCCGCCCCCTCTGCTGTTGCCGGCCTCTCTCACCGGCCCCGGACCTGCTGCAACGCTGGCGACACCCTGCCGTCCAGCGCCCACCACCTGATCGGAGTACGACATGGCTGACCCGATTGCGCGCAGTACGGTGACATCGTTATCTCCCCGCCGCCCCGCCCGGCCCCGCCGCTGGCTGCTGGCCCTCGCCCTGGGTTCGGCGGCCCTGAGCCCCGGCCTCGCCCTGGCCGCCAGTTGTACCGGCGTGCCGGAGTGGAACGGCAACGTGATCTACCTGGCCGGCAGCACCCTGCAGAAGGGCGGCGTGCTGTACCGGGCCAACCAGGACATCTGGAATGCCCCGCCCGACCACCCGGCCGGTGCGCCGTACTACACCAACCTGGGCGCCTGCGACAGCGGCGGCAGCAACCAGCCACCCAGCGTCAGCCTGACCTCGCCGGCCAACGGCGCCAGCTTCAGCGCCGGCAGCACCATCACCGTCAGCGCCAACGCCAGTGACGCCGACGGCAGCGTGAGCAAGGTCGAATTCTTCCGTGGCGGCACCTCGCTCGGCATCGACACCAGCGCGCCCTACAGCGTGAGCTGGGCCAACGCGGCGGCCGGCACCCATACCTTCAAGGCCGTGGCGACGGACAACAACAACGCCGTGACCTCGTCGGCCACGGTCAGCGTGACCGTCAACGCCGCCAGCAACGACACCACCCCGCCCAGCGTGCCGGGCGGCCTGTCGTCGCCGTCCAAGACCGCCACCACCGTCAACCTGGCCTGGAGCGCGGCCACCGACAACAGTGGCGGCAGCGGCGTGGCCGGCTATGACGTGTACCGCAACGGCACCCTGGTCGGCTCGCCCAACGCCACCCAGTACACCGATGGCGGCCTCACCGCCAGCACCGCCTATACCTACGCCGTGCGGGCCCGCGACAACGCCGGCAACGCCTCGGCCCGCAGTGCCACGATCAGCGTGACCACCAGTGCAGGGGGCGGCAGTGGCGGCAACAAGCGCGTCATCGGCTACTTCACCCAGTGGGGCATCTACGGGCGCAACTACCGGGTCAAGAACATCGACACCAGCGGTTCGGCCAGCAAGCTGACCCACATCAACTACGCCTTCGGCAACGTGCGCAACAACCGCTGCGAAGTAGGCGTCACCCAGGCCTCCGACCCGAACACCGGGGTGGGCGGCGATGCGTTCGCCGATTACACCAAGGCCTTCCAGGCTGGTGAGAGCGTCAGCGGCAGCGCCGATACCTGGGACCAGCCGCTGCGCGGCAACTGGAACCAGCTCAAGCAGCTCAAAGCCAAGCACCCGAACGTGAAGGTGCTTATCTCGCTCGGTGGCTGGACCTGGTCGCGCGGCTTCTCCAGCGCGGCGCAGCCGGCCAACCGCCAAGCCTTCGTGGCCTCCTGCATCGACGCCTACATCAAGGGCAACCTGCCGGTGACCGACGGTGCCGGTGGCGTGGGCGCGGCGGCAGGCGTGTTCGACGGCATCGACATCGACTGGGAATACCCGGTGGCGTGCGGCATCGCCTGCGGGACACCGGCCGACAATGCCAACTTCACCGCGCTGATGGCCGAATTCCGCCGCCAGCTCGATGCGGTGCGCCCGGGCCTGCTGCTCACGGTGGCGGTCGGTGCGGGCATCGACAAGATCCGCGTGACCGATCCGGCGGCGTATCACCCGTACCTGGATTTCATCAACGTGATGACGTACGACTTCCACGGCGCGTTCGATCCGAAGACCGGGCACCATTCGGCGCTGTTCGATTCGCCGGCCGATCCGTCCACCGGTGATGTGAAGCTGTACAACAGCAACGATGCGATGGAAGCCTTCCTCGCCCGCGGGGTGCCGGCCAGCAAGCTCAACCTGGGCATCGGCTTCTACGGCCGCGGCTGGACCAACGTGCCCAACGTCAACAACGGGCTGTACCAGACCGGCACGGCCGCACCGGGTACCTACGAGGCGGGCATCGAAGACTGGAAGGTGTTGAAGAACCTCAACCATCCGGTCTTCACCGACGCCACCGCGCGGGCCACCTGGAGCTACAACGGCACCACGTTCTGGAGCTTCGACACCCCGGCGATGGTGACCGAGAAGATGGGCTACGTGAAAACCCAGGGACTGGGCGGTGCGTTCTTCTGGGAGTTCAGCGGCGATGACACCCAGGGCACGCTGGTGAACACGATCAGCAATGGGTTGAAGTAAGCGGCAGCGCGCCCGGAGCGGCATCGCTCCGGGCGCTTCGTTTCGTATTGTCCATGTCGCGACCACCGCAAAGTGAATCGTTTTTGAAAGTAGCGGCCAAGTGCAGTAGACAGAATGATGCGGTCAATGACTCAACCCGCATTGGAACGTCCCGCATGCCCAGTCCGCCTGCCACCGTTGCAAGCACAGCCGCTGCCGCGCCCTGGCTTGGCACGTTCGCCGGTACGCCACCACAGGTACCAGCGCGCCCTTCAGCGTCGAACGCACCACGGGCTTCTGCTTCGCCCGCGACGGTTGCGAACCGGCCGACGCCACTGCGCGATGTGACCAACACCGTCGCCGCGTCACCCGACGCCGTCCTCGATCAGGACGTCTGGGGCAGCGACTTCGAGGATGTGGCCTACACCGAGGTGGAACAGGCGGAATTCGATGTCCGCTTCGCGCACGAGACGCTGGAGATTGCCAACGCGCAACGCGATTGGTTTGCGCCACCCTCGCAGGAAAGGTTCAATCGCGACTGACCGCGACGTAGCTGCGCACACGTGCAGCCGCCTGAGCATTTTCTGAAAGCCGCCGCGGACTGCCATTCAATAATGGTGGTCCTTTCCCTTATGGCGCATTGCATTCCATGCGGATCCCTACCGCCCTGCTGCGCATTGGCGCTGCACTCGGCAACCAGAAGGCGCAGAAGACGCTCGACGGCCCGCGCTCGCTCAAAACAATCACCCTCAAACAGATCCGGAACCAACTGCCCACCGGATGGTTCCATAAGCCTCGCATCGATCCCGGCGTTGTGGTCAACATTCCCCGCGCCCGGCTGGCAGCGCTGCCACCGCATCCCGGGCTGCATGCCGCCACGCCAACGCAACCGTGCATGCCAACGTCGGTTTCCAACCGCCTGCCCTGCATTGTTGCCAGCAAGGACACCAGTTGGCTGCATCACGGGCCGGGCGCGCGCATCCCGGTGCCGCAGAACGGCAGGGAACTGCATCCGTTGGGCCTGCAGCGGCCGTCCGTTGCTCAGGAAGCACCGGGACAGATGGATACGCTGGACCGGCAGGCAAAGGCGCTGATCCAGGCGGAAAAAGATCCGACCACCTTCTTTGGCGAAATGGGCGAGTACCCGGCAGAAGCCATTCATGTCGACAGCATCGTGCCGATGGTCCGCCAGCCAGACGTGCTGATTCCCGATGCGGACTATGCCAGCGACAGCGCATCGATAGCAGCGCTGAACGACAGTGATTCCGAAGATGAGTGGGAAACGTTGACGCCCGAAGAGCAGAAGGCAGCGGACCAGCAGTTCGACAAGGAAACGCGTGAGATTGAAGCTTTCGAGGCAATGTTGAACGGCTACGCTGAGGAACCGGCTCCGCCCGCGTTCGACAGCCTTCCGCCCCCTCCGCCGCCGCTGCCTGCAACGATCGGTGCGACCGAGTTCACTTCAACGCCGTCATTGGCACTGGAAAGGAGCACCGGACCTGCATCGCCGTTGGACCATGCCATCGATGCTTTGAAGCTGAAAGTCCCGGCGGCTGTAGCAGCGCGCCAAGCCAGGGCACTCTGGGCTGAACTGCCGGGCCACACCGCAAGTGAATCGCTTCGGGCCGTCCCCAAGGCACCGGCTTCGCTGCTGGAGGCCTTCGCAGAGCTGGACAGGAGACACGGCTTGATCGAGGCGGCAAAAGACTGGGCCAAGCCTGAGGAACACTCCGACGCGACTTCCAGCTCCGGCGATTCCGGGCTCGGACCAGACAGCCCGGCGCCTGACTACAGCGTGGGCGATCACGAATGGGGCGAATCGACCGCCTGAGAATTGAATGACGATCCGGAGCAGCAGCGCCGGAGCGTCTCGGGCTCAGTTGGCCTGGCGCTCCAGCGCCTTGAGCAGCTGTGCCGGCGGCACATAGCCGCCCAGCTGGGTCCCGTCGGCGGCGAACACCGCCGGGGTGCCGCTGACGCCCACCTGCTGGCCGAGGTTGTACTGCATGGCCACCGGGCTGGTGCAGTTCTTCGGCGCAACCGGCTGGCCCTGCTTGGCGCTGGTCAGCGCCTTGCGGCGGTCGCTCGCGCACCAGACCGAGATCATGTCGGTGAAGTCCTTGCTGCCCGGGCCCATGCGTGGGAACGCCACGTACTCCACAGTGATGCCCATGCGGTTCAGCTCGGGAAGGTCCTGGTGCAGCTTGCGGCAGTACCCGCACTCGATGTCGGTGAACACGGTGAGCGTGTGCTTGGGATTGGCCGCAGCGAACACGATGCGGTCACCGCGCGGCACTTTGTCCAGCAGCTGCTTGCGGTAGGCCAGCAGGCCGGCGCTGCTGGCCGGGGCGCGGTTCTGGATGTCGTACGGCTGGGACTGCATCAGATAGCGGCCGTCGTCGGACACGTACAGCACCTGCCCGCCCACCAGCACTTCGCGGAAGCCCGGGAACGGGGCCGCGCCGATGTAGTCGGGCTTGAACTTCGGGTCCAGACCGGCCAGCGCGCTGCGCACGGTCTGGTCGGCGTTGGCATTGGCCGGCGCGGCGCTGCTGGCCGGCTGGGCGCCAGGCTTGGCGGCCGGCGGCGCCGGCTGGGCGCAGGCGGTCAGGCTGAGCGCACCGCACAGCGCCACGGTAAGGACTCGAAGCATCTGCAGTTCCACGGTAAAAGGTGCCTGATTCTCGCACAGCCGCTCCCGCGGCGACGTCACGGCGGGCGCCTTCGGCCCGCCTGCGGGTGCGGCGAGGGAATCGTGAAAGCGCTCGCCCATCAGTGCGTGCACGCTCGCTGCCCCTCCGTCCGCCCTGCCCCTTTCCCGTGCATTCCCTTTCATCGATCACGCTTTCGTTCAAGGCCCATGTCCTCCGCCGCACCTCCGCCCGCGTGGCGCTGGCGGCCGGCTCCCACGACGGCGGGCGCTTCCATCGCGCCATGAACAGCATCCAGAACAGAGAAGATCGGCTGTCCGGACGTTTCTGGAGCGGCGCGCTCAGCGCGCCGAAGCTGGTGGACCGCGCCGCCCAGCTGGCCCGGCTGCGCGAGCAGCTCATTCCCTCCCACCACGTCGCCGACCGCGTCGAGCGGCTGGAGCAGGTGCTGAACCGCTGTGGCGACCGTCGGCCGCGCTGGGTGTCCAACATCGGGCCACGCGCGCAGGCCATGCAGGCACTGGTCGCGCCCGATGCGGTGCTCGCTCGCGCGCGCGCCGCACTGGCCACGCTGTTCTGGCAGGGTGAGCTGACCACGCTTCCTGACTTCAAAGCCGCTTACCTGCGTGCCAACCCACCGGACATCAATGACCCGGACCGTGCGGCCGACCTGCACCGGGCCGCCATGGAACAGCTGTACGCACAGGCGCCAGCGGTGGAACACGACGGTCAGAAAGCGCTGCTGTTTTCTTTCGGGGCCCGCGTGGCGCCCCAGCACCGTCCTTCGGTTGCATCGCTGTCGCCCAGCCGCGCTTCGCGCAACGACGCGGTCAACGGGTGGTGGAACACCGCGATGCTGGCCGATGCGTCGGCGGGTTCGGACAGCGACGTGGTGTCCGACGATGGCAGCTGCAGCACCGCCTCCACCGCCTGGGTGGCGATCGGCGAGCCCCGGGAAAGCTACGCCTGAGCGGCAGCGCCGTGCGCCACTACCCCCTGGGATGGTGGCGCGCGTGCAGCTTCTGCAGGTGCTCGCGTGCCACCAGCGTATAGATCTGGGTGGTGGACAGCGAACTGTGGCCCAGCAGCATCTGCAGCGCGCGCAGGTCGGCGCCGCGGTTGAGCAGGTGGGTGGCGAAGCTGTGGCGCAGCCCATGCGGGCTGATCCGCACCGGGTCGATCCCGGCCAGCGCGGCGTACTTCTTCACCAGTGACCAGAACTGCTGGCGGCTCAGCGGCTGCAACGAGGGTTCCAGGAACAGCGGCACCTCGCCGTCCCGCGCCGGCACGGTGCGCGTGCCGACCAGCTGCGGCCGCGCTTCCCGCAGGTAGCGCTCCAGCCAGTGCTGGGATTCCTCGCCCAGCGGCACCAGCCGTTCTTTGCTGCCCTTGCCGGTCACCCGGAGCACGCCCTGGCGCAGGTTCACCGCGTTGGCCGGCAGTTCCACCAGCTCGCTTACGCGCAGGCCGGCGGCGTACATCAGCTCGAGCATGGCGCGGTCGCGCAGGCCCAGTGGCTGCGCCACCTCGGGTGCGGCGAGCAGCGCATCGATCTGGCTCTCGGCCAGCGCCTTGGGCAGCAATCGTGGCAACCGGGGCGGATCAAGCAGCGCGCTGGGGTCTTCGCTGCGCTGCCCGCGCCGCACTGCATCGGCGAAGAACGCGCGCAGCGCCGACAGCAGCCGCGCGTTGCTGCGCGGCGACCAGCCGTGGCGCGCGCGCCAGGCCAGGTAGTCGAACAGGCCGGCGCGGTCGATCCCAGCCAGCCCGTTGCCGGCGCCGTCGCGCCAGCGCGCCAGCCCTTCCAGGTCGCGCCGGTAGCTGTCCAGGCTGGCCCGGGCCAGGCCCTGCTCGGCCCAGACCGCGTCGAGGAAACGCTGGATGAGCGCGTCGTCGTCAGCGCGCAGGTCGGGCAGGTGCTGCACCAGCTGGCGGCGCGCGGCGGGAGTGGCGGTGTCGGACATGCCCACAGGATACGGAGGCGGGGCCGCGTCGGCCATCCACAGCGGACGCCGGCGCGGGTATGCTCGGCGCATGAGCGCACCTACCGCTGTGGCCACGGATACCGCCCGCCCTGCATCGCTGCTGGTGTGGCGGCTGCTGTCGCTGCTGTATGACTTCTTCCCGGCGCTGGCGCTGTGGATGCTGGTCGGCGCGCTGTTCACCGCCGGCTACGCGGCCGGCCACGCCGCGCGCGACAACATCGCGCCGTTCAGTGCGCTGCAGTGGCTGCTGTGGGGGTGTTGCTGGGTCGTGACCGGCGTATATGCGGTCGAAAGCTGGCGGCGCGGTGGCCAGACGTTGGGCATGCGGCCGTGGCGGTTGCAGGTGGTGAGGGCCGATGGGGGTGCGCCTACGCTGGGGCAGTTGTGGGTGCGTTATGCGGTAGGAACCGTGTCGGTGCTGCTGGCCGGGTTTGGGATGTGGTGGGCGTTGGTGGATCGGCAACGGCTGACGTGGCACGACCGGGCAAGCGGCACCCGGTTGTTGCGATTGCCGAAGCGATAAGAACGCGGCGCAGACCGCCTGGGCCGACCAACGGTCGGCGCTACCGGGCAGGTCAACGTTCGTTGGGGGTTCGCAGGGGCTCGTGTTGCATTGGCGCCATGCATCCGGAGCCGATGGTGAACCATCGAAATGCAACCGGCGCCCAGGGTTGATTGATCCCGATCCCAATGGGCCCGTATGAATTCGTAGCCCCGGCCGTTGGCCGGAAACCGCGCGCAGCGCGGCTCAAGCGTCCAACACCGATCCAACGCCGGTTGCGACCACCCCACCGACGTTCAGACCCAACCGAAGCCGCCCGTCACCCCATCACCCCGACTTGCGCCGGAACAGCATGCCCGATACCACCAGCATCACGATCGGCGGCAGTGCGTAGGCGATGCGGTAATCGAACTTCAGCGCGCCGGCCATGCGCCCGAAGAACAGCTGCAGCAGCCAGAAGCCCAGCGCGAACAGGATGCCCAGGAACAGGCGCTTGCCCATGCCGCCGCTGCGAAGCGAACCGAACGCGAACGGGACGGCGGCCAGGCACAGCGCCAGCACGTTGAGCGGGTAGAACCAGCGGCTCCAGTAGATGTCCTCGTAATCGCGCGCGTCCAGCCCGTTGCGCTTGCGGTACTCGATGCTGGTGCGCAGGTCGCGCGCGGCCAGGTTGCGCGGCTTGGAGAACCCGGAGGCCAGCGCGCCCGCATCCAGCTTGGAATCCCACTTTTCGGTGTCCACGGTGGTACGGGTGGCCGAACGCTCGCCGAAGGTATCGCGGCGCACCTTGTTCAAGGTCCAGCCGTCGGCCGTGTGCTCGACCGTGCCGGCATGGGTCACCGACGCAATGTTTCCGTCCGGTGCGATCTGGTAAAGGCGCACGTCGCTGAGCACCAGCCGCGTGCCGCCACCGGGCAGCAGCTGCTCCTCGCCACTGGTCGCGGTAAGGAAGGTGTCGCCTTCACGTACCCAGATGCCCGCGTACCGCGACGCAGACAGGTTCTGCCCCGACTTCGCACTGGCCCGGATGCTGTCGGAACGGTTCTGCGCCCACGGTGCCAGCGTCTCGCCGTTCACCACCATCACCGCCGTCATCAGCGACAACGCGATCGCCACCGAGGCACTGAGCCGCTTGCGCGACAGCCCCAGCGCGCGCAGCGCGGTGAGCTCGGACGTGGCGGCCATCTGGCCCAGCCCCATCAGCGCACCGATCACCGCTGCGGTCGGGAAGAACGTGTAGGCCCGGCGCGGCACGGTGTACAGCACCGAGGCCGCCGCATGGCCGAGCGTATAGCCGCCCTTGCCCACGTCCTTGAACTCGCCGGAGAACGCCATCACCACGTCCAGGCCGACCAGCACGGCCCAGGTCAACAGCACCGTGCCGAACACCGCCCGGCCCAGGTAGAAATCAAACCGCATCGGGTGGAGCTTCATGCGGTCCTCCGCGGGCGCGAGAGCTTGCCGTCGCGCAGGTACATCCAGATGGCCAGCGCCAGCAACGGCAGGCTCAACCACCACAACCCCACTGTCGCCGGCACCTTGCCGTCCGCGATCCAACGGGTACCAATGAACATCAGGTTCATGCCGACCATGTAGGCAAGGAAGGCGAACATCATCCTGCCGTAGCGCTGCTGGCGCGGCGAACTGCGCGCCAGCGGCAGGGTCATCAACGCAAACGCCAGGGCGATCAGCGGAGGGGTGATGCGCGAGTGCAGCTGCGCCTGGGCTTCCGGCCGGGGGTCGCCGAACAACCGGCCGGTCGGCAGCAGCTCGGGGTCGTTTTCGTCGCGGGTGATGGCGCCATCGGGCAGCGCAACGTCGTTGCGGACGAAGGTCATCAGCCGGTAATCCAGCGCGCCGTTGGCCGGGCCCTCGATCTGGTGGCCGTCATTGAGCTGCAGGTAGCGCTGGCGGTCGCCCTCGAAGAACATCTTGCCGGTCGCGGCCGACATCACCTCGATACGGTCGCCGCGGCTGCGCTGGACGAAGATCCGCCCCAGCCCGCTGCCGTCGGCCGAGACGGAGGACAGGTAGACCACCCCCCCATTGGACAGCATGGTGAACTTGCCCGACTCCAGCCCGGCCATGACCAGGCTCTTGTTGGCGTCTTCAACCATCTGCTCGCTGGTCCGGTCGGCCCACGGGCCCAGCCACAGCGAGCACAGGGCGATCAGCCCGACCACCGGCAGCACCAGCATCAGCACCGGCCGCAGCAGCCGCTTGGGGCCCACCCCAATGGCGGTCAGCACCGCCATTTCCGAATCCCGGTACAGCCGCGCGGTGGCCAGCAGCAGGCCCAGCATCAGCGCCAGCGGCAGGATCAGCGGCATGTAGACGATGAACTGCAGGCCCAGCTGGGAGAACAGCAGGCGGGCAGGCAGGCGGCCGTCGGCGATGTTGCCGAGGATGTCCACCAGCACGCCGCCCACGCTCACTACCAGCAATACGATCAGGGTGGCCAGAAAACTCTGGACGAAATCACGCAGGAGATAGCGATCGAGCTTCGACATGGGGCGGTGGTTTAAACTCTCGGATTCGTTCGCGTGGCTGCCCAGTCTACTGACGGGACGTAAACAGTTCGCGATTGTACGTTTTTGCCAACGGAATCTGATCAATGGCCCTGGAATTCACCCTGAACCACGCTGCCCCGGCCTCGGCCGAGGTCGACTGCGTCATCGTTGGCGCCTATGCCGACCAGACCCTGAGCCCGGCGGCACAGGCCCTGGACGCCGCGTCGGGCGGCCGTCTGACCGCCCTGGTCGCCCGCGGCGATGTCAGCGGCAAGACCGGCGCCACCACCCTGCTGCATGACGTGCCCGGCGTGAAGGCCCCGCGCGTGCTGGTGGTCGGGCTGGGCGAGCCGGGCAAGTTCGGCGTGCCGCAGTACCTCAAGGCGGTGGGCGATGCCAGCCGCGCGCTGAAGAGCGGGGTCATCCGCCACGCGCTGTTCACCCTGGCCGAGATCGAGGTCAAGGGCCGCGATGCCGCCTGGAACATCCGCCAGGCCGTGATCAGCGCCGACCACGCCGCTTATCGCTACACCGCCACCCTGGGCACCAAGAAGGCCGAGGCCCCGGGCCTGGCCACGCTGGCCATCGCCGGCACCGACAGCCAGGCGCTGACCCAGGGCCAGGCCATCGCCGCCGGCGTGCAGCATGCCCGCGAGCTGGGCAACCTGCCGCCGAACCTGTGCACCCCGGCCTACCTGGCCGAATCCTCGGTGGCTTTCGCCCAGGCCCATGCCGGTGCCGAAGCGGAGATCCTGGACGAGACCCAGATGGAAGCGCTCGGCATGGGTTCGCTGCTGGCCGTGGCCCGTGGCTCGGCCAACCGCCCGCGCCTGGTGGTGCTGAAGTGGAACAACGGCGGCGACGCCAAGCCGTACGTGCTGGTCGGCAAGGGCATCACCTTCGATACCGGCGGCGTGAACCTGAAGACCCAGGGCGGCATTGAAGAGATGAAGTACGACATGTGCGGTGGCGCCAATGTCATCGGCACCTTCGTCGCGGCGGTCACCGCCAAGCTGCCGCTGAACCTGGTGGTGGTGGTCCCGGCGGTGGAGAACGCCATCGACGGCAACGCTTACCGCCCGTCCGACGTGATCACCTCGATGTCGGGCAAGACCATTGAAGTG
>Ga0160441_100322_pt1 | contig 43202 bp, 32 predicted proteins | sample HID1971K_E1MG_FD_108260 | JGI IMG/M metagenome (GOLD analysis project Ga0160441, IMG submission 108260) | Enriched millipede-associated microbial communities from UW Madison campus, WI, USA - HID1971K_E1 MG | ecosystem: Host-associated > Arthropoda: Insects > Digestive system > Unclassified ... | reverse complement strand
GATAAGGTGTATTTAACGAATTATAGGCTGTGATCAACAGGGCGCCCGGTTCGATATTCGATGTCCCTTCTTCCAGCTCTCCTTTAAACTCTTCGTTCAGTTTGGTACAGGAGAATGCTCCTGTGACGACTGAACCAGCGATTACTATATATATTAAAGATCTTAGTTTCATTTTTTTGTTTTTTAGTGTTGTCCCGTAACTTGTATGGCATCGTTAAAGCGAAAAATTGACTCCTAAAAGGATATTTCTGGCTGGTGGATAAGGCAGGTATTCGATCCCTAGAGATGGAATCCCGTTAGTGGACCCGTCCGTATTGACCTCTGGGTCAAAGCCTGTATATTTGGTCATGATAAAGAGGTTTTGTCCCGTCAGCGACACATTCAGGTTTTTGAAGGTACTACCGAGATCTCCCAATCGATAACTCAAGGTCAGATTAGCGAGCTTGAGGTAGTCGCCTTTTTCCAGAAACCGGGTAGAGGGCGCAGACGAATTGGAAGTGGACTCCTTCACAGTGGTATCAAAGAATGCCGAGCCGATATTACGGGAAGATAGATTACTGATTCCCAAAGTGGTGGCTGCAGTATTGTTGAATAGGTAGTGTCCCATCGCTCCATTCAGATTGGCGGAGAGGGAAACTTTCTTGTAAGATACATTGGTCGAAATCCCCACCAAAGTCTTCGGATTGGGGCTATTGGAATAGAATTTATTGATAGCTGGATCGTTGGCGCTGCTGATGCTCCCATCTTGACCCCGATACATGCTCATGCCCGTTTGTGGATCTATTCCCTGATAGTCGGCCAGATACCACACATTCAATGGCTGTCCATTGACCATGCGCTGTCCCAGTACCCCAGAAAAGCCCTGCCCTCTCAAAGCACCTGTTTCGTAATACCCCACTAGACCGCTTACACTATTTTTAAGAAAAGTGGCATTACCGGTCAGATCCCAGGTCCAGTCCTTACTTTTGACGATGGTACCTGTCAAGGAAACTTCGACACCTTTATTGACGATCTCACCATCCAGATTGACCCATATACGGCCTGCTGGCGCGGGCTGAGCGAGTGTCTGCTCAAAGAGCGCATCGGTAGTCTTTTTATTAAAATAATCGATGGAACCGTAAAGACGATTGTCTAATATGGCAAAGTCGATACCTGCATTCAAGGTCGTGGATGTTTCCCATTTTAAGTCCGAGTTGCCGTAATTGGCCTGGCCTACACTCTGGCTACCAAAAACAAGCCTATTCAACGAAGCGCCAGAAGGAAACTCCTGATTACCGGTTTTGCCCCAACCCAATCGCAATTTCAACTGACTGATATTGGTATTGGATTTCAGAAATTCTTCCTCCGCTATGTTCCAGGCGAGTGCAAGTGAGGGAAACATGGCATATTTGTTATTCTCCCCGAATTTGGTTGAGCCGTCCCTTCTGACTGTCGCAGTAAGCAAATAGCGATTCAGATAATTGACTCCTCCACGCGCAAAGACAGATTGCAGCTGATTGGTCGGACTTCTGTAGGAGGAGATCTCCCGTCTTGAAACCGGCGAATACTGCAGGTAGTCAAAGTAGTCAAGTCCCAAAAAGTCGAATCCGCTACCAAAGGATATGTTATTGTTGTAATTGTAATCCAGGTATTCATATCCTGCGACTGCATTGACATGCCAATCCTCACTTACTTGCTTATTATAAGAAAGCATGTGGGTCATCTGCAGATTGGTCTCCCCATTATTGGAGATAAATGCTTCTTCGTCCTTCGTTTTGGAAGGATCGATGAGTCCTGCTCTATACATCCCTTGGCGATTGCCTGTCTGGCGCATCGCACTGTAGATAAAGCGATATTCCAAATCGTCCGTGATCTTATAATATGGCGCTATATTGACGACCAGGGTATTGGTCGTTGCCAGATCCTTAAATGCGTCTATACTAGTCAAGGGGTTGCGGGTAGTGGTGCTCACGAACGTCGGATTCCCTTGCTCATCTCTTATGGGGCGCGTAGGATTCCATTGTAAGGCTTGTGATATCACGTTGCCCTCTGAACCTACAGTAGCATTGATGGGCGCATATTTATTGTCCATCTGTGTTAGGAACACCGAGAAATCGAGTCCAAGTCTTTTACTCTCTAAAAACCGGAAATTGCCTGTGAAGTTGGCCGTATACTTCTTGAGCTGCGATCCAATAATAATCCCATTTTGATTGAGGTAGCCACCTGACAGGCGATATTTGCCATGTTCGGTACCGCCTGATACGTCTGCGTAATAATTCTGGGTGACGGCATTCCGGGTAATGGCTTTAAAAGCATCTTCACTGCCTCCAAAATCTGAGCTGGTCACCTCGGAAGGTGTATAGTAATTGAGCGCTTCTCTAAATTTAGCGGCATTGAGCACATCTGGAAATTCACGCATACTGGAGATGCCGGTGGAGGCACCGATGGAGATCTCAGGCGATCCGATCTTTCCCTTTTTGGTCGTGATGATGACCACTCCATTGGCACCGCGTGATCCATAGATAGCGGTAGCGGAGGCATCCTTCAGGATATCCATACTGGCAATATCACCCGGATTTAGGTAGGTCAGTGGATTACCTCTATCGGAGGAGAATCCGCCACGTCCCTCGGGCAAAGGAGAATTACCGGACATCGGAACCCCATCGAGTACAAACAAGGGATTGTTACTGGCTCGGATAGAGGAATTACCCCTGATACGTACGGTTGTAGAACCACCTGGCTGTCCGGTGTTATTAATCACCATCACGCCGGGTGTCTTTCCCTGGATCAACTGATCCGGACTGGTCATGATCCCTTTATTGAAATCTTTTGCTCCGATGGTGACCATGGAACCTGTCAGGTCTTTTTTCCGGGCGGTACCGTATCCAATGACCACTACCTCATCCAGACCTTGGTCTGCATTGGGCTGTAGGGCGATGGTCATGTCACTTCCGACGATCAGCACCTCCGTCGTAGCATAGCCGATGTAGGATACTTCCAGCAATTTGGCATCATTGGGGATGTCCACGGAAAAGAGCCCCTCTGCATTTGAGCTGGTCGCAATTGTGCTTCCTTTTACTTTAATCGTAGCTCCTGCGAGAGGGCTTGCAGTCTCGTCTACAATCTTTCCCGTCAGGACTCTTGTCTGAGCAACGACGGCAAAAGATGCGAGCAGTAATGTCATGGTCATTACGCATTGTGCAAGTAGTTTGTTTTTCATACGCATAATTTTGTTTTTTAAATGGTGATGCTGTGATCAGATTAAAACATCCACTTGTGGTTTGAAAAATCATGATCGGTTGGTACCTTTTTTTGATTGATGGTTTAGTTGGTCGTTAAGTAATAGGCAATTGAGACATCGTCTTCCAGACTTTGCAGTTCCACGATCGTATGCGGATAAGCAATGTGTCGAAAAACAAATGCCCAGATTGGCTCCGGCAAAATTTTACGGCAAAACATACGTTTATATTTGGTTACAATTATTACATAAAAATCAACAAATCATTACCATAACTTCAATCACAGCGTCTCAATTTTATATCACAGCGTATCAGTAAAAAACTAATTTGTGTGCTTTTATTGTTTATTTTAGCCTAGAGGAATAGGCTTTGAAAAGAATTATTTTTATTTATACGATTTATCTACTGTTTGTCTCCTACGAAGTACGGGCACAACCGACCTACTTTAAAAATTATCAGACCACAGATGGTCTGTCGAATAATACGGTGACCTCCATTACACAGGATCAGCAAGGTTTCCTATGGCTTGGAAGTAGAAATGGCCTGAATCGCTTTGACGGCACCCGGTTTAAGATCTTTAGGCATAGTATCTCGGATTCATTGAGTATTGGCAGTTCTTCTATCCTGAGCCTCTTGACGGACAGTAAGGGCTCCATGTGGGTGGGTACCACACAGGGGGTGTATCTGTATGATCCTGTTCAAGAGCATTTCAAGCTGTTCGGTCAGGTCCCTTTGGGAGAGGTACGTTTTATAAAGGAGTCCGGTGGTTCTGTCTGGATTTCCTCCAACGGCAAGCTGTATCGATACAACCTGACCAATTCTAAAGTATCGATAGTCAATGGGGACAAGGGTACCATTATCGCGGTCACCAGCAGTCCCAGTGGAGGGCTCTGGATGGTAAACAGCAAATATTCCATACAACGCTATCAGGTAAAGCAGGGTCGCTTCGTCGAAATTGATATGCGCTGTGTGCACCAGAAAGTACGCTCAAATATAAAAACAGTATATGGTATCAATGATTCTCTGCTGATCATAGGCACTACGAGTACGGCATATCTATTGAATTTCAAGCAGGGTAAGCTCACGGATATGTTTACCCATCTGCATCCCCAGAAGGCGATCCAGATCAATAGTATTATCCAGCAATCGGGATCCATATTCTGGCTGGGCACCGAAACCGGGATATATACCTATGACCTACATACAAAGCACATCCAGCATATCAAAAAAGATCCCCTCAATTCTTTTTCCATCTCGGACAATGTCGTCATTGACTTTTACCAGGACAAGGAGGGTAGCATCTGGACGGGTACCTTCTTCGGAGGGCTCAACCAGTATATCAATCAGTTTGATAATTTTAAAAAGCACCTGTCGGGCTCCGGCAAATCATCACTTTCCGGAAATATCGTACATGAAATCGGGAAAGATAAATACGGCAACTTTTGGATCGGGACGGAGGATGGTGGTCTTAATAAAATAGATGCGAAGTCTGGACTGATCGAGCATTTTAAAGCTGACGGAAGGAAAGGAAGCATCACCCACAATAATATCCACGGCCTTGCAGCGGTGGATGATGAACTGTGGATAGGCTCGACATCCCATGGACTTGACATTCTGGACATCAAAACCGGAAAACTAAAGCGTCATTATAACGAGATCGGTACGGGTATTTTGAAGAGCTCATTTGTGGTATGCCTTTACAAGACCAGAGACAACACTATGTGGCTCGGTACTGATCAGGGGCTCTATCGGTACGACAGTATCAGGAAGGACTTCCAACTGATGCCCATCAAATCTGTCTGGGTACAGGGGATCTATGAAGATGCTGAGGGCATACTCTGGATCAATACCTACGGCAGCGGGGTATTCATCTACGATCGGCAATCCGGAACTGTGGACCAGCTCTATTCGAACCCCCGTAAGTCCAATACCTTGGTGAATAACTACGTAAATGGACTGTTTGAAGATAGTAAGCGAAATATATGGCTCTGTACAGAAGGCGGTCTATCAAAATATCAGCGATTGGGTCATTTCACCAATTATGTAACGGAAACAGGCTTGCCCTCCAATCAGGTCTTTAAAGCCTTGGAAGATGACAATCATGCGATATGGATATCCACAGGCAGTGGGCTCGTCCGGTTGGACGAACATGACACCAAAGAGGTAGTCTATACGGCCAGAGATGGTCTTCCGACAGAACAGTTCAATTACAATTCTGCCTTTAAGGACGTAGATGGAACGTTATATTTTGGCACTATAAAAGGGATGATCAGTTTCAATCCTTCGAAATCTATTAAAAATCATTTTGTCCCGCCCATATTGATCAGTAGCATACAGATCAACAATGCGGATGTCCCAGTAAGAGCGAATGGATTTTTGAAACGTTCCATTTCGCTTTCTGATGAACTCCGGCTTACGTATGACCATTCGAATATCAGCTTTCATATTGCCGCCTTAAGTTATGTATCTCCAGAAAGCAATGCGTACAGCTATATGATGGAAGGGTATGACAAGGGCTGGACGGACATGACGGGTAGTCAAAAGATCTACTACAACAAGCTTCCCCCGGGGAGGTATACCTTCAAGTTTAAGGGGGCGAATAATAATGGTGCTTGGAACAAGCATGAAAAAACATTGCTCATCATTGTGACTCCTCCCTGGTGGTTTTCAAATTGGGCATATACGGTATATACATTGATTATCGGCACGATCGTGTTATTGGTCCTGCGGTATTATTTCTTATTGATAAAAGCCAATAATATTCGCAAGATGGAGGTATATGAACGAAAGAAAGAACAGGAAATATATACACTGAAACTAGAATTCTTCACAAATCTTGCACACGAAATCCGAACGCCTTTGACGCTGATCAAGCTACCGCTTGAAAAAATCATCCGTACCCAAAAATTCGCAGACCAGGAAACGGTCACTGACCTCGCCCTGATTAAGAAAAATACTTCGAGACTCATTCGTCTCACCAATCAATTATTAGATTTTAGAAAAGCAGAAACCAATAATATGAGCCTTACTTTTACAAAAACGGATATGAATGCTTTGCTCTCCGAGGTATTCCATGACCTGGGTTATCTAGCAAAGGACAAATCTTTGCACTATGACCTTTACCTCCCGCGGATCACGCTGACGGCCTATGTGGATGAGGAAGCTTTTAGAAAGATATTTACCAATCTGATCCACAATGCCATCAAATATGCAGAAAGTGAAGTGAACATTAAACTCCTCCCCTTCAACAGCGATGACATCATGTTCAATGTAGAATTTAAGAACGATGGGAATATCATACCTACCGACAAAAAAGAAAAAATATTTGAGCCTTTTTATAGGCTCCATGACATAGATAAAGATACGGGCACGGGGATAGGACTGCCACTCTCCCGTTCTTTGGTAGAGCTCCATAAAGGTTCTCTTTCCCTGGTTTATACAGAAAGGGAGCGGAATTTATTCTTGCTGTCTTGCCCTATTTTGCAGGATCAATCTATCGATATAAGCCCCTATCAGGATGAAGCGCTGGAAGACGAAGGCTATCGTGAGCTGTATGGGGGGCATGAGGATGAAGTGGAGAAACCGGTGATTCTACTTGTGGAAGATAATAAAGAAATACTGGCATACTTAAACAAAGAGCTCAAGAATGACTACGCGATCTTGCGCGCGGGTAACGGGGCCGAGGCTCTTGATATCCTCGACCGCGACAATGTACAGCTGGTCCTGACGGATATCATGATGCCCGTCATGGATGGTTTGGCACTGTGCAAACGCATCAAGACGGATCTACAGTATAGCCATATCCCCGTCATCTTCCTAACGGCCAAAAATGCATTAGATGCTAAAATACAAGGACTGAAGATCGGTGCTGACGCCTATATTGAAAAACCTTTTTCAATGGAGTACCTGATGGTGCATATCCGGAATATGCTCAATAACCGCAAAATCATTAAGGACTACTTTTCGAGCTCGCTAGTTTCCAATTTAACGGAAATCAATGTTTCGGCACCGGACAAGGATTTTATCAGTCAGCTGAATACCATTATTTATGACAATCTCTCAGATATTGACCTGAATGTGGAAGAACTGGCGAAATTAATGAACATGAGCCGCCCGACGCTATACCGAAAAATAAAGGGACTGTCTGATCTGACACCGAATGAACTGATCAATATAACACGATTAAAAAAGGCTGCAGAGCTGCTTTTACAGAAGGAATACAATATCACGCAGATCGCAACGATGGTGGGCTACAGTGTACAGTCCAACTTTTCCCGGGATTTTCATAAGCGCTATGGGATGACACCAAGTGTCTATATTGCCACAAATGCCAAACAACAGGATCATTAGCCGTGGTCAAATTGTCTATTTTTATGTAAGGGGTATGAATAGCATGTGGAGTTAACAACACCTAATTTTCTACTGCTACTTCTTTAGAGAGTTGATTAATGAAATAAGATGGTGTCATGCCTGTCTCTTTTTTAAAGATATTGGTAAAAACTGCTCCTGATGAAAATCCAACATAACTGGCCAGATACGCTATTTTATATTTTCGATATTGTGGGTCGTTATAAAGCAATTGGGTGACAAATTCAATCCGCAGCCCATTGATGTAGTTATTGAAATTTTTTCCGCGGTATTCTTTTATGATCCTGGAAATGTAACTGACATTAGTATCCAGATCATGTGCCATACTGCTCAAAGAAACATTCTTCTCGATAAATCTGTTCGATTTTTCAAATTTATCCAGCTTTTTTAATAATCCAGCGAGGGTCTCATCGGGAATGTAAAAACCTTCTTTGTCGGAATCGGGAGGCATTGATTGTGGATCTTCAACTATTGGGTTGTGCTGTACGGAGTCTGGGTTATTGAGTTTAGTAATCAGGGCTTCATACTTTTGATGTATTCGCTTTCTACCCCTACGGATCACATACACAGTGCCTACAGTCAGTACAAGTAATAGCCCCAAACCAAGAAAGATAATTTTTTGGACTCGGTCTCTATAATTGGATTTATGCTGTTCACTACGCTCCTTAAACGATGCATTAACACCCGAACCGATTGCTTTATTGGCCACATCATTGCTTTCAGTAAATAAGTCAGCATAGAGTTTAGCGGAGTCGATCTGCTTCGTTTGTAAATAAGATTTATGGAGAATATGGTAAAATAGGTCTTCATTAATAGGTACTTTTGTTCCACCCAGTTTTAACCCCTCTTGGGCATAATTAATGGCGGATCTATAATCCTGTTGATCATAGAAAAAATTACACATTGATTTCAGTAAATCAAGTTTTGAGAATAACGGTACTGAATACTTCTCACTCGCAAGGAGATCGTAGGCTTTTAAATAATAATATCTGGCAGAATCAACCTGATGCTGTGTTAAGTATAAACTCGCTCGTCCGTGGTAAAGCACGGCTTGAATGCCTATCTTTTCAGCGATTTGCCCGGAGTGATCATCCACTTTTGATAGACTGGCCAAACCCTTATCTGTATAAATGAGTACATTTCTATCATCTTTTTTAAAATGATAATAGATTGATATATTACAATAGATAACTGCAAGGTCTATATTTTTTTGATCCCCGTCGGCCAATTTGTCCGTAAGCAATAATGCATCTTGTAGTGCCTGGTAAGCTAAATCAGGCAATCCAATTTGAAAATAGACCCCACTCCTATATATACAGAACTGGATAATAGCCTTATAATCCGTTGACTTTTTTGATAGCTTTTCTCCGAGCTTTAACTCCTCCATGACCTGCTGAAAACTACCTTGGTTTAGAAGCATTTTCACAAGTTGATTTATACTTTTTATAGCTCCCTCCGGATATTCCGCTTTTATGGCCGCCTCTTTTAATTGAACTATATTAAGGAGTGCCTGGTCGGGATCTGTCTCTAATAGAATTTCATTCTCTTTGATTTTCCGATCCATATCATGATGGACATCTCGAGTAGTTTGCCCAAATACCGGAAATGAAAAAAACATAAAGAATATTAAATAGTATATGGACTTCATCATAACGTACCGCTAATTCGTAATCAATTATCGGCACGAATATAATATATTTTAAATACATACGCGTTAGCAGACCGCTATTCTTCTCGGTTTTTCTAACGGCCTTTCAATAAAACACAAACAACTAACAAACAGCAGTTTAACTTTATTTTTCATTTGATAAATTCGATATATATCAAAACATCGATCGTTCATTTATGATGTCATGCTCCTACTTTTGCACATCAAAAAATTTGAGACACAACCAACATGCAAAAAATGACACCAAATTCAGTAGATGTAAAAACAACGCTCAAAAGGCCTTATGTAGCACCGGCTATAAGCATCATGCTCATCGAATTAGAACAGGGAATAGCTGCTGGATCAGCTAAAACGGTACCCAATCCCGAAACAACGGAGATCTCACTGGAGTGGGAAACTGGCGAGGATAAACAAGGAGGACTTTCCTGGTAAAATTAAAAATATGAAGACATTAAAAAATACATTAATCATTCGCACGGCATCTGTTCCCATGAAAATGGCAATGCTGATGCTTATTATCGCCTCTACCCTTTTCTCCTGTAAAGATACCGATCTCGAAAAAATTTCCAATTCGGGGGGTAAGGCACCTGTAGCCGTACATATTGAAGAGACATCGTATGAGGACGTAGGTACAATAGCGAATAAGAAAGCTGCTATAGGAGGTGCTCTGCATCCCACTGAAGGTATCCAAAAAGCAACCGTACCTTTCAATAAGGACTTTAACCTGATTGCTGAACTATCGGTAGCCAAACCCTCACCGCAGGTCTCCAATTCGCAAGGTAAAAGAGCTGCAATAGAAACAAATCCAATGAAAGCGGGTGTCAAATACAAGATTATCGTCTTTGATCATACTGAAAAGTATGTCGCGGAGCAGGACTACGCGCGTGGTCAGGAAAGTGGCGTGCTTCCCTTCCTTTTGGACGGTGATAAAGAATACACTTTTGTGGTATACTCGATAAATAACGATTCGCCGCTACCACAAGTTACGTTCGCCGATAACAGCAATAAGACGTTGCGCAACTCCAGTATAACTATTGACGGCAATATGGACTTCTTATACGCTAAGCAAAAGAAGACCGTCATCGGTGGGATTACCAATCAGGTAAACGTGTCTCTGAAACACAGGTTCAGCCAGATTACGACAATCGTAGACGCCTCCAAAACAGGGTATGAGATCACAGCCATCACTTCTACGATCGGTGGACATAACCCAAAGGCAACAATCAATCTCTTCGACGGTGCTATAACACGTACCGGAACAGTCACTGGTAGCGCCGTTGTGTTCCCGGCATTGTCTTCCCAAATAGTAACCAGCACACCTACCATCATTAATGCCGATGTCAGCAACTCTTCGTATAATATTGGTTCGATCACAGTCGGTCCATTGACCAAAACCAATATTACGCCTTTTACAGACCTAATCATTAAACCGGGTGTCAAATACAACATGACCCTCACTTTGACCCCTGCTGATGGATATCTAGATTACAAATCACACCAGGCGGTACGGATCAATGGCATCATCTGGATGCGGCTCAATGAAGGTGTATCGACAAATCTGAATCCAGATATAACGACGCCTTATACGAGCAGTTATCATGGCAATTATTATCAATGGGGACGCTTTGAGGAAGTTGCTAACGGAAGTTCAATAAACGTCAACACAAATTGGGACGGTGTCAATAGACCGGATGACGATGCTTGGAATTGGGGTGACAAATATAATCCCGTAAAATCAATCAATGACCCATGCCCTATGGGTTATCGCGTCCCAACGGAAGATGAGTATAATGAACTTTTTGCCAACACCTCTCCCAGCAGCAGAGGAGATTGGAGGGAATCCAGCACAAACTACACGGCGGCCAAAGTATTGACCAGTAAGAATAATAAGAATATCAAAATTATATTTCCTGCACAAGGCTATTTTTCAGCGGACGGTCCTGTGAGCGGAAATCCGCCCTATACCGCTCTACCTATTCAACTTAGGGGCAGCGCTGGTGGCTATCTCACAAGTAGTGCCTCACGTTGGGGACTAGTTCGTGCTATTTTCTTTGAAAATGAGCATTACGTCAATGAAGCACCTGGTAATCATAATGGTCGTAAATATTCGGCATTGTCATTACGTTGTGTCGCTGAATTTAGCAACTAATGCTGATAAAAAGCAGCTGTAGAGATGAAGCTATTATACACTAGATATACAACAGCCGATGCATCATAAGACTCTCATAGAGCAGCAAACAAACAGTATTACCTGCTAGGGGTATTACAATACTTCAACCGCTATTAGTACTTGAAAATGGTCTCTTTGACGGCTTCCCAAATGGGGAGGTCTTCAAAGGGATCATTTCGTATCATCTGTCACATGTTCCGTTAGGAAAAAGATCTGAACATGAAAGGTTGACGGTATTATTGTTAATGGAGTAGGCTTTTTGGATAGCCCGATTAAGCTCATCCATCAATGCTTTACTTTTTCTGCTTATCTACCTGTATGGCGATGAATTGGGGCAAATAATGAGGTGTACAATTTTTAGCAACTATTTCATCTTTGTATAGCCCTGTTCGTTCCCCAAGTGCAATGCATCTCGAACGATATTTTTCTTCAAAAATCCCGATCTGCGCCGCTGTATAATTCATTGCCCATTGTACTTCTGGCAGTTCTTTTTCAATACGTGTCTCAATTTTAGCAAGTAATTCTTCCGTGTTTGGTGGAGGTACTTGCCCAACCCACCGTAAACGAGCCTGATAATACCAAAAAACCCGTCTTTGTAGTGGAGATCGGCTGTTTTCCCAAGTTTGCATTAATGAAATAGTCGCTTTGTCTTTGGAAAGTTGATTTGCCATCAGCCAATCTATTAATTGAAGTTTTTCGTCTTCAGGATGCTGCTGAATATCGTTGTCTATACAGTCTATGAATCTTTGCGAAAGTTGCTTTTTGTCCATCATCAAGATTGCCAACTGTCGGGGTAAAAATTGTCCTGTTGACCAAAGTTCCATCGTCAGTTCGTGGTCTTTCTTAATGGCAGCTGCAATCTTTCGTAGGTCTCCCAGTTTCGTTTCGGTATTGATCTGAGCCAGGATGTTTTCGGCTTGTGAAGAGCGTTTCATATCATTCTTTTGGTTTTAGATACAAAAAAAATAAATGCTGACTTTAATACAAACGTCCGATTACTTTGGGGCTTTTTTATTTTTTCTTTTGGGATGTTCATATTAACAAAGCCGTCAATTTGTATTGAACTGACGGCTTTGTTATTCCTTTATTCATCTAATCGAATAATGAGCAGTTTGTCCATTGTCGTAACTGTTACCCGTTTTTGGGGAGAAAACCCCAATCTGTCGAGCCATAGCCCACTTAATTTGATAACGGGAACCATGGTTTCGCTCCAACGGTTAGACTTGATAGTTGGTTGGATTTTTAAGCTCCTGACCTCTGGTCGTTTGCTTACTTTCTTCTTGGATGTACGCATAATTCTTTGAAGATTTTAAATAAGTAGCCTGGCAGTGCTGCGTACATCCAAGAAGTCTCGAAGTGTACAGGACTTTCACCTGCTCTCTGCCAAGCATATTGTTAAACATTAATGTTGTCATTCTAACTGACTTTATGGATTGTACGCATTACAAATATAACGTCCTAAATCCATTAAAACAAGAATGGTTAATTAACTACTTTCTTTTTTGCTGTTTCAGCCGTTCTAATTCTTGCTTTGTCCGTTCTGCATGTTCAATGGATTGCTTTTAGCATTAAATCTTACTAGCTTTATTATATTAAATGTTGTTCGTCTCGTTTGCTACACTTGTAGGTAACATTTTTGGGATTTGCGGTGGGGTAAATCAAATGTTTTCAATTTATTTCTATTTTTTCACTTCGGCATTGGCAAAAATCACCGGAATTTCTTTCTCTGTTTGTGTAGAAAACCAAAATCCGCTCAAGCTTCCATATGTGTTTTTAATTCGGAAAAAGCTTTTTCGATCTTCTTCAATCAATAGCACATATCCGTTTTCCAATGCTACGATTTCGGCAAAAGATTGCTCCTCTTTGTTTTGATATTGATAAGTGGTTTGGTCGTATACGGGATCTTCTTTCCAACCATTTACTTTCCAATTAAGAATCATCTTTTTACCATTAATAGTGGTGGAAAACGTAGTTTGCTCTAGCAATGGTAATTCAACTAGAGTTGCGGCGCTATCAGCAGCTGCTATTGCCGCTTCTAGGGCAACAGTTTCCGCTTCAGTAGTAGTAGTAGTAGTAGAATCGCTCAATTCTTCTGCGCTAATAAAATCTTCAAAATTACCATCGAAGGCTTTTAGATCTCTAAACAAACCGCCATACCATTGCTCTTTGAACTGAATTAAATCAACATAGCGCAACACATAATTCTCCTCCTTGTTCCTGTTGCTTTTGACCCAGATAAAGCCGCTGTACTCTATAATACCCTCAGCGTTTCTTTCTTTATTGTCATCTGATTTAATTTCTTGGATGTACAAATCTTGCCAGTTGATTTCTCCATTCTTAACCTCACAAAAATCTTCCAGTATTTTTCCCATCATTCTATAATATCTGCTTTCGTTGTACACCTCAATTTGGTCGGAAGTACGGGCATCAAAATCACCACTACTGATAATGATTTCGGAAAATGTTTTTTGGTCGGGCCACAATGTTTTGAAAGCTTGAGCATCGTTGTTTTTTATCGCTTCAAATGCTTTGTGCAAATGTTTCTGGGAGGCTGCATTTTGCGCCATCGCTATTGTATTTACTAGAATAACGAGTACCAATAAGAGGTGTTTTTTCATAAAAAAAATAAATATGACTTTTTTAAATATAAAAATATTCATCTCTGAAATGGGAAGCCATTTAAAATTCGTAGCATTTCTTTTAAGATTCGTGGTGATTATGCACAAGAAACGATATACGTGAAAATTAATATAAGCAGTAATATTTTTTCATATCTATGGTTGTTTAAGCAGCATATTCACTTAGCATAAGGGGTTCACACTTTTCATGTATTTGCCTTATCCCCATTCTGATCACAGCTATAGTACCTATACTTAACAAAAGCAATAAACCCAAACCAATGAAGATAATAGCCTCCTCTCTGGGAATAAACCGAGTTAGTTTAATTGGAATTAAAGTGACAGGTTATTATTTAACATTTGTAAATTTCTAGGCTACCCGTGTTATCTACCTTTGTGCATTGAAGTGATTGGCTAGCAGTCCTTCATAACAAAGAATTTAATAATTAAACGTAAAAAAATGAATTGGATCGCTTTGGTACTCGCGGGAATATTTGAAATTGGATGGCCACTTGGTCTAAAAATGGCACAAGAAACTGAAAAAGGCAGGATTAGTTGGATACTCCTTGCTGTCGTATCCATGGCGATAAGTGGTGCTTTATTGTTTTATTCCCAAAAGACTATTCCAATAGGAACTGCTTACGCAGTTTGGACAGGTATTGGTGCAGTTGGAACGTTAGCTTTAGGAATTGTGTTCTTTAATGACTCCGCCAATATTCTTAGATTGCTTTCAGCAACGTTGATTGTTGTCGGCATAATTGGGTTAAAATCATTCTAAGTAATATTCAAACCCAGTTCTATATGATCTAGATTTTGGTTAACGGAGTTATACTTTTACTATAAGGTCCGCATCTAAGTAGACTTTGTAGTAAAAAATGAAATCTTCATGATCGTCATCGTCAAAAATGGCCGTATAGATTGCGCCGATTTCCTGCAGATATAAATGGTGGCAGGATTACCTTCGCTACACTTGGTGATCCTGTGAGGGGGGGGAACTTCAAGAAAATGAAAAATTCGCTACCCTCATTCTCTTTTCTTGTTTTATCAGGCTTGCACGAGTAAACTCATGACGCCTTAAAACAAGAAAAGTCCTCCGTAAACGGAGGACTTTCATTTTCTTGGTCGGGGTGGCAGGATTGCTTCAGCCCCGCAAGACCCAAACTCAAACCCTGAAGCTCCAACGGATCGAACCACGGTTCGAATCTGCCAGCCACAAAAAAAGCCCGACTTTCGTCGAGCTTTTTTGTCGGGGTGGCAGGATTCGAACCTACGACCTCCACATCCCAAATGTGGCGCGATACCGGGCTACGCTACACCCCGAAAAGGTATCACCTTTGTCTTGTGTGGCACAAATATACGGCGAAAAAATAGTGATATCAAAGAGAAACTTCAGCACAACCCATAAGTGACTGAATAATTGCACAATAATTTTTTATTTACTTTCAAAAAAAGCCACTTCAGTCGCTACTCCTCCTATTTTAACTAAAAATCATCATGCAACCATCATATAGAATGCTTGATTCTCTACAGATGCAAAGATTTGAGTGACACTAATGATTCATCACGCAAAATATCGGCAACTAACGGGAGGATCTCTTTCCTTAGTTTACTATTTAGTCAAGAACAAATGTACCGTTCTAACTGTTACCTATTAGTAGCTAACTATTCACATCATCATGAGAAAACTGTTCATACTATTATCCATCGCACTTCTATTTTGTGCTGTTTCGTGCAATCAGACATCGGACAGAAAAGATAAAAATGAAAAATACACTGCAGCAGATTCATCAACTGTTCCACCGTCAGACAACACCGCATACACTACCTATAAAACGTTTATCGCCACACTTGATACAGGAGATATACAGTCGATTGGCAAAGCAACAGCACAATACAAATCATTATTTAAAGAGGGAGATAGCACAATTAATGACACCGCATTTTTACTATTTGATAGTCTATGGGATAAGGTAGAGTTGAATGCCTACCGCGCACTACCTGCCGATGTTGATCTGACCGCTTTGGTAGATATTGAAACAGGCCCGGCCTCTATATCCATTCCCTCCCATCTGCAACCTCTCTATCAACAGATTCATACGAATGGTTACCGTATCTCCTCTTCTGAAGGCATGTTTACGGTGATCCAAAATGGTGATTTTCTGCACGAACACTTTTATCCCTATCTATCCAGGACTATGCAAATTATGCTGGGTCAACTTAATCAAGAGAATAAGCTAGGCTTTGCGGATGACGGGGCTATCATTATTAATCCGGAAGAGTTTACAGCACGACTGATTTGGTGGGAAAAATTTATTGAGGACTTCCCAACTTTTTCTTCTTTGCACGTCGCCAAAGAAAAATATAAGGATTATCTTACTTTCTATCTATTGGGAATGAATAATACCCCAGCCCGATATCATGACAAAGAGGGTTTAGTTGCATATTTTCAAAAGGCATATACCGAATTACAAACTAAATATCCCAATTCCAAAAGCAATAAATTGGTGCATCCATACTTTGAGGCTTTCCAGAAAAAAGACTACACTACCGTAAACCGGATTATAAAAGAATATCGTAGCCAGGGATTGATGATGTAGCTGGTACAGAACCGATACCTCTTAAATGTGATCTAAGGATTTTCGTTGTTCCATCCCCAACCGTTGGGACTTAAATGCTGTTGGTGTCTGTCCGGTTATTTTTTTAAATTGTGTGGAAAGATGCTGCACACTACTATAGTCCAGTTTATAGGCAATCTCTTTTAGAGACAATTCGTCGTAAAATAGAAGTTCTTTTACGCGTTCGATCTTTTGTCTAATGATGTATTGCTCCAAGGTAATCCCTTCCACCGATGAAAATAGTGAACTAATAGAGGAGTAATCTGATTTCAGTTCGTTAGCAATTAGTGAAGACCAGTTGATTTTCAGGTCTAGCTCATCTTCATGATGAATGCGTTGAATGACGATATTTTTGATCCGTTCGATCATTTTGGCTTTATCCGAATCTAATAACTCAAAGCCAAAAGTACTCAAAGTGGTTGCAATTTCCTTTTTCTCTGCCTCAGTGATATCCTGCTGTAGTCTTACATAACCCAGTCCGATTTCTGATGCTTCAAATCCGATACTGGCTAACTGCTGTTTTACGACCATTATGCAACGGTCGCAAACCATATTTTTCACGTGAAGTTCACTCATTTGAATACAAATTTCTCTACCTAAATATAATTGTATTTATCCCTAACCGGATTAACAAATCAAATCTCACTCAAAGAAACGCATTAATCCTTACATGCAAGGTATCTGCCATAAGGATTTTACCAAATAAAAAACGGACAATATAATTCCCATTAATAGAAATAAGTTTCCTTTCGAGACTAGTTTTAATTCTCACAAAACTTTATATTCGTATCATAAAATCCGATTATTGACATAGCAGTATATTCATGACCAGACTCCTCCTCGCAATAGGCCTATTTATAGGCTTAATCCACCTTGCAAATGCACAAGATCCCGCTTTTAATGGACTATCCATAAATGACTTTAAATACGATGTCCTCTCACTGGATTCATTTGCCAATGCTGTTGTTCTGGATGAGATTGGTAAAAGCAGATTCTTCGTGGATGATCATGAGGGTCGCCTCTATATTGAGCACGAGTATAATGTTCGAATCTTAATCCGAAATAAAGAGGGCTTCAAGAAGGCAAATTTCACTATTCCTACTTATAAAGACGATTCCAACAAGGAATATCTCAGTAATATTGTCGCCAATACTTATAATCTTCAGGATGGCCGCATAACAACTACGCCTCTAGGTAAAAACAGCATATTTAAGGAAAACCATTCTAAATATACCAACTTAACCAAATTCACTCTTCCCAATATTCAAGAAGGGAGTATCATTCAAGTGAGCTATATTCTAAAGTCTCCACATATCTTCAACTTCAAAAATTGGGATTTTCAAGATGATATTCCCAAAGTAAATAGTACATATATAGCCTATGTTCCTGCCAATTATAGTTATCATGTGGCCCTGCGAGGTCCGTTAAAACTTACCGATCAAAAGGCGGAGGCCCTGAGAGAGTGTATTGTCATGGGAGGACGCAGATTTGACTGCTCTAAAATGACATATATGATGAGGAATATTCCCGCATTTGTTGAAGAAGATTTTATGACGGCTCCTTCCAATTTTCTATCGGCTATCCATTTTGAACTATCTGAGGTATATACATTGAGTGGTTCAAAACAAAGCTATACTAAGAAATGGTCTGATGTGGACCGAGAACTGCTGTCTGACAAGAAATTTGGGGGTCAATTGAAGAAAGACGAACTATTCAAAGATGCACTTCCGACTATTGCGCCTGCATCACTTCCTCCATTAGCGCGGGCAAAATTAATCTACGATTATATAAAGAGTAATATCAAATGGAATAAATATTACGGGAAATACAGCGAAGAGGGAATCAAGAATGCATTGGAAAAGCGTACTGGTAATATTGGAGATATTAACCTGGGACTTATAGCGGCATTGAATGCCGCCCAGATCGACACCTACCCTGTCATTTTATCTACCCGAGATAACGGGCTTCCAAACAAACTGTTCCCAGTGCTATCTAACTTTAATTACGTCATTGCTAAAACGACCATTGACGGGGTGGATTATCTCTTGGATGCCTCCGAAGATTTACTTCCTTTTGGAGCCCTTCCCCTTCGCTGTATGAATGAAGAAGGAAGAGTTATCCATTCTAAAAAATCATCTGACTGGACTCCGATAAAGTCTCTCCTACGAATTAATAAATCAGCTTCAGTCGAGGGGGAGTTGACAGCTGAGGGAGTATTAAAGGGAACTCTCTACATCACTAGCTCGGAGATGGAGGCATTTAATAAGCGAATCGAGATCGGAAAGTACAATTCGATAGCTGAATACGTCGAAAAAATGGAAGAAAAAACACCCAATCTAACCATACTCAACCATCAGATAAAGGGGATAGAGGAGTTAGAAAATTCGCTACTCGAGGTGTACGAAATAGCCTATAAATTATACGATGACTCCATCAGTGGGTCATATGCATTCAATCCCAATTTTATGTTCAGACTATCAAAAAACCCCTTCAATCTGACCGACCGCACCTATCCTGTGGATCTCGGCTTTGCCAGGGTTGACAACTACACCTGCAAGATAAAATTACCAGCAGGATATCATTTAAAAGAACGGCCGAAAAACATAGCGTTAACGTTACCAGACGGTGCCGCTAAATTTAAGTTCAGCGGTCAGTTACAAGGTGACCAATTTCATTTTGAACAACAACTCAATCTAACCAAACCGGTCTATGATGTCGAAGAGTACTTTCATCTTAAAGAACTCATGTCCCGTATAATACAACAACAAAAAATTGATTACCATTTCAGTAAAGACTAATGAGAACAGCTATCCTAATTACTTATCTAACACTTCTATCTTTCCAGCTATCTGCACAAGAGTATGCTGTCGACCTCATACCGAGCGCGTTAAAGAGTAGAGCATCAGCTACGATACGCTATGCTGAAATGAATGTCGAAATGAAAGCGGACGACAACGTGATTATCCGCGCCACGAAAGCCACAACTGTATACAATAAGGCGGGGAATGAATATGCACGCACAGTTCTCTTTTACGACAAAAGCACAGATATCAAATCTATAAAGGGCAAAGTTTATAATGCTGCAGGTATACCTGTTTCGGAGTTTACACAAAAGAATTTCACAGATGAGAGCGCAGGGGACAATGTAAGCATGTTTAACGATGGGCGTGTAAAACATTACCTTCCTAACATACAGGACTACCCTTTTACGGTCGTCATCTCGTACGAATACCGTAACAAGCAAAATCTTTCTATACCCGTATGGAATCCGAATAGCAACGACGAAATCTCTGTCGAGAAGAGTATATTCAGATTCTCGTACCCCACACAAGAAAAAATAAGAATCAAATCACAGGAATACAACGGAAAGGTCAAAGAGGAAGAAACAAATGGTATCCAAACACTTACCTGGGAAGTAAATGACATCGCCGCGAATAAGCGGGAGGTTTATAGCCGGCCCAGACACCTTACCTCTACCCTTATCCGGGTTGTCCCCGAGAGATTCAGCTACTATAACAAAAAGGGATCATTTACCAATTGGCAGGAATTTGGAGATTGGGTCGCCAAAGATCTTCTGGCAGGTAAACAACAGCTCAGCGAGAAAACCATTCAACAGGTACGGGAAATGACTAGTACTGCAAAAACCGATAGAGAAAAAGCCAAGATTCTCTATGAGTACATGCAAAATAAAACACGTTATGTCAGTGTACAAGTGGGTATCGGTGGGTTACAGCCTTACTCTGCATTGGCTGTAGATCAAACGGGTTATGGAGATTGTAAAGCACTGGTAAATTATATGCAGAGTTTACTTTCTGTGGTGAATATCCCTTCCTACTACTGCATCGTCGAAGCCGGTGACACAAAGATGGATGTCGATTCTGATTTTGCAAATGTCTCAGATGGGAATCACATCATCTTGGCCTTACCATTGGCCAATGACACGACCTGGCTGGAATGTACCAATCAAAAGATTCCCTTTGGATACCTGGGATCTTTTACGGATGACCGTGCCGTGCTAGCTGTCACGCCCGAGGGAGGACGAATTATGCGGACACCGAAATACGATGAGCAGGACAATATTCAAAAACGGAAGGCAATCTTAAAAGTGGAAGGTGATGGATCTATTTCGGGTACGGTATCCACTTCCTTTCGCGGGAGCCAATACTTCAATCACTTTGAGGCGACTTTGTTGAGCGGAAATGAGCAACTGAAGGAACTAAGTGAATATTACGACATTGACAATATCTCTTTTCAAAAGGTAAAATATCAGGAGTTGAAATCAGACACCGCAGCCCTTCAAGAGGATCTTACCATCTTCATCAAAAACTACGTGGTTTTAAATGCGAATCAAATGATCATTCACCCGAATCTATTTAATATCAAGGGCAATATTCCTGACATCAGGAATCGCGTAAATGAATTGTACATCAATAGAAGTTATACAGATTTAGATGAAATCTCCTATCATTTACCTAAAGAATATGCTGGTTTGGTCAAGCCGGAATCTAAAAAAATAGCATGTGATATGGGCATCTACGAGTTAGAGTCGTATGTAAGAGAGGGCACTTTATTCTTCAACAGGAAATTACAGATTAAAGAGGGCGTCTATCCGCCCGAAAAATATGCAGAGTTCAGTAACTTTATTCGGGAGGTGCACCAATTGGACAAAGGTAGATTTGCATTGACCAAGCAAGCATCTGCGGATGGTACGGAATAATTCCTATTCAATCACAAAGGCCGTCTTTTTAGAGACGGCCTTTGTTGTGTAATTTTATGCAAGTTCAAATTTATATCCTACACCTTTTACGGTAGCGACATAATTTTCTCCGATTTTTTCGCGAAGTTTCCGGATGTGTACATCTATTGTACGATTTGTGACGACCACAGAGTCTTCCCAAATACTTTTTAGAATCTGTTCTCGGGTAAAGACCTTATTGGGTTTTGAAGCCAGCAAGTACAACAATTCAAATTCTTTTTTTGCCAAGACAATTTTATCATTTCCACGATAAGCCAAAAAAGAATCCCTATCGATCACCAGGTCCGCAACTTCTAAGCGATTTCCTTCATGAATTTCCTCTTCACTAGTATTCCTTCTTAGGATTGCATTGATTCGACTCATCAGTGCACGAGGCTTGATAGGTTTGGCGATGTAATCATCTGCCCCTACATGAAAGCCCGCTATCTCAGAGTACTCTTCACTCCTAGCAGTCAAAAATACCATAAAAGTATGTTTGAATTCAGGCATGGCCCGCATCAATCGACAAGCCTCGATACCATCCATCTGGGGCATCATGACATCTAGAATAATCAAATCTGGATTTGCCTCTTTAGCTTGCGCGATGGCCTCCTTTCCGTTGTTGGCCGTAAATACCTGATATCCTTCTCTTTTCAGATTATAAGCAATCAGTTCAACAATGTCCTGCTCATCGTCTACCACTAGTATTTTATGCTTTGCAATACTCATACGTGTTTTTTTGCTAAATTATGTACTTAATGGCAATATAACGTTAATCTAATATTATCAAATCGTTAACTAACATAATATTAATTAACATAACACTTTGATTAATTTAATGTTTTCTTCAAGAAATCTTCAAGATCCTTACCTCTCAGGTTTTTGGCGACGATCTTACCCTCTGGGTCAAGGACATAAGAGGTAGGTATTGCCTTGATCCGATAGAGTCCAACGACTGTAGATCCCCATGCCTGCAGATCTGATATATTGGTCCATTCCAATTTATCATCTTGAATAGCCCGCATCCAAGGTCCTGGATTGTTATCCAGTGAAACCCCCAAAACCTCAAATCCTTTCGCTTTAAAGGCCTGATATTGCTTGACAATATTTGGATTTTCCTGTCTACACGGTGCGCACCAGGATGCCCAGAAGTCCACCAATAGATACTTCCCTCTTAAATCAGCGAGTTTGACCAACTTATTTTGAGGTGTATATCCTTCAAACTCTGGAGCCGGCTGACCAATCGCTAAGACTTTTAGTTTTGCAGTCTCCGCTTTGAACTGTTCGACATATCCATTTTCTTTAAACTCATCTTTAATCTCCTCCGCATAGGCAATAATCTCCGCTTCGGCAACCTCAGGATCTAAGGTACTCATGGCATAAAATCCAGCTAAATTTGGATGTTTAGTTTTAAATGCGACCGCCTGATTGTTATAGTATTGAAGCGCAGCCTTAAATTTAGTGAGGTACTCCCCTCTAAGGCTCTCTATTTGTTCGGCATTGAGATTATCCGTCTTTTTGGCAAATTCACTTTGCAGGGAGTCTTGAATGACATCTCTTCTTAACCTTACAGGTGCAAACTCTTTTACCGCAGTAGACAAATCGGACCCATCGACATCATATACAAAAGGTTCCTTTTGAAGATCTGCTTTGAAGGTCAATTTGTCACCAGGTTGAGCGATGATATAATAGCGTTTCTTTCCTGCTTCTAAAAACAACAAGCGAGCCTGAGTCGTCGCACGTTTAAATGTAAATTGCTGATTTTCGTTTAGATATATAGAATCTAGTTTTCGATCCCCCTCATAAAGTGAGACCACTTTTATGTTCCCCGGATTTTCGATTTGACCTGAAATCACATATTGATCAGGGTCTGAGCATCCTATCATCATTAGGTTTAATACGGCAACAAAAATTAGCAATCTATTCATTTTTTCCTCCTTAATTAATGTATGTTTTCGCTTTAGCAATTACTTTTTCCAATCCATCCGGATTTTTACCTCCTGCAGTAGCAAAGAAAGGCTGCCCTCCACCTCCTCCGTTGATTTCTTTCGCTAACTCGCGCACGATATTTCCTGCATTTAGTCCTTTTTCTTTTGACAACTGTTCAGACACGACCACGGCAATACTCGGTTTTCCTTCGAAGTTGGCACCCAATACTAAAAATAAATTATCGATAGCTCCCTTCAGTGCATAAGCTAAGGTTTTCAGCGCCTCGGCATTGGGTAGATCCACGATAGTAGCTAAGAAACGGACACCGTTTACATCTTCGATTTTCTGTTCGAGATCCGCTTTTAAGGCAAGTGATTTTTCTATAATACTTTTTTCGATTTCCTTCTTCAGGGCAGAATTTTCATCAATGACCTTGGCTAAGGTCGCGACAAAATCCTTCGGATTGTGCAATAGCTCTCCCAGTTTGTGCACCAGATCAAAATGCTCACGGATTACGGCCGCAGCCACTGTTCCAGTAATAGCTTCAATTCGGCGGACCCCCGCTGCAACAGCTGACTCTGAAGTAATTTTAAAGAATCCAATCTGTCCGGTAGCATTGACATGAGTACCACCACAAAGTTCTTTTGAGAATTGGTCGCCGAAGGTGATAACACGGACATAATCTCCATATTTTTCACCGAATAGAGCCGTCACCCCTGATTCCAATGCTTCCTGAAAAGGTACATTACGCTCTTCTTTCAGGAGAACATTTTCTCGAATCTTAGCATTCACGATATCTTCTACCTGCTTCAATTCATCTTCGGTTACTTTGGCAAAATGCGAAATGTCAAACCTCAGCATATCTGCGTTGACTAAAGATCCTTTCTGATTAACGTGATTACCGAGCACCTGTTTCAAGGCTGCATGCAGTAAATGCGTCGCCGAATGGTTATTTTCGGTATCTAATCGCTTTTGTACATTTACTTTAGCTTGAAATATCCCGGTTAACTGTGAAGGCAATTGATTTGCAAAATGCACGATCAATCCATTTTCTTTCTTCGTATCGGTAATGGAGATTTTCTCGCCCGTCTCTTCAGCGATCAGCAGTCCGGTATCTCCCACTTGACCTCCTCCTTCTGGATAGAATGGCGTTACCGAAAGTACAAATTGGACTTGCTCTTTTCCTTTAGCGGTTACTTTTCTATATTTTAGAATTTCGGTATTGGCCGTCAAAGTATCATAGCCTACGAATTCGGCATGTTCGTCTTCATTGACGATCACCCAATCGCCAGTATCGATAGCTGTAGCTGCTCTAGATCTTTCTTTCTGCACCTGTAGGGCCTGCTGAAAGCCATCCATATCCACGGCTAAGCCTTTCTCTCGGGCCAGTAACTCCGTCAAATCGATTGGGAATCCAAATGTATCGAAAAGCTCAAAGGCAAATTCGCCATTGACTGCTGTATTGGATTCTGCGTATGTTTCGAATCGTTGCACACCTGCAACAAGTGTACGGAGGAAAGAGACCTCTTCCTCCAGAATTACTTTTTGCACAAAATCTTGCTGGCTGATCAGCTCATCAAACACCCCTTCAAATTCTTTAGCCAGCAACGGCACCAGTTCATTAATAAAGGGAACTTTAAAGTTCAAAAACGTATACGCATAACGTACAGCCCTACGAAGGATACGACGTATGACATATCCAGCTTTGTTATTAGATGGCAATTGTCCATCTGCAATTGCAAAACTCACTGCACGTATATGATCGGACAATACGCGCATAGCGATATCCGTTTTTTCATCGGCACCATATTTAATCCCTGACTTTTCGGCAATGAAAGCAATCAATGGTTGAAAAACATCTGTATCATAATTGGATGACTTCCCTTGAATAGCTCTGACCAATCTTTCAAATCCCATACCTGTATCCACGTGTTTTGCGGGTAGTGATTCGAGTGCTCCGTTTTTCAAACGGTTGAACTGCATAAAAACAAGATTCCACACTTCAATCACCTGTGGGTGATCCGCATTGACCAATTCCTGTCCACGAACAAGCGCACGTTCTTCCTGTGATCGCATATCATAATGGATCTCGGAACATGGTCCACATGGCCCGGTTTCTCCCATTTCCCAAAAATTGTCCTTCTTATTTCCGAGGAGTATACGATCTTCAGCGATCCATTTCTTCCAAAATTCATAGGCTTCCATATCCTTCTCTAACCCCTCTGACGCATCTCCCTCAAAGATCGTGACATATAAGCGGTCTTTATCCAGTTGATAGACATCAGTGAGTAATTCCCAGGCCCAATCAATCGCCTCCTTTTTGAAATAGTCGCCGAAGCTCCAGTTACCCAGCATTTCGAATAGTGTGTGGTGATAGGTATCTATTCCCACTTCTTCAAGGTCATTATGCTTTCCGGATACACGGAGGCACCGTTGTGTATCCGCGACCCTTGTATACTTAGGCTGAGTTTCACCTAAGAAAAAGTCTTTGAATTGATTCATCCCAGCATTGGTAAACATCAATGTGGGATCATTTTTAACAACTACTGGAGCTGAAGGAACAATCTGATGAAGCTTACTTTTGAAAAAATTCAAATAAGCGTCACGTATTTCTCTATTAGTCATGGAAATCTAAATAATCTTCTTATAAATCAAAGGCCAAAGTTACTCAAAATTGCCACCTTATGCAATTGATGAGCAAGATATTACTCAATAACACCGAATTAAATACAGCGCTTTAGAAACAGTGATTAGCCGATCACATTTCAGTACAATTAAAAAGAAATAACCGTGTCAGTCCTCATGGACATAGGAGATAAAATATTTTTTACACAAACCGTACATTAACAATTGACAAAAAAGACAAACGGATGAAAATAAATCACTAAATTGGGGCAAGATATCAGCGTGAGTAAACGTTGATGGATCACCGTGTAATTATTCAGATGAACCATCATAGGTGCATATTCACCAACAAAAATGAATTGCCTACTCATCATAGCGTCATTACCATTAAAAGATAATTTATTCCAATGAAAAAGACTTTATTAGTCCCCACAGATTTCTCTAACAATTCGCTCTCGGCGGCCAAGTACGCCTCAAGATTAGCAATTGAGAGAGACTACGCCGTACATTTAATTCATTATTACACTGTTGATTCTTCTTCATTTGCCACAGAAGAACTCAGTAAAGAATTTGAAAATAGCGAAGTATTAAAAGCGGATTTAACAATAGTCGAATTCGAACGCAAACTGCAGGAGGAATTTCCAACGGTGAGATATACGCATCGTACGAGTAGAGGCTTTCTTCCGGACACTCTTCCGCAGGAGGCGAAAAAACCTGAGTATGAGGCAATCGTCATGGGTACAAAGGGTCACAGTGACAAGAAAAGTGTCAGATGGGGCAGTAACACGTCTGCAGTAGCGGCAAAGTCGACCATCCCCCTACTGATTATCCCGAACTATTACAGCCAGTTCAAAATTCAAAAAATCGGACTGTTGACTAATTTCAAAACAGATGAGCTCACAACATTGCGTGAATTTATCGATACCTTCGGCCCTGTCTCCCAACTTGAACTCATCCATGTCTACAACAAAGACGAGGTAGAAGCTACTGTCCACCAGAAATTGGACGACTGGTCCCAGAAGATTAATCAAAGCACTTCTATTGATAAGATCAACCATTGTATAGACAGTCTTCAATCTGAGAACAAAGAAATGGACACTGTCGCAGAAGTCATCCACAACCTCGTAGAATCGAACAATATTGATATAGTCTTAATCACGAAAACCAGGAAGTCATTTTTTGAGCGACTCTTTAATCCTTCTGTTTCGAAGGCTGTAGTCCTAGATATTAATAAGCCATCCTATTTCTCAAAAGTATAATTATTATGAACAAGCCACTTTTAGTCCCCGTAGACTTTTCTGAAAACGCAAAAATTGCGACAGAATATGCTGCACAGATAGCTGCCGATACCCAACGCGATGTGCATATCATTTATATCATGACCGATCATACCAATCGGTTTGCTAACGCTACCTGGAACAAGGATCTTATCGAGCCTCTTATTCAAGAAGCACTGAAAAACATGGAGGAGATGCTGGTCCCCATCCGGGCAAAGTATCCGAGTGTAAATTTCACGACATCGACACGGGATGGTGTACTTGGAGAGCAGCTTCTCAGCGAGGCTAAAAATGAGAAGTATTCCGCAATCGTGATGGGCACGAAGGGCTCTTCGGGTCTAGACTCGGTCTTCATCGGCAGCAATGCGTATGATGTGATCAAGACTACCGAAACACCTGTCCTGACTGTTCCTAAAAGCATTACAACTTACACAAAAAACAATATAGGCCTGCTTTGTAACTTCAAAAATGGTGAACTAGAGGTCCTCAAACAGGCAATTGCTCTATTTGGCAACACATTTCACCTTCAGCTGATCCACATTAATAAGACAGATGAAGACGTTGAGACGGTCGACCAAAAACTCCGTTCGTGGATAGACCGCATCATCCAGGAGACGGGGATTGATGACATCTCCTATACGGTGAAATCTCCCGCCTATTATATCAAGTATAAAGAAACGATTGCGCATGCGATCCAGCAGATTCTGATTGACGAGTCTGTGGATATCCTTCTGGTAACGAAAGGACGTAAAAATTTCTTCAATTATATTTTTTCGGAAAACATCACGAAAGAGCTTGCTTTCCAGAGCAAAATTCCTAATCTATTTGCTAGAATCTAATCCCGAAGGCGAGTAGCTGGAACGCTCATAAATACTAAAAAACAGACACATCCCGACACATATTGTCCCCATTAGGAGACATTATGTGTCGGGATTTTTTATGTAGACACACTTCTACAAAACGAGGATTAAAGAGCTTATATAAAGCATATTACAAACTAAAAAAAAGTTCTCATCCACCCTTTTGGCAAATAAATTGCATATGTGGTAGAACAAATATAATTACACCTTTTAAAAAAGAATATATGAACATTAATTACAAAAAAGCAACATTATTTGCACTTGCAGGAATGATCGGAGCAACATCATTTGCGCAGGAACGCAACAACTCAAGCGTAGAAGGAACAACTCCGTTTGGATCATCGCAACAATACCGTACATGGTCTATAGGTATCGGTGCAGGTGCTACTAGTCTGATGAACATTGCTAAGTTCAATACTGGTGGTTACGACAAGATGGATTGGAATCTAGCGTACAATGCGTACATCAAAAAACAAATTTCTCCATCATTTGGAATTAAGGCACAATATTTTGGTGGTAAAGTAGGTGGAACAAACGAGAATGTTGGGGTTGCAAATCCAAATTCTTCTTTCGAAACTAAGACACCATGGTCAGCAGCGATCTCAGGAGAGTTCTTAGCGGCAAACACTAACTGGAGATTTTTCAACAGTTTCATCAAGCCTTACGCTGCTATCGGTGTTGGAGCATTGAATTTCGAAACCACCACTACTACTGGCGGTACGGATATGAAAGCGAAGAAACAAACGAAATTGTATGTACCAGTTGACCTAGGATTCAAATTCGCAGTAGCTAAAGGTATCAACTTTGAATTAGGTTACCAGTTGAACTGGGCTAATCAAGATTTCGATGGTGTACAAGGCGGTCAATACAAAAATGATCTATTCTCTTACGCACATGCTGGTATCGAACTTGCATTGGGTAGCGGAAGCAAGCCAGCTTTGAACAACTCTAATCCTGTTGCTACATTGGTGAATGACTACAATGCTAAATACGACGAGATGAAAGCTGAACGTGACAAATTAGTTGCGTCTAACAACTCACTACAATCTCAAGTTGATCAGATGAACAATGACTTAAAAGATGACGATGGTGACGGTGTAGCTAATAAATTTGACAAATGTCCAGACACTCCTACTGGCACACCAGTAGATGGAGCAGGATGTCCTATCGTGTTGAAAAATGAGACTAAGATTGTAGAAAAGGTAGTCGTGACTGAGGCTGACAGAAAAGTTGTAGATGAAGCCATCAAAAATCTAGAATTTGATTTAGGTAAATCTACTATTCGCTCTAGTTCATACCCAAGCTTAGACAGAGTAGCAGCGCTATTGATCGAGAAAAACTTCAGCTTGAAATTGGCAGGACACACGGATAATACTGGTTCTATGAAAACGAATCTAAGATTATCTAAAGAACGTGCTGAATCTGTAAAATCATACTTATCAAGCAAAGGAGCTAATCCTTCTCGTATTGAAGCTACAGGTTACGGACCAAACCAGCCTATTGCTACAAATGCAACAGCAGCTGGTCGTCAAGAAAATCGTCGCGTAGAATTTACGATATACTAGTCTTTAGTATAGACGATTAAATACCAAATAACAAGGCCTATGGTGATACCATAGGCCTTGTTTATTTTAACTCATTCATTTCAAAATAATTAACACTGAATAATATTTGTTTTTATCAATTATTATTCTGATCTTTGCACCGCCTTAGGCAATAGAGCCTATTGTATATATTATTTCATGAACCCATTTTTAGAACTGGGAATCCGTCATGAAGTTGTTAATGCCATCTCTGAGTTAGGTTTTGAAAAACCTTCTCCTATTCAGGAAAAAGCCATTCCTGTTTTACTGACTGGTAACGACGATTTTGTCGGATTAGCCCAAACTGGCACAGGAAAGACCGCGGCATTTGGTCTTCCATTATTAGAACTATTAGACTTTTCTCAAAAACATCCTCAAGCGTTGATCTTATGCCCGACACGTGAGCTATGTTTACAAATTGCAAGAGACTTAGAGAGGTTTGCCAAAAACCTAGACAATGTACACGTAGTAGCGGTGTACGGTGGCGCTAACATTTCTGACCAACTGCGTCAGATTCGTCGTGGCGTACAGATTGTAGTTGCGACTCCGGGTCGTATGCTTGATATCATCGGACGTAAAGCCATTGACTTCTCCAGCGTAAAATACGTTGTATTAGACGAGGCTGATGAAATGTTGAACATGGGCTTCCAAGAAGACATCAACAATATTTTATCGGAGACTCCAGATGAGAAAAAAACTTGGTTGTTCTCCGCAACAATGCCTAAAGAGGTACGTCGTATAGCTCAAAACTACATGACAGATCCAGTAGAGTTGACTGTAGGTACCAAGAATACTGGTAATGTAAACATCGAGCATCATTACTATCTAATCAAAGCGAAAGATAAGTATGCTGCTTTCAAACGTATTGTAGATTCAAATCCCGAAATTTTCGGTATCGTATTCTGCCGTACAAAAATTGAAACACAAGAAATTGCTGAATCTTTAATCAAAGATGGTTACAATGCAGATTCATTGCATGGTGACCTTTCACAGCAACAACGTGATAAAGTCATGAAACGCTATCGTGACCGTAGCCTTCAATTATTGATTGCTACTGATGTTGCGGCACGTGGAATCGACGTTAATGACGTGACACACGTCATCAACTTCTCCCTTCCTGATGAAGTTGAGAATTATACCCACCGTTCAGGCCGTACAGCCCGTGCAGGAAAAACAGGTATCTCTTTATCATTGGTGAATGTGAAGGAATTGAACAAAATCCGTCATATCGAAAAAATTATTGGTAAAGCTTTCGAAAAGAAACAAGTACCTCAAGGTGCTGAAGTCTGTGAGAAACAGCTTTTCTCAATTGTCAGTAAAATCGAGAATGTGGAGGTAAATGAGGATCAAATCACTCCGTTCCTTCCAGCGATCATGGAGAACTTAGAATCTCTATCTAAAGAAGACATCATCAAAAGATTTGCTTCTTTAGAATTCAACAGATTCTTAGATTACTACAAAAATGCTCCTGACTTGAACATCGATGCTAGAGATGCAGGTCGTGGAGAGCGTGGCGAACGCGGCGAAAGACGTGATGATCGTCCTCGTGGTGGCTCTAAAGGTTACACTCGTCTTTTCATTAACTTAGGTTCTGTAGATGAGTTTAGCAGAGGAGACATGTTGGGATTCATCTGTAACAACGCTAAGATTTCTGGAAAATCTATCGGTAAGATTGACTTAAAGGGTGTATTTACATTCTTCGAAGTTCAAGATGAAGAGGTTGAGAAAGTATTTTCAGGCTTCCAAAATGTAGATTTCAACGGACGTAATGTGCGTATTGAGGTCTCTGGAGAAGCTAGAACTGAAGGTGGTGGCGGAAGAAGTCGTGGTGGAGACCGTGGCGGAAGACGTGAAGGCGGATATCGTGGTGGAGAGAGAAGAAGCGGTGGAGGTGGCGAAAGACGCGACCGTCGTGAAGGTGGAAGTAGCAGCGGTGGTTTCCGTGACTTTTCAGGAAAGAGAAAAGAATCCAAAAGCAGATATTAATCTGTAAGCATAAACTATTGAAGTCCGGGTGTCTACACCCGGACTTTTTTATTTTATAACGTTTTGAGCCACCAACGGGTGTGGTTGATCAGTAGATTTTTTTAGCAAAAGATATACTAGCGTGATACTTTTTTGAGTTAATTTTTATAAATTGAACTCAACTTAGCCCAATAGTATGGATAGACTCGATGTCATTAACAAAATTATTCAACAAAAAAAAGCAAAAACCTATTTGGAAATCGGCGTTCAGACGGGTGCCATTATTTCTAAGGTGGTTTGTCCTCGAAAAATAGGGGTAGATCCTGAATTCCTCTTTACCTGGCAGACGAAAGTGAAACGACTGATCGGTATGTACAAGTTCGAGACATATGAGCTCACTAGCGATGATTTCTTTACGACCAAGGCTGCAAAGGTCTTGGAAAAGGGTGTCGATGTGGTACTTGTAGATGGCTTACATACTTATGAACAGGCTAAACGTGATGTTGAGAATAGTCTATCTTATCTTAATCCAGGTGGAGTCATCATCATGCACGATTGTAACCCCCTGAACGAAGCTGCGGGCTACGCGATAAAAAATCATTTCAGTGAGGTGACCGATAGGGTAAAGAACTGGGAGCTTGCCGGATGGCAGGGCCAATGGAATGGGGATGTCTGGAAGACAGTAGCGGACTTGGTGGTTTCCAGACCAGATCTGAGCGTATTCACGCTAGATATGGACTATGGACTAGGTGTCGTGACAAGGGGCCATCAGGAGATTGCTCATGAGTATACGATTGAAGATATTGTGGAGGGAGATTATCCATTCTTTGACAAGAACAGAAAACAGTTGCTGAATCTTAAGCATCCAAAATATTTCAGCCAATTTCTCAGCACGCTAAAATAGACGTGATGCGTCACTTACATGAATATAAGGGTCAAAAAAAACAGCCTTTGCAAAAGCAAAGGCTGTTCTATATCATTCTTTGATGTCTCTATCTACTTCGAGGCTACACGTTGGCGAATGGCTTCATATAGCACGACGCCCGCTGATACGGATACGTTTAATGAACCTATCTCTCCAAACATGGGGATCTTGCCTAGATGGTCAGCTATACGGATCAAGTCATCTGATACTCCTATATCTTCTGCTCCCATAATGATACAGGTAGGAGCTGTATAGTCGACATCATATACGCTGGAATCTGTTTTCTCTGTACTTACGACGAGCTGGATTCCGGATTCGATTAAAAATTTACCAACCTTCGAGAGACTCTCATGTCGACATACAGGTATTTTATACAATGCTCCTGCGGAAGTCTTGATAGCGTCGGGATTAACCTCTGCAGATCCTTTATTTGGGACAATTATAGCGTGTACGCCTGAACATTCTGCAGTCCTGGCAATTGCACCCATATTACGCACATCTGTCACGCCATCCAACATCAGTAATAAGGGGGTTTCTCCTTTTTCATAGATCATCGGAATGAGATCCTCGATCTTGTGGTAAGTAATTGGAGAAATGATGGCAATTACACCTTGGTGATTCTTGCGTGTAATTCTATTCAGTTTCTCAATAGGTACTTGTTGAAAACCAATCTCCCGTTCTTTCAACAAATTCCTTAATTCCAGATATAAGCTTCCACCTAGACCGCGTTGCACAAATAGAGATTCAATCTCCTTACCACTATCAATGGCTTCTATCACGGCACGTATACCGAATACCATTTGATTCATTTCCCGCTTATCCCCTCTATTGTTATTTTGAAAATTATGCATCTCTTTTTACTATCGTATGTATATAAATTTGTGGGCCCAAAGACTTACTAGCTGAGGCCGAGATTAAACTCTTGTCTTAGCTTCTCCAATGTTGGATTTTTGGCAACCATAGCCTGATATTTTTCCTGAGAGGTGTAAGGTTTGCGAGATACCTGATGCTCAATCATGGCACCTTTGATATCTAATGAAAAATTTTGGAGTTGTACTCTCAGAAAATTAAGCATATCAATCTTTGCGGAATTCAACACGTCCATTTGAATGGCATTCTCGACTTCGACTTCAATCAAATTGCCTCCAGTTAATTTAGGCTGACTTGAGGTCATCAATGTAAACAAATTGATCTTGTTTTCATTTTTAAGACGTTCTGCAAATTCCTGCCATTTTTGCAAGAATTCATTCAATGTTATCTCCTTGTTAGCATCTCCCCGCACGAGACTTGGTTCATTGTCTTCTTCGACTTCCTTTTCTTCAAATATAGCATTCAGATTGGGAATGCTAGTAGCTACTTTCACACTTCCCCACCCTTTCTTTCCAGAGTCAGAAACTTTGGGTGGATGATTTTCTACAGGCTTGGTCAATCCCGGAGCCGAAATCACAACGGGTGGCACCTTTACAGGCTCCACAGGGTTCGCTGTTTGCTTCGCTTCTATAGCCGGCGTGTTAGTCTGAGCTACCGTTGGTTCAGGTCGTTTTTTTTTTTGTTCAGCTAAAGCTGAAAATGTACCATTGTCACTCAGGATGATCGCACTGGCGATGTGGCACATCTTCAATAAAGCCAGCTCAACCTGCAGCCTTTGATTTTTACTACTTTTATAATTGATCTCGCATTGATTCGAAATATTCAGTGCTGACAACAATAGTCCTGAGGACAATTGCTGAGACTGCTCCAAATACCGTTTTTTGATATTATCGCTGACATCGAGCAGTTTTAGTGTCGATGGATCTTTGGTGACCAGTAGATTACGAAGATGTGAGGACAAACCTCCGATAAAATGATTTCCATCAAATCCTCGATTGAGGACCTGATCAAAGATCAAAATGGCCTGGGCCGCATCTTCCTTATAAATAGCATCAGTCAGCTTAAAATAATAATCATAATCGAGGATATTGAGATTATCAATCACGGACTGATAGGTAATCTGCTTGTTTGAGAAACTGACGATCTGATCAAACATAGACAACGCGTCCCGCAATCCACCATCAGCCTTTTGCGCAATGATATGAAGTCCGTCTACTTCGTATTGAATAGATTCCTTATCTGCGATACGGCCAAGATGCTGAGCCATATCGTCTACTCTTATCCTGTTGAAGTCAAAGATTTGACAACGCGACAAGATCGTAGGCAATATCTTATGCTTCTCGGTAGTTGCCAGAATAAAAATTGCGTAGGAAGGAGGTTCTTCCAATGTCTTTAAAAAGGCATTAAAGGCCTGCTGAGACAGCATATGCACCTCATCGATAATATAGATCTTATATTTACCGGATTGCGGTGGGATACGTACCTGATCGATTAAACTTCTAATATCATCTACAGAATTGTTTGATGCTGCATCCAACTCATGTATGCTGAATGAATTACCGTTCTGAAAGGATTTACAGCTGTCGCACTGGCCACAGGCTTCGGCCTCAGGGGTAATCTGTTCACAATTTATTGTTTTTGCTAAAATCCGTGCACAGGTCGTCTTACCAACACCACGTGGACCACAAAACAAGAATGCCTGAGCCAACTGATTGTTGAGGATCGCATTCTTCAGGGTCCCTGTAATATGTTGCTGGCCAACGACCGAGTCAAATGTGACCGGACGGTATTTACGAGCAGAAACAATAAAATTATCCATTGCACGAAGATACACATTTTGCAAATCTACCGCAATATAAAAAATTACAGCCCCGCTATGGGTCAGACTCCTTTTGCCTAGATAGCATTTCTGCGGTGGCCTACATGTTGTTCTGAGCACCGTCATCCAGCTAAAAGGGAGATTTATTTTTGCTTTTTACGCTATAATTGCGTATATTGACTACACACCTATAACCATATCAATTGCTAGCGCAGCATTTGATCTGCATCACTCATCAAGTCCGTAAAAGTCCGTAGAAGTCCGTGAAAGTCCGTAGAAGTCCGTAATTTCTGTGGATTAACTTTGACTTAGCTCTGACTTAGCTTCGTGTTAACTCCGGCACGGCTTTGACTCCGCTTCGAGTGGGCTTCGGGTAGGCGTCGGCATCTTCCCGACGACAGGTCGAAGCCCACCCGAACCACTCCCCTAGCATTCTCGAATACGAACCAAGCATAACCCGAAGCCGCTCCGAATAGCATGCCTACAACGGATCAGATGTGTAATGTGTCTGTCTATACGGAAAGCTAGTGTCAGCCCCCTCCTATCCAGATTATTCCTGGATGTATTCTACCGCTTCTTCACGCCATTCCTGCTACAAGCTGGTCTTTTTGTTGAAAGACGGTAAGCAGAAATAGATGTACTTAGCGCCTGTTTAAAATAGGTTCTTAATAAAAAGTTAAGGGTACGTGCATGATTCTTTGTCATAGCATAAGTACGCATATCAAATGATCAAGTTTTTAAAATGAAGAAAATACTATTTTTAGTACTCGCAGTTGTCCTATACGCTAATGCGACTGCTCAGGTCCAAGTGGAATTAAAATCCGAATACTTAGGAAAATCAAGCTATCGAATGACTGAGGGCGAAACAAATAAAAAGGTCGGAGACAGCAAAGGTTCGGCAATGGTCCATCAAGCTGATGTAAGTATTCCAATATCGTTGAAATTGAATGAACTGAAACGTCCCACGATGTGGGCAATAAATGTGGGGGCAGCATATGCCAAACTTGACAATGAGAATTTTACAGAGCCGCTGGTGATCAATAAAATCATGAATATAGGGCTGAGCGTAAACCATCTGCGTCCTCTAAATGATAAATGGTCGATGGCTGCGACCTTAGGTGGCGGAATATATATGCCAAGTAGTAATTTCTCCGACATGGAACTAAAAAATCTACTTGGAAGTGTGGGTGTTGTCTTTATTCGTCATTTAAAACCGAATTTAGATTTGGGAGGAGGGCTTGCACTAAACAATTCCTTTGGTGTCCCGATGGTCTTTCCAGCGTTCTATCTCAACTGGCGAACGGAGGGAAAATATGATTTTAAGATCGCGTTGATGAAGGGATTGGAAATGTCCGTAGGATACAATTTGCACCGAAACTTACGACTGAGTGTTATCGCTGAAATGAACGGACAGACGGCTTTATTGGAACAAGAAGGGAAGGACAAAATATTCTCCCATCTGTATATGGTGACGGGCTTCCGTCCGGAAATAAAACTTGGTAAAGCCATATCAATTCCCATTACAGTGGGTATGAATGTCTGGCGCCCAACGCAAATGACAGATCGTACGCTAAAAAGTATATTTCAGGATAAGGAGCACTATTTCCAAGCTTCGCCTTATGGATCGGTGGGATTAAAGATGAGGTTTCCGCGTTAGCGGACTGATGCTTAGGATCTCCAACAGTAATCTATACGGAAGATACATAGTGCTGCGCATCTACTGGGCAAATAAAGATAGTTTTCTAAAACCTTCAAGACAAAAAAGGGTGTCCACACATGGACACCCTTCATTTATTTTTCAATAAAACTTACTCTTAGAATGTGTATTTAGTCCAAGCGAATGGAGTTGTAGATGCACCAGTTTGTGTATCATTCTTCGTCAATGTTGCTCCGTCAGGATTTTTGATTTTAGCTGAATCAAATATAGCTGTAGGAATAATAGAATAAGTTACATTCGATTCCTTATTACCATTGTCTTTAGAATCGGTAAGATCAAAAAATGCAGTGAACTGATCAGCATTATTTCCTTGGATAAGTAGATTTGTAATCGTCGCCTTCGCTTTCCTTCTAATTTTAACAGCTGCATTCATCTTAGCGTTAGACTTATTAACAATCGTCATGTCTTTTACTACAAAATTCGACTGGTTAATATGATTCGTTCCATTTCCATCTAAGTTACCATCAGCTTCAATTCCACGTGGATCGCTAGATGTACTAACATAACCTTCCTTCCAAACTCCATAAGCATTTGTTAGTGTACCACTGTATCCTTGTGAGAAGTCAAACATATCATCTTCTGAATTCACAACTAATAGGTTAGTCACATTCACCGTTCCTCCAAAGAATTCTATTCCATCATCCGCGCCATCAGTAATGAATATATCACTGATCTGCGTACCATTACCCACTCCGTTTAATGTCAAACCGTTGTGTTCCGCATCCGCATCGATTTTTGCGCCAGAGTATTCAATTTTGACAAATTTAAGAATACCTGAATTATCATTTGGCTTATCACCACCAAACATGATGTCTTTGGCAATTTCGGTTGCAGCCTCTAGTGAACCACCTTCCGCACGAGAAAGAGGGGCGTAACCGTTGATAATCAATCCACCCCAACTCGCAGACTTACCACCTGTCGAAGTAAATACAATTGGCTTATCAGCTGTTCCTTGGGCAATAATCTGTGCTCCACGCTCAACCAACAAGTAAGTACCAGTACCGGCCGCATCGGCTGTTATTGTTGTTCCTGCTGGGATAGTCAATTTAGCTCCTGCTTTAACGATCGTAGCACCAGTTAATTTCACAGAAGTAGACCCCAAAGTTACGTCGCCAGTTATATTTCCTTTCAACTCTTTTAAGCCATCTACAGGCGGAGTTACGATTGGATCGTTGTCATCAGAACAAGCTACGAATGTAAATGCCGAAGCGGCTAAGATTGCAAGAAATTTTGTTTTCATCATCATCGTTTTTTTATATTACAATATTATTTAATCATTTTAATCACCTGGTTAAGGTAATGTTATATAATTGTTAAAATTTATATGATACTCCTACACTAACGTCAACCCCTCTTTTGTAAGACTCCAATACAATATCCTCACCTGAATCCGACTCCCTACTAAGCTCAATTGCTGCGTTCAGGATATTGCGAGCTTTCAAATTGAGGCCCCATTTCTTCTTGATGGTTGCTGTTGTCACGAAATCTAGTATGGGTACACCTTTCTCCACGATATTGTTAAAATCATTTGTACCAATTGCGTAAATGCGGTCACTAAAATAGTTGAAGACGAAAGAAGAGTTTAAGTTCCAATTTGCTCCTTTAACCATGTACGATACATCAGCATTGGCTAAGAAAGGTGAGGCTCCTTGTAAAGCACTTTCATCTTTTGTGAATTGAGCAATTGATGTAGCTAGATCTTGTTTCGAGTATAGGTAAGATAGATTTGCTCCCACTGACAACACATTCTCTCCATATGTCGACTCTGTTTTAAGTAAATTTTTCTTAACCTCTACTTCTGCTCCTACGACTTTTGCTGTAGATCCAACATTAAAGTAGGTAACTGTATTTCCAGCAACTGGAATTTCGGAACGAGCAATGGGGTTTTTCAACTGCTTATAAAAAGCGCCGATAGCAAATAACTCTCCATTTGATGGGAAAATTTCCCATTTAATATCAAAATTCAAATTCTCTACTGGAATCAAATCTTTGTTACCTTCTGATTTATATGTTGCGAAGGAGTTCCGGAAGGGTGCCAATTCGATAAACTGTGGTAGCGTATAGGATTTACTTGCCGATGCTCTCAAGTTACTTTTGTCGGTAAGATTATATTTTAAATTCAAACTCGGGAGAAAAAAATCTTTGTCTATCTTAGAGGGACCCGCCAACTCACTGTTATAACTTTGCGTCACGAATTCTACCTCTTGAAGAACCTTATCATAACGTATGCCTAATAGAGCAGTCAATTTTTCGTTAAATTGATACGTTCCTGTAATCGCCGCCGCGTGGACTTTTTTATCTCCCGTATACCAATAGGGGTCCAATGAGGTTCCTCTAGCGGTCTCCAAATCAAATTTGCCAGAACTCAATGATGACTGATTGAAGATATTATCGATTGACGCATCGATATTATCGACAACAAGCTCATTTCTCAGGTTATGAACAAAAAGTGTTGCATTGAAATCTCTTTTGACAGCATTCCCGTTATAACCAAACTCAATCTTTCTGTCTAGATTATCATCATTATTAAATTTGTAAGTTGCAAACGCTTTTGCAGTCCATCCTTTTTCGGAGAGATTAGAGTAATAGCGTTCATTATCTGAGCCTCGTCCGTCATTCAATACACGAATTACACCATCCCGTTCATATAAGTTAGTCGTACGACGGTCTGGTTCATTTCCATCAACTATATTGTATCCAGCGCCAAGATCAAGTTTCCAATTATCGGTCAAATTCAAAGTAGATAATAGCTGATTGACATACAAATTATTATTGACCACATGGCTCCTTCTAAACAACCGCTTGTCTCCTATATCAACTGATTCATTTTTGCCATAATAATTACCAAAATCCTGATTTTGATTACCAATAAATAACGAGTTAAAGGATACGTGATGTTTACCAAACGAATATTTCAGATTGGCCATGGCAGTCTTAGACACATTGTATTGGGAGCGCTCCATCTCTTGATCAATAACCAGGCTACCTCTTTGGGTAGTTTGACGGGACACGCCGTTAAAATAGCGATATTCAGAACCAAAATTAGCGGTGACAAAAGCGTCTAAATTACCTTCGCCAACTTTAAATCTCTTTCCACCAGCTAGGGAAAAGGCTGAGTTAACTGGGTTTTTAACATTTTTGGGATCCCAGTTATTCTTAAAGCTATATTTAGAAAAGTCGTTGATTGCGTGCTTGCTTTCTTTTAAAGAACCAAACCAGTTTGTACCTGAAATCCTTTTAAAATCATTCGCTCTCACCGCTTGTGAATTAATACCTGCTGATGCTCCTATTTCAAAAAAGGGTTGCTCTGTTAATTCCTTTGCTAATATATCAATATTGGCACCTGCAACATCTCCCGATAATTGCGGATTAAAGGTCTTATTAACAGCGATACTTTGAATAATGGAAGTTCCAAAGAAATCTAAAGAAATATTCTTATTCAAAGGATCTTCTGATGGTAATGCTAAGCCATTAAATGTTGTACTATTGTACCTATCTCCAAGCCCTCTGACGAATACATTGGCCCCGCTGGCCGACTTTGTAACACCGCTCATCTTCGTCAATGCGCCTTCGGCATCACTGACACCTTTTCTAGAAAGCTCTTGTGCACCAATCTTTTCAACCATTAGGTTAGAAAGCTTCCGCTCTTCTAATAATGCAAGTTCGGTAAATCGTTCTCTTTTCTTTGTGATGACAACCTCGTCCAATGTTGAGCTTTTGCTCACTAAAAAGATAGCTGCTGTAAGCAAATTCCCAGCGTTAACAACATATTTCAAAGAGTCCGTCTCGTACCCTACGTAACTTCCTACTAGTACAATTTCTGTGTTGGCATCTGGCAGATTAATCTTAAATTCTCCATTGGCATCTGTGGTTGCTCCAAATTTCGAATTGGATATCATTATAGAGGCTCCTAAAATCGGAGTTTGGGTTTCTAAATCTAAGACACGACCCTTCACTGCAGTTTTCTGAGCAAATCCTGCAACACTTATGGCCAATAGCAATAATGTCAACAGGGCATTTTTGAGTTTTAATTGCGATTTCAATTCTTTGAGTTTTTTGTTTCTGCAAAACTATTACCACAGTATTAGCATTGTGTTAACAGCGAATTACCATTACATCAATTGGTTGTTAATAAATTATTAACACTCGCAAATCAACAGATCTAAGTCGCTATTCAGCAATACACTTTCATGTATTCAAAAATTAAATGTTAAGCCCAGCCACATTAACACTATCCCAACACTGGATGTGTAACACGATAGCGGAAATGTTTTATATAGTCATTCTTGACCTCATCAAGCAGCTGTAATAGTAATGCACTCACTCCAAGGACTGCTACCCCCCTGGAAATATTGACTCGATCCTGTGCGCCCTATCGAAGGTAATTGGGTTCATAATGGCTTGTGCTGACGGAATCACAAAGACTTCACTGCAATTTTGCAGAGACAGGACAGACACCCATCATTAAAAAACAGATAAACATAGACTACTGGAGCTTGTTTAAAATTCGTTTAATAAATTTAAACGGGCTCTTATTGTATTTTTTCTATTAGGAATTGGCGAATGCGAAGCATTTTATCTAGTTTAGAGCGTTATATTATATCGTATATATAAAATTCTTTGCCATGGATCACATACTAAAAGCTAACGACTTATCCTTTCAATATCAAAATGGGACGTCTTTGCTTTTCCCGAATATCGAAATCGACAAAGGCCAGCATACGCTATTATTGGGTGACTCGGGGAGTGGTAAGACGACCTTGCTTCAACTTCTAGCGGGATTGTCGCTTCCAAAAACCGGCGCGATCGCCATCAATGGCCAATCCATCTATACCCTTAGTTCGTCTCGACTAGATGCGTTTAGAGCACGTCATGTAGGATTTATCTTTCAGGAGGCACATCTCCTCAAAAATCTCACTTTGCTAGAGAATATCAAACTAGCTCAAAGTCTGGCCAAACTTCCCGTGGATGAGAAGTCAATCTTAGCTACATTGGACAAACTTCAATTGGGAGATAAAGCAAAAGCCTATCCCAATGAACTTAGTCGAGGGCAAAAGCAAAGAGCTGCTATAGCAAGAGCACTGATCAATAAGCCGCTCCTGCTCATTGCTGATGAACCTACTGCTTCCTTGGACGACAACAATACCGAACGGGTCCTGGAATTGCTGACCAGTATAGCGGATCAATATGGATCTACCCTCTTGATCGCGACACATGACAAACGTATTAAAGATCAATTCACACATACTTATCACTTACAGTAGTGGTCAAGAAATCAACTTGATCTGCTCCGGTATGCCGACTATCGGATAAGTTTCAAGGAGAGAGGGAAAAGGGCAACTCCATCTAATGGTGTATAAAGCTAAATTACTCCTTGTATTTTTTCCGTTTGGCATTGATGAATGCCAGACATTTTATCTAAGTTTAAGTTACAAAACATGAATATATTACAGATCGTTTGGAAAAATATAACTAAACAATTAGGATCTACCTTATTGAGTATCATATTAACGGCCTTTGGGGCGGCTATCTTATGTGTACTGTATGTGACGGGCGATAGCTTCGAAAAACAACTGGATAGTAACAGTAAGAATATAGATCTAGTGGTGGGAGCAAAAGGTAGCCCGCTGCAGCTCATCCTCAGTGCAGTCTACCATGTAGACAATCCAACTGGTAATATTCCACTATCAGAGGCTAATCAACTTAAAGATAATCCATTTGTCAAACTAGCAGTACCACTATCCCTGGGAGACAACTACAAAGGGCATCGCATCGTCGGCACCAATGCGGACTTCCTAACGTTATATAATACGGCGGTCGTAGAGGGAAAACTCTTTAGTAAAACTTTTGAAATCGTTATCGGCCATGAGGTGGCCCGAAAAAGAGGATTAAAGATAGGAGATCAGATAAATAGCTCACATGGTCTTACTGAAAGTGCCGACCACCACCACCACCACCCATTTGTGGTGACTGGAATTCTTAAAAAGAACAATAATGTAACGGACAATCTGATTCTTTGTAATCTGGAGAGTGTCTGGGACGTACACGGAATAGCACATGGCCACGAAGCTGAAGAGCATCGTCACGAAAAGGAAGCCGTGGAAGAGCAACTAGATGCACATCAACATCACCATGGTGAGGGAGAGGAAGATCATCATGACCACCCTCATGAGGAGTATGTCAAGAACATCGGGCAGGACCTAATAAAAGATCAAGGTGAAGAAATAACAGCAATGCTG
>Ga0160441_100317_pt1 | contig 43564 bp, 33 predicted proteins | sample HID1971K_E1MG_FD_108260 | JGI IMG/M metagenome (GOLD analysis project Ga0160441, IMG submission 108260) | Enriched millipede-associated microbial communities from UW Madison campus, WI, USA - HID1971K_E1 MG | ecosystem: Host-associated > Arthropoda: Insects > Digestive system > Unclassified ... | reverse complement strand
GACGCGTCGGGTTCCAGGCGAGGTCGTAGTGGACAACGGCCTGGAAGTCGCTCTGCAGGTTCACGCCCTCCGAGAGGCAGTCGGTCGCGACGAGCACGCGCTGGGCGTCGACCGTCCGCTCCGCGAGCGCAGCAATGCGCGCTGCGCGCTCTTCCGAAGGCAGCTCGCCCGTCACCACCTCGACCTCGACCTTGCCGAGGGCTCCCGCGAGGTGCTGGTGCACGTACTTCGCCGTCTGGATGAACCGGCAGAAGATGATCGGGCTGAAGCCGTCTTTGAGGAGCACTTTGACCTGCTTCGTGAGCAATGTCAGCTTGGCGTCGTCGCCGGGGCTGGCGACCAGATCGTCGGCCCTTTCAGCGTAGGAGCGGAGGAGCGATGCTTCGGAGGCCTCGTGCTCAGCGCCCGGAACGAGGTCCGCCGCGTCTGCACCCTCATCTTCGAACTGGTCGAGCACCTCGGCAGCGCCGACGACATCTGCCTCGGACGCAGTCTGGGCCTCGGTCGTTGCGGCGCGCGTACGGAGGGTCATGGCGGCGGCCGCCGGCGAGGAGGCCATCGCCCGCAGGAGTGCCAAGGCCGACCACCAACGCACGCGCTGCTGCAGCTTCGAACCCGAGCGATCCTGCACCTGTCCGCGGATGTACTCGAGCACGTCGTCGAAGAAATCCTTGTGCCTACCGCTGAGCTGGTAGGGCGCTTCGCTCGTCTGGCGATCTTTCGGGAACTGGGTCTCGGCGCCGAGATAGTCGCGGATGTCCCCGCGGCGGCGTTGCACCATGTGACGGGCCAGCAGACGCCGCCCGCTTTCACTCGTCAGGTCTACTGCCTTGAGATCGTTGTCGAGCAGACCGATCAGGTTGCGGAACGCGCCGTCGTTGCCGCTGTGCGGTGTGGCCGTCGTCAGGATGAGGTGCCGATCGCGGTCGTCGGCGAGTGCCCGGATGAGGCTGTAGCGCTGAGTGCGCCCGGCCGATCCCTTGCCAGAGTCGTCGGCTGCGACGGTGTGCGCCTCGTCGACGATGATCAGCTCGGGTGCCGTGCGCTGGAACTCGTGACGGTGACGCTCCGACTTGATGAAGTCGAGCGACACGATGGTGATCGGGTACCGCTGGAAGAGCGACTCGTTGACCGCGAGAGAACGCTCGAGGCGCGTCACGGTGGAAGGAAGGACGAGCTGGGCGTCGAGACCGAACTTCTCCGACAGCTCCGCCCGCCACTGCTCCGCGAGGCTCGGAGGGCAGAGCACCGACATGCGCTGCACGGTGCCCTGCGCCAGCAGCTCACTCGCGACAAGGCCCGCTTCAACGGTCTTGCCGATGCCGACATCGTCGGCGATGAGCATGCGCACGGTCTCTTGCCGCAACCCGACAAGCAGCGGAACGAGCTGGTACGGGCGCGGGTCGACGTTCAGGCTCGCGAGCGAGCGGAACGGCCCTCCGGACGAGCGGAATCCGATGCGGAGCGCTTCGCGCAGCATCCGTCCACTGCGGTCATCGCCGCGGTCGGAGGGAGAGGGAGGCGGGAAAGTCGCGGCCGTGACCTCTTCGACGGCGGGGATGAGACCGGTGATCTCGGCGTCGGATCCGCCCAGCGGTTTGGCCACGAGGAAGTCGTCGACGGACTCGGGCAGGACGACCCAGTCGCGCCCCCGCGCCGTCACGAGTGAGCCAATGGCGAAGTCGGTCGCGGTCACTGAACTGCCTCTCCGAACACGCTGGGGTGTTCGCGAATCACATCATCGAAGTCGCGGTCGAGACCGACCGTGACGACCTGGTAGCCGTCGAAGGTGAGATCTGTCGCGTCGACCTTGAGCAAGTCGTCGTGAACGACTACCACGGCGAGCGGGGTGTCGTAGACGAAGTCGACGATCAGTCCGCCCACCTCTTCTTCCCCACGGGATGGGAGCCGCAGGCCGTGTGACTCGAGGTGGCGCAGGAAGGATGCGGCACGCTCGGCGTCGGGATGGGGAACGTTCGTTGCTTCGGGAGCCGCTCCGCTGACCACGGGTGATCCGTCCGCTGTCGGCGCGTTCGGAACCGTCACCGGATGAGTCTCATCCGGCTGCACTCGTGCGCGAGACAGGTCGAGGAGCAGGGATACGACGACGCGGCGGTCGATGCGCTCATGATCCATCTGGTTGGAATACGAGAGCAGGCACTTGTAGCACCCGGCACCACACGCACCCCCAATGTCCTCACCCGTGTCGGGATCGACATGGATGATGCTCAGTGCCTCGCGCGCGGCATCCGCCAATGCCGTCTCATCGGACTGCAGGCGGCGGAGCACTCCTGCCCCTCCCTCGGCGGCTTCAGTAAGGAGCAGCCGCCCGCGTTCTTCGGCGTCAGGGAGCTGCTCGCTCATAAGTTCGGCGTCTTCGAGCTGGAACCGCGCCTCGATCCCGCGCTCGAGAGCGTAGCGTGCCGTGACCGCCTGCACCTCGTCGACCTTGCTTGCCCAGCGAAGGATGGCGATGTTGCGGCGGTCCTCGACATACGGGGTGACGAAGGCCTTGGTCTTCACGTCGGCGGGCAGAGGTGCGTCGTCGTCGGTCTCTTCGGTATCGGAGTCAGTCTGCGCGGCATCCTTCTCGCTCAGCCAGCGACCCTTGACGGTGTCGAGCCAGAATCCATGGCGATCGGCGTCTTTCCGCGTGCGTCGGCCGAGGTTGGTGACACGGACATCTGCGGAGTCACCGTAGACGACGTCGAGAACCTGAATATCAGCGTCCGTCACCGCCTTTGCCGTGGACCTGCCCGGGTGACCCGCGCGGGGGACGAAACGGTAGGTCGTGCGGAGTTCGTAGCCGACCCGGTTTCGTTCCTCTTCGTCGGCGCTGATCCGTTCGCGACGCCGCGTGAGGACGGTCTGAAGCTGCAACAGGTTCTTCCACTCGGCGGGGAGAGCGGTCTGGCAGGTGACGCAGACGTCGACGTTCTGGGTGTCGAGGTGGTGGGTGCCGCACGACTCACAGATCTTCGCCGCCGTGAGGGTGACATCGCCGCCGGCCTCTCCGCCTTCGCGCGGCAGGCTGATGCGGGTGACCTGGTATCGCGCGCCCTCGTGGTAGATCAGCGATTGGGGGCCGAACTCGGAGATCGCCAGGAAGCGCGGGCGCTGCAGCCAGCTGCTGGGGCGATTGCCCCAGCCAGGGATGAACGCCGCGAGCGGGAGGCGCGGGAAGGAGTAGCCGGGAAGGAAGCCTTCCGAGGCGAGGTAGCGGTAGGTGTAGAAGTCGGACTGGTTGTAGCCGGTGTCGCCGGCGTCGTTCAGCAGCAAGTCGATGCGCTGTCGCGCCTCCCTCTGGCGACGCTCAGCGTCGTCGCGATCACGCTTGGTGGCCGAGATGTTCTTGGTCTGCTCAAACGCCGCCTGCTGTTCGGCCCGTGCGGAGGCATAGAGGTCGCGCCACCGGTCGCACGCTCGATCGAATTCGAGGGGTGCGCGATCGATAACCGTGCGCACCCAGGCGTCGGTCCACCAGTTCGCGCCCCGCAGGACCTTGAGGAGAGGCTCGAGTACCGCGATCGCGGATGTCGTTGCACGGGCGGCGGCGCCGCCGTCTCCGAGCTTGGAACGCAGCGAAGGAGCAACCGGGTAGCGGTTCACCGTGTCGTCGAGGACAAGCACGTCCTTCATGGAGCTGCCCAGGCCCTTTGCGCTCACCGCGAGCGCCTCTGAGAGCCAGATGGCCTGGACGTGCGAGCGGACGAGGTCTTCGTTGGCGAGGTCTAGTCGCGGAGGCATCACCTGGCCCGCGACCATGAGGTTCGACCGCTCGAAGTAGTAAGTGTCGTGCGCGTTGCCTGTCGCGCAGTAGGTCATCACGATCGCGGGCTGCCCGGATCGCCCGGCACGACCGCTTCGCTGTGCGTAGTTCGCGGGTGTGGGGGGCACGTTGCGCATGCCGACAGCGTTGAGCTCAGCGATGTCGACGCCCAGCTCCATCGTGGGTGAGCAGAAGAGGAGCGGCAGCTCGGCCTCGGTGAACTGCTTCTCACGCTCTATGCGGAGATCTGCCGGAACCTGAGCGGTGTGCTCGGCCGCCATCAGGCCCGCGAGATCCCGGCTGTGATCGCGGTAGAGGTCGCGGAAGTACTCCACAACTCGAGGCTTCTGCTCGCCCTGGTAGCGACGGCGCACCGGGTCGGGCGCCCCGTACTCGCCCGTTCCTGCGTGGAGGACGATCGCGGACGAACGCAAACGGTAGCCGGATATCTTCTCGTCGATGACTTTGGTGATTATCCCCGCGCGCTCCAGCACGGCGATGAGGGATGCGATGACCTCGTCGGCTTCGGAAGGACTCAGGGCGACGCCGAAGCGATCCTTGTCGCGGAGCCAGCGTCCATACGCCCCACGTCCCGTCAAGGTGAGGATGTTGCGCGCGCCGCCCTTGGTCCCCGCTTCGGGGATGGCGAGGCCGACGTTTGCCGGCGGTTCCATGTCGCCGATTGCCCAGAGCCCGGTGAGATACTCGCGGCTGAGGCGCTGCAGCCGCTCGAATGAGTCGGGCGAGAGTGCTTCGGCGTCGACGGCCAGAACGCGGCGAAACTCGTCGAGGAGAACCTTCGCGACTTCGAGACGCTGCTTCGGGTCAGCCGCGGCGAGATGGAAGTCCGCTTCCTTCCAGCGGGCTTCGTCCTTGGCGAGCACCTCAAGATCGGGGTAGTCGACGACCACCAACCCGGTCTGCTCGAGGTTGGGCAGCGTGACCCGCCATCCCCTCTGAAGGTCGGCGATAGCCCGGTACTCGAGCACCCTCTTCAGCGCAGAGCGGCCGGCGCGTGTGGCGAGCCCCTCGGGCGCAGCGAGGTAGTCGATCGGGCGAAGGTCGAGCGCGTCGATGAGCGTGTCGCCGACATCGATGAGGTCGAGGCCCTCGGCGCCGGCTGCCGCGACCGCGTGGCGGAGCGCGCCGCGCAACTGAGCGACCTGGACGAAGTCGTTGAGGTGCCCAGCTTGCAGTGACGCGTCCTGCCGATTGTCGACGAACGTGAGCAGCTTGCGAGCGCGCGCTGGAAGTTCATCGCTCGGGATCGCCTTGAGCGAGGTGAGCAGCGAGGTCGCGAGGACGGTCATCGCGCTACTGCGGCCCTCGCGGTCGAGAGTCGCCAACTTTGTGTACTCCGACGCGCGCGCTTGCTCGTACGAGACACCACACGCCAGGCAGAAGCGAAAGGTGCCAGGTATCCACGCCGCAAGCGTGTCTTGGGGGAGCTCATTCGCCGTAAGCGGCGTGACGAGACCGTCGGACGTGACGTTGACGCGCTCTGGCACATCGGGCGCGCGCAGCTTCGTAACCCCGGTGCCAGACGCGGTCACCGACAGCCACGATCCGGGGAGACGACCCTCTTCTACGGGGTCGAGCGGCCACGGCTGATCGTCGGAGATGAAGAGATAGCCGTCGGCGCGATCGCTTGTGCGGATCTGGTGCCGCGCGTGAGCGACTCCGGCCCCCTTCGGGTCGCCGCGGCGGGCGACGTAATACTCCTGACCACACTCGCGGCAGAAGGCGAGCGGGTACAGACGCCGCTCGGGCGGACCCGGCATCGTCACTTGGAAGTTCGTCTCGATCGTGCGCTTCGCGGGTGATTCGGGGCTGGCGTAGACATTGCCGCCCTTCGACAGGAACTGGTGCAGGCGAAACGCGAAGAAGGAGCGCCCAATGGCATTTTTCGCGTTCGCGCCGGCGAGGAGGGTGGCGCGAATCGCGTTTGCGGACTCCTTCTCGTCCGCGCCAACGATCGTGGCGAGCTTCTCTGCCGCTGCCGCAACTGTGGTCGGCTTCTGACGAACGAGCAGCCCGCTCTCGATTTCGGTATCGAGACCGAACTCCTGCTCGATCCATCCTGCGAGCGGATCGGATGCCAGCTCAGCCGCCGTGAGGGAGAGCTTGGGAGCCTCAACCGGGCCGCGCTGCTCCACGAGCGGGCGCAGTTGATCGGGCGACACGTCGTCCCCTCGACCCGCGCGGACCAGGGTCTCGGTAATGACCGATCCCGCGACGACCTCGGTACCGAAGATCTGTGTGGCCACCTTGGCGACGTCGGTGCGCTGCTCCGCAAGCGTCCCGCCGCTCGACATCGTGGCCGACGTGCCGACGCATTGCAGAGTGTCGGCCGCATCGCACGCTTCGCGGACGCGACGCACCAGCATCCCGACATCCGCTCCCTGGCGACCGCGGTAGGTGTGCAGCTCGTCGAGGACGAGGAACTGCAGACCGCGAGCGGCGGTGATCAGGGAGCGGCGTTCGTCAGGACGTGTCATGACGAGGTCGAGCATTACGTAGTTCGTGAGCAGAATGTCCGGCGGCGAAGCCAGAATCTCCTCGCGCTCTTCCCTGGACTCCTGACCCGTGTAGCGCCGGAATGTGACTGGAGGCTTGCCGTCGAATCCGAAGTGCAGAAACTTCTTGAGCTCCTCCATCTGACTGTTTGCGAGCGCGTTCATCGGGTAGACGATGATCGCCTTGATGCCTTTGCCGCTCCCTTCGCGGAGGACGCGGTCGACGATGGGAACGATGTAGGCGAGCGACTTTCCGGACCCAGTGCCGGTTGTGAGCACGTAGCTCTTCCGCGTGGCAGCGACCTCGATCGCATCGCGCTGATGCTTGTGGAAGACGAGTGGCGCTTCGGCCCCGCTGTCGGTCGGGTGCTTCTTGACGCGGAAGATCTGCGCGACGTCCGTGTGGAGCAGGTCGTTGGACACCAGGTCATCGACAGAACCGCCGGTCGCGAACGACGGGTTGAGCGAGAGCCACGGGTCGGGCCATTGCCGACCGTCGGCACTCTGCTTCTCGAGGTAGTCACGGATCTTGGGATCGGATGCTCCCACAAAGCCCTCGGTGAAGCGACGATAGTCCTCGATCAGATCGCGGTGAACTTTGAATGCATCCAACGCTGGAATCTCCCCATCAATGCTCTACCGGGCCGTAAGCGCTTCCCCGAGCCCGAGCCCGAGCCTATCCAACGGCATGGGTGGAACCGCGACCCAGATCTCGCGCGCCCACTCGGATTTGCCTTCCCTCCGACAATTAGCCCCAACTGCGATCGGGCGCGGCGCAGTGCCGGGACCGTGAAATTGCGGAGGGCCGGAGCGCAGCGGAGGACCGAGCAAATGTCGCGAAAGCCCGGAACGGAGCCGCGTCCGATCGCTATACTCTCGCGTCGGAGCAGGCGCCCCTCCACCCCAACACCAATTGACGACGTCTTCCTTCATCTATCCACATCTGTCATCGACGGCATTGACGGCGTCCGACCGGTGTCCGACACTAGGCCGATACTGACCGTCGAGCCGGCATGAGCGGAGGTCGAGATGGGCACCATCACCCCGTACGAAACGGCGAAGGGCCGCCGCTACCGCGTGCGCTACCGCAAGCCTGATCGCACCGAAACGCAGAAGCGCGGCTTCAGGACGATGCGCGAAGCGAAGCTGTACCTGTCCATGGTCACCGTGTCCAAGTCGAAGGGCGAGTACATCGATCCCGTGGCCTCGCGGGTGCCGGTCCGGATGTTCGCCGACAGTTGGCTCCGGTCGAAGCAGCCGCCGATGTCTAAGCCTTCGTACTACATGACGCTTGAGCGGGCGTGGAAGAACCACGTCGCTCCCGTCTGGGCAGACAGGGAGATCTGGTCGATCCGGCGGTCTGAGGTTCAGGACTGGGTCTCAGAGCTCGCGACGGGGAAGTCGCGCACGGTCGTTCTTCGCGCGCTGGGAGTCCTCGCAGGCATCCTCGATGTCGCCATCGATGATCGTCGCCTTGCGAACAATCCGGCGCGACACATCCGCAATCTCCCTCGGAGCGGACCAGGCAAGCGCCGCGTCTATCTCTCGCACGACCGGGTGGCGACGTTGGCGGCATGCTCGGCGCATCCGACAATGGTCCTGACCTTGGCCTACACCGGCCTGCGGTGGGGCGAGGCGACGGGGCAGCGGGTGCGCAGCGTGAACCGACTGCGTCGGCGCTTCGTCATCGAGGAGAACGCGGTGATGATCGCCTACGAGATCCACGTCGGCACGCCCAAGACGCACGAGAAGCGCTCGGTGCCCTACCCCGAGCGCCTCGCTCCGATGATCGAACAGGCCTGCGCCGGCAAGGGGCCGGAAGGACTGCTCTTCGGCGACGGCGTCAACCACATGCGCAACTCAGGCGCACAGGGATGGTTCGCGAACGCGGTCCGCCGCGCGCAGGCTGTGGACCCATCGATCCCGCGGCTGACGCCTCACGACCTCCGCCACACCGCCGCATCGCTCGCGATCAGCTCCGGCGCCAACGTGAAGGCCGTGCAGCGGATGCTGGGGCACGCGTCGGCGGCCATGACGCTCGACACCTACGCCGACCTCTTCGACGACGATCTGGATGCCGTCGCATCGCGCCTCAACGAGGCCATGCCGCTCGTGGCGCTGCCGGCGGGTCCGCAGACGCGCTACGCCCGACCGACGTAACGCCGGAGAGCAGACTGCTCAACGGTTCGACGAGGCTCAGGACGCCAGAAATGCTCGATTTCGTCGTTCTGAGGCATCGAACGACGCTCCGTGAAGGGCGTCGAATCTGCGGCGGTTTCGGCTCATAGCATTCTCAAATGCGGCCAAAATGCGGCCAAAAACGTCTTCTGTGTTGCCCGACCTCAGAAGAAAAACCTGGTCAGAGGCAAAAAAAAGCTGTGCCCCTGGAGGGACTCGAACCCCCAACCGTTTCCTTAGGACGGAACTGCTCTTCCATTGAGCTACAGAGGCTGGCCGGATGAGTCTACCGGGCCGGCCCACCGCGCCGTGTAGCCTCGCTCCGTGATCGAGCGCCGCGGGCAACGTCGGCTGACCGTCGCGAACACGCTCTTGGCGCTCACGGCGGCCCTCGCCGGATGCGCCGTCGGCACAGCCGCCACCCCAGCGGTCAGGTTGCCGCCCTTGGGCGCCGCTCCGGACTACCAGCTGGGCACGGCCTCCGAGCCGCCCGACGGGGTGGGCATCGTCGCACGGGACCGCACGGCGGATCCCGCATCGGGCACCTACTCGATCTGCTACGTCAACGGATTCCAGACCCAACCGGGCGAGCTCGACGTCTGGCCGGCCGAGGTGCTGCTGACCGATGCGGACGGTGGCGTCGTGTTCGACCCGGCGTGGCCCGACGAAGCTCTGGTAGACACCTCGTCCGAGGCGAAGCGCGCGCTCATCGCGCACGTCGTGGAACCGTGGATCCAGGGCTGCGCCGCGTCGGGCTTCGACGCGGTCGAGTTCGACAACCTCGACACCTACGCGCGGAGCGGCGGCGCCCTCACACTCGACGACAACCTCGCGCTCGCGACGGTGCTCGTCGACGCGGCCCATGGCGCCGGGCTGGCTGCGGGCCAGAAGAACGCGGCCGAGAACGCCGAACAGCTGCTCGAGCGCGCGGGCTTCGACTTCGCGATCGCCGAGGAGTGCGTGGTGTACGACGAGTGCGGGCTGTACTCCGCGGTGTATGGCGAGCACGTGATCGCCGTCGAATACGCCGACACCGGAGTGGACTTCGTCGACGTCTGCGCCGACCCGTCGACCCCGGCGTCGGTGGTGCTGCGCGATCGAGACCTGGTCGGACCCGACGACGACGCGTACGTCTTCGCGCTCTGTGGCGAGACCGGAGGCCGCGGATAGGCGAAGGCCCCGGCATCCCTTCTCGAGAAGTGGATGCCGGGGCCCCCAGCGGGGCGTCAGCCCTGGGTCGCGAGGGCGAAGCGCACGGCGCCGTCCTCTGACAGCTCCGCGTCGAGGACGCGGTCCTCGAGGGCGATCGCGGCGGTCTCGTCGAGGAAGACGCGAGCGCCGTCCGAGACGACGACCGTGTCGGCGGGCTGAGGGTCGGGCGCGACACTCAGCTCGAATCCACCGGTGCCTCCCGTGTCACGGATGCGGACGCCGCCTTCGTGGACGGCGGGCACCCGCGAGACGATCTCTTTGACGGCCTCGGCGGCGGTCTGGGTCAGCGTGAGCATGCTTTTCCTTTCCGTTGGGGCTGTGAACCGGCCACGATTCCGAGAACCGCGTCGGCCCGCAACCCCTACCCGCTGTGGGGCGGCGATTCGCAGGAAGCTCCCACGTTTTCGGTGGATACCGCCCCGCAGGTGTCAGGGCCGGGGACCGCCGCCCCCCCCCGCCGCCCCCGCCGGGGCCGCCGCCCATGCCGCCGCCGGCGACATTCGAGCCCTCGGTGACGGTCGCGGCGGTGGTGCCGTCGACGGCCACGGTGTACGAGCCGCCGTCGGTGATCGCGGGGCCGCTGTAGAACACGGCGCCGAAGTCGCGATCGGCCTCGAAGGTGGCGACCGTTGTGCCGGAGGCGTCGGTCACCTGCACGGTGTCTCCCGCGGATCCGGCGGCGGTCGCGGCGACCCACTGCTGCGAGCCGGTCGGGGTGACCAGCACGGTGCCGGCGACGAACAGCTCGCCGCCGTCGATCGTGATGTCGCCGTTGGCGTCGAGCGCGCCCTGGCCGCCCGAGTCGCTCGGACCGCTCACGACCGTCGTGCCGCCGGTGAGGGAGATGGAGCCGTTCGAGTCGAGGCTGTCGCCGCCGGACGAGACGCGCACGGATCCGCCCGAGATCGCGATGCTCTGGCCGGTGTCCTCCTCGCCGCCACCACCACCGCCCATGCCGCCGGCCTGCCCGGTCGTCGCGGTGTCGCCGCCTGCGCCGTTGACGCCGTCATCGCTCGCGGTGACGTCGACACTGCCGCCCGAGATGGCGATGTCGACCGCTTCGAGCCCCTCGTACGAGTCGGTGACCGTCACCTCGCCGTCGCGGATCTCGAGGCGCTGTTCGGCGTGGACGCCGTCATCGCCCGACGTCACCGTCACGGTGCCTCCGCCGACGCCGACCGAGCCGTCGGAGTGGATCGCGTCGTCGGCCGCGTCGATCGTGACCTCGCCGCCGTCGACCGCGACGACGATGCCGGCGCTGATGCCCTTCGCGCCCTCCGACGCGGTGGCGGCATCCGCTCCCGCGCTGATCGTGACGGTTCCGCCGGTGATCACGGCGTCGGTCGCGACGGCGATGCCGTCGTCACCGCTGGTGAGCTCGACGGTGCCGCCCGTGACCGCCACGAAGCCCTGCGTCGCGTCGGCGTCCTGGTCGCTCTTGAGCGCGTCGCCGCCGGCCGTGACAGCGAGGGTGCCGCCCTCGACCGTCAGCGAGTCCTTGCCGCGCAGGCCGTCGTCCGCCGCGTCGACGGTGATCTCGCCCGACAGGACCACGAGATCGTCCGTCGAGGTGATGCCGTCGTTGCCGTTGCCCGACACCTCCAGCGAACCGGTGCCCGAGATCGTCAGGTCGGCGTCCGAGTAGATCGCCGCGTTGGCCTCCGCGTCATCGGCGTACGACGACGCGTCCGACACCGAGTTCGCACTGCCGTCCGCGAGGTACAGCGCCACATCGTCGGCGCCCGTCACCGTGATGGCGGGGGAGTCGGATGCCGTCACGTCGGCGTCGTCCAGGATCAGCACGACCTGCGCGTCATCGGGGGCGGCCACGACGATCTGCCCGTCGAGCGAGCCCGACAGGCGGAACACCCCCGCCGCGGTGATCGTGACGGTCGAGCCGTCGATGCTCACCGCGTCGGAGTCGGAGGAGGCGGTGGAGCCGCTGAGGCTGATGTCGGCGGCATCCGATTCGCTCCATTCGTCGTCGTTCACGGTGGTGACGTCGGCGTTCGCGGCGAGCACGGCGGCCGCGCTGAGGTCGGAGTCTACGACGGCGGCCGTCTCGGTGCTCGACGTGTCGTTCGACGTCGAGGTCGGGTCGGAGGCGACGGCCTGCGCCGCGCAGCCGGCGAGCACGAGCCCGGCGAGCGTGAAGGGCGCGGCGGCCAGGATCAGGCGGCGGCGCGGGTGGTGACGGGGCATGAGGAGCCCTCCTCGGTCGTAGGGGTCGATGGGGTCTGGGGTGCGGCGCGGTGCGCGTCGTCGAACGGGCCGCGCAGCAGGCGCGACCAGCGATTGCGGGGCAGGCCGGGATGCAGCGCCGCCAGGCCGGTGGCGTATTTGCTGACGGTCGCGGGGCGGTGGCCGGCGCGCCACAGCGCGCGGTCGACGCCCGAGGGGCGGGAGCCCGACTTGGTCTCGACGATCGCCACCGCGGGCAGCGCGAAGCCGTGGCCGTCGGGCTCGATCCACTCCAGGCCGGTGTCGATCGTGGCGCGGCCGGAGCCGTCGGGAGCCAGCAGTGTCGCCCGGCGGTACCGGGTCATGAGGGTCGCGTCCAGGTCGTCTGCGCGCTCGGCCGCGACGCCGATCGTCGTGAACGCGTCGGCGACGTCGTCGCGGGCGTCGTCGGTGAGTCGTCCGCGATCGCGCGGGTCGTACTCGCCGCGGTCCTTCACGGTGGTGCCGCGGGCGCCCCGGGTCTTGATCTCGAGGTACGACGTTCCGGTGTCGAGATAGCTGCGTGTGCGCAGCTTGAACCGGCGCCGTCGCGGCTGCGCGGCCATGCGGAAGCTCAGCAGATCGGGCGTGTCGAAGTACACCGACTCGTACGCGAACGCGCGCGCGCCGTCGATCTCCAGCACCTTCGTGTGCGGGTCGAGCGCGCCGATCACGGCGTCCAGGCCCGCGCGGTTGACGACGTACTTGCGGTCCACGCGGGTGAGGAGGGATGCCTCGGCCACGAGCCCGTCGAGCGTCACGGGATCGAACCGACCCAGCGCCGTCATCGGTCCGCTCCGGCCGTCGCCCGCGCGGCGACGGGGGCGGTGCGCGCGCCGGGGCGCGGCATCCGGTACCGCACGTCGACCAGGGTCGTGTCGTTCACGAGGTCGAGCTCCTGCACGGTGGTGGAGCTGACGGTGCCGCCGAGCCGCGACTCGAGTTCGGCGCGCAGCTCGTCGTCGTCCGAGACGGCACGGTCCAGGCGCACCACCTGGTGGCGGGTGCGGGAGAGGAAGGCGGGGTGATCGGCGGCCCAGAGCACGACGAGGATCAGGGCGACCAGCGCGGCCACCGGCCACGGATCGGCCTGCGGCAGGCCGGTGACCAGGCCGATCGCGAGCGCGGCGAAGTAGTACGCCACCTCGCGCTGCGTGATCTCGGACGAGCGCAGCCGGATGATCGACAGCACGCCGAACAGGCCCAGGCCCAGGCCCATGGCGACCTCGGCGGTGCCGAGCACCGTCGCGACGGCCATGACCCCGACGTTGACCCCCAGGAACGCGACGACGAGGTCGCGGCGGTGGTGCCGGCGGTAGTAGAGCCCGAGGCTCAGGATGAGGGCGGCGGCCAGATCGATGCCGATCAGGATCAGCGCGCTGATGGTCATGGGTTCCTCCCGGTGGGGTGTTCGTTCGCATCCATTCGAGCCGCGGCCGCTATGGGGTTGCTATGACGGGCCGAAGGTCGGGGTCCGAGTTCGTTACGACCCTCCTGTGCGTTCGGCGCCGCGCCGAAGACGAAGCTGCGCTGCACGCCGTAGCTGGTGACGAACAGCACCGCCTCGGTGGTGACCTTGGCCAGCACCAGCGGCATCCCGAACCGCGTGAGAGCGTCGAGCCACACGATGTTCGACGCCAGGAGGGTGACGGCCAGCACCGCATAGCGGACGAGCTGACGAGGCATCCCTCGACGTCCGCGCGCGCGGAAGACCACGCGACGGTTGACGGCGAAGTTGACCGAGGCGCTCACCACCCGCGCCGCGACGATCGAGGGCACCAGCGCACCGGTCAGCGCATTGAGCACGAGCAGCATGACAGTGTCGACCGCGAACGCGAGCAGCGACGACCCGGCGAACAGCAGAAGCGGCAGCATGATGCGCAGCGAATCCACGACGGGGCGGAAGTGGCTCGACGCATTCCCGTCGAGGTATACGGTCTCGATCGGCACCTCGCGTGTGGCGACGCCGGCATGCCGGCACCGCAGCAGCACGTTCTGCTCGTACGCGAAGCGCTCGCCCGGCTGGTCGCGCACCCACTCCACGAGCTCGGCGGGGATGCCGCGCAGCCCCGTCTGCGTGTCGCTCAGCGGCCATCCGGCCGCGAGCCGGAAGACGCCCCTGGCCACGGCGTTGCCCGCCCGCGACCGGAGCGGCACGCGACCGGTGAAGGCCCGGCATCCGAGCACCAGCGTCGGGACGCCGGCCGCGGCGTCGGCGCGCAGCTCGTCGGCGACGCGCAGGATGTCGGCCACGGTGTGCTGGCCGTCCGCGTCGGCGGTCACGACGTCGTCGCCCGGGTGAGCCTGCAGCACGAGGTCGAAGCCGGTGCGCAGCGAAGCGGCCTTGCCGCGGTTGAGGTCGTGGCGGAGCACGGTCGCACCGAGGCCCTGCGCCATCGCGAACACCGCGGCGTACGCCGGACCGCTGCCGTCGTCGACCACGACCACTTCGACGTCCGGGTCGGCGCCGAGGATGCCGGCGACCACACCGGCCAGGCGCGGCCCGGGCTCGTAGGCGGGGATGAGGACGATCACGCTCTCACCCCGCCGTCTGGTCGGCGATGTAGAGGATGTCGCTGGTGCCGCGCTCACCGCCGTTGGACGGCTGGTTGACCACCTCGCCGTTGAAGTACATCGTCGATGAGCCGCCGCCGTCGAGGTTGTACGCGGTGGTGGCGCCGAGGTCCACCATGATGTCGGCGAGCTCGGTGAGCGTCACTCCCGCGCTGTACCCCGACTGCCGGCCGTCGACCACGACGAACACGAGGTGGTTGTCGTCGATGACGCCGACGGCGGTGCGGGGCTGGTCGCCCTGGATCGAGTGGTTGCCGAAGTTGGTGTCGACCTCGACGTCCTCGATGCCGTCGACGACCGACCCGTCCTCGACGATCGCGGGGCCGAAGCTCAGGGTGTTCCACGCGCCGTCGGTGAGGAGCTTGGCGGCGCTGGTCGTGGTCTCGTCGTATAGCTCGACGCGGCCGTCGGTGTAGAAGACGAGTCCCTCTCGAGCCGGCTCGTCGCGGAACACGACACCGTTGCGGATCACGATCCCGGTGTCGCGGAATCCGTAGTAGTCGCCGTTGATCGCGAAGATCGCGTCGTTGTCGGCGGCCATCGCACTGGTGAGCTCGGTGATGTTCTCGCCGAACTGGTCCTTGGCGAAGGCGCTGCGCACGGCCGTGGCATCCGACAGCGTCACGTCGGCGACGTAGAAGGTGACGGTGTCGGACCCGGTGCCCTGGGTGACCGTCGAGATCGTGATCGACGTCGCGCCGTCGGAGTACGACGTGCCGGTCACGGTCGTGCCGGCTCCCGTCGAGTCGGCGGCATCCGTCGACGAGTCGTCTGTCGTCGTATCTGTCGCCGTCGAGTTCTGCGCCTCGTACGCCGACACGTCGGCGATCTCGACGTGCTCGACGAGGAAGCGGTCGGCCGCCCACACGGCACCCCCGCCCGCGCTCAGGGCGACCACGAGACCCGAGGCGATGAAGAGGGTGCGGGTGCGCCGCTTCGTGCGTGTCGTGTCCATGCTTCATGGGTACGGGGCGCAGTTACGACGAGTCTTGCCGTCGCCTATGAGGCCGCTCGGCGAAGAATCCTTAAGGGATCAGAAAGTTCGATGGTTTCTTGAGGCCTGGCGGCTGACTCACGTGGCGTATCGCGGCGACGGTCTGACATCGTGGCACGCATGACCCGCATTGGCATCGTCGCCGAAGCACCCGGAGAGAACCGGGTGGCCGCGACCCCCTCCACCGTCCCCAAGCTCCTCGCCCTGGGCTACGACGTCGTCGTCGAAGCCGGTGCGGGGGCGGCTTCGTCGTTCCCGGATGCCGCATACGCGGCATCCGGTGCGGTCGTGGTCGACGCGGCCGCGGCGTGGGCCTCGCCGGTGGTGCTCAAGGTGAACGCGCCGACCCCTGCCGAGATCGACCGGCTGGCCGACGGGGCGACCGTTGTCGCGATGCTGAGTCCGGCGCTGCGGCCGGACCTCGTCGACGCCCTCGCCACACGGGGCATCACCGCGCTCGCACTGGACGCGGTTCCCCGCATCTCGCGCGCCCAGTCGATGGACGTGCTGAGCTCGATGGCCAACATCGCCGGCTACCGCGCGGTCGTGGAGGCGGCTCACGAGTTCGGCCGATTCTTCACGGGCCAGGTCACGGCGGCGGGCAAGGTGCCGCCGGCCAAGGTGCTGGTGGCGGGCGCGGGGGTCGCCGGACTCGCCGCCATCGGCGCCGCGTCGAGCCTCGGCGCGATCGTGCGCGCGACCGACCCTCGCCCCGAGGTCGCCGACCAGGTGGCCTCGATCGGTGGCCAGTACCTCGAGGTCGTGGTGCCCGACGAGGCGAAGCAGGCGTCGGCCGACGGCTATGCCCGGGCGACGAGCGACGCGTACGACCGCCGCGCGGCGGAGATCTACTCGGAGCAGGCGGCCGATGTCGACATCATCATCACGACGGCGCTCATCCCGGGACGCCCGGCGCCCCGTCTGGTCACGGCCGCCGACGTGGCGAGCATGAAGCCCGGCAGCGTGATCGTCGACATGGCCGCGGGCCAGGGCGGCAACGTCGAGGGCTCGGTGGCGGGGGAGCGGGTCGTGACGGGCAACGGCGTCGTGATCCTCGGCTACACCGACCTCGCGGGGCGCTTGCCGCAGCAGGCCTCGCAGCTGTTCGCGACCAACCTCGTCAACCTGCTGAAGCTGCTCACGCCGGGCAAGGACGGCGTGCTCAGTGTCGACTTCGACGACGTGGTGCAGCGCACGGTCACCGTCGTGCGCGACGGCGCGGTCACGTGGCCGCCGCCTCCCGTTCAGGTGTCGGCTGCCGTGCCCGCCGCGGCGCCGGCGTCGGCCCCAGCCGCGGCGCCGGCACGCACGCCGATGTCGGCCGCTGCCCGCACGACGCTCGTCGCGGTCGGGATCGCCGCGCTGTTCGCCGTCTGCGCGTTCGCGCCACCACCCCTGCCGCAGCACTTCCTGGTGCTCACGCTCGCGGTCGTCGTGGGGTTCTACGTCATCGGGCACGTCGCCCACGCGCTGCACACGCCCCTGATGAGCGTCACCAACGCCATCTCGGGCATCATCGTGGTCGGCGCCATGGTGCAGATCACGGTGCCGGACGTGGCGGTGCAGATCCTCGCCGCCGTGGCCGTGCTGCTGGCCAGCATCAACATCTTCGGCGGCTTCGCCGTCACGCGCCGCATGCTCGCGATGTTCCAGAAGGGTGACGCCCGATGATCGCCGTCGCGGGTGCCGTCGCCGGGGCGGCCTACGTCGTCGCCGCGCTGCTGTTCATCCTGAGCCTCGCCGGGCTCAGCAAGCACGAGACCAGCCGCCGCGGCGTCACGTTCGGCATCATCGGCATGATCGTCGCCCTCGTGGCGACCGTGTGGCTCACCGCGGCGGGCGCGTGGGGAACCCCGCAGGGCACGACCGGTCTCGTCCTCCTCGTCGTCGCCGTCGTCGTCGGCGGTGCGATCGGGCTGTGGCGCGCGCGGGTGGTGGAGATGACGGGGATGCCGGAGCTCATCGCCCTGCTGCACTCCTTCGTCGGTCTGGCGGCGGTGCTGGTGGGCTGGAACGGCGCCCTCTACGACGCCGGGCTCGACGGCGCGCTGGCCGACATCCACCATGCGGAGGTGTTCATCGGGGTCTTCATCGGCGGCGTGACCTTCACCGGGTCGATCGTGGCGTTCCTCAAGCTGTCGGCGCGGATCTCGTCGCGCCCGCTCATGCTGCCCGGCAAGAACGCGCTCAACGTCGGCGCGCTCGTCGTCTTCGTCGCCCTCACCGTCTGGTACGTCCTCACGCCCGAACTGTGGCTGCTCGTGCTCGTGACGCTGCTGGCGCTGGCCCTCGGCTGGCACCTGGTCGCCTCCATCGGCGGCGGCGACATGCCGGTCGTGGTCTCGATGCTCAACAGCTATTCCGGCTGGGCGGCGGCCGCCGCCGGCTTCCTGCTGAACAACGACCTGCTCATCGTCACCGGCGCGCTCGTCGGCTCGTCGGGCGCCTACCTGAGCTACATCATGTGCAAGGCGATGAACCGTTCGTTCCTGTCCGTCATCGCGGGCGGCTTCGGCATCGAGGCGCCGAAGGCCGGCGAGGCGGAGCAGGGCGAGCATCGCGAGATCGATGCGTCCAGCGCCGCGGAACTGCTCGCCGGGGCCGGCACCGTCGTCATCACGCCGGGGTACGGCATGGCGGTCGCGCAGGCGCAGCACGGGGTCGCCGACCTCGTGCAGAAGCTGCGCGAGCGCGGCGTCGACGTGAGGTTCGGCATCCATCCTGTCGCCGGTCGTCTTCCGGGCCACATGAACGTGCTGCTGGCCGAGGCGAAGATGCCGTACGACATCGTGCTGGAGATGGACGAGGTCAACGACGACTTCGCCCGCACCGACGTGGTGCTGGTGATCGGCGCGAACGACACGGTCAATCCGGCGGCTGCCGAGGACCCGTCCAGTCCGATCGCCGGGATGCCGGTGCTGCGGGTGTGGGAGGCGGCGAATGTGATCGTGTTCAAACGCTCGATGGCGTCCGGATATGCGGGAGTCGCCAATCCGCTGTTCTACCGCGACAACACGCAGATGCTCTTCGGTGATGCGAAAGACAAGGTCGATGAGATTCTCATCGAGCTCTCACGAATTGCCGTCTGATCCTCCGTGACGAAAGGCCCTCACGGGCGATCCAGGATCGCCGTGAGGGCCTTTCGTCGGATATCGGTCAGTGCGCCGCGTCGTAGGCGTCGAGAATGGATGCCGGAACCCGGCCGCGCTCCGAGACCTTGAAGCCGTTCGCCCTGGCCCATTCCCTCACGACGCCGAGGTCGCGCTGACCGGAGCGCCGACGGGCGCCCGACGCGGGGGCGGCGGCCGCCGAGCGGCTGGAGCTCACACGGCGGCCTGCCGACGTGTACGCCGAGAGCGCGTCGCGCAGTGCCGCGGCATTCTCGGCCGAGAGGTCGATCTCATAGGCGATGCCGTCGAGCGAGAAGAGGATCGTCTCGCCGTCGCCGATTTCCAGAACGGTCCCGTCGATGTCGTCGACGAGCTGATGAATGATCTTACGAGCCATAGACAAAGACATTAGCGGTGACAATTCGCGCCGGGCAAGGAATATCCGCGACACGCCGAATTGTGTCGGAGTTCCTCAGGGAAGAATTCCCGCGCGGCGGGCCATGACGACCGCCGCGTGGCGGGTCGAGGCATCCAATTTCGCCATCGCGGACTGCAGATAAGACTTGACGGTGCCTTCTTTGAGATCCAGCGTGGCCGCGATCTCGGCGTTGGTCGAGCCGAGCGCGGCGCACGCCAGCACATCGAGCTCGCGGGGCGACAGTCGCACGTCGAGCTCGAGCGGCTGCTCGACGGCGTCCTGCGACAGCGCGGCGAGGCGCTGCTCCAGTCGGTCGAGTCGTGCGCGCACCACCGGATCGCCGACGATCGCCGAGATGCTGCGCAGCTCGGCGTAGCTCTCGCGAAGTCCCTCGCGGGTCGCGGCCGGCAGCACGGCCGGGGCGGCGTCGCGGCGCGTCAGCGTCAGCCGGCGCTGCACCTCGTCGCGGATCCGCAGTTCGCTGGACAGCTCGTCGGCCACCGCGAAGGCCGGACGTGCCACGACGTCGCCCACGGGCGCCTCCGCCCACGAACCGCAGTAGATGACCCCGCGGGCGCGGCCCGAGACGAGGATCGGCACGGCGAACAGCGTCGCGATGCCTTCGCCGAGCACGGCCCGGTCGTAGTCGTGGGTGATGCTGCGGGCCGAGCGGTAGTCGATGGCCAGGCGCGGACGCTTCTCGATGAGCGCCCGTCCCCCCAGCCCGCGAGCCTGCTCGACGACCAGTCCGTCGAGGCTGTGGGTGCGAGCACCGTGGATGGAGGTGACGTGGATCGCGCCGTCGAGGACGAGGCCGCCGAACGCGACGGGGAAACGGGTGCGACGCACCAGTTCGGCGACGGCGTGGTCGAGTGCCTGCGCGTCGCTGAGGTCGTCGGGTGCGCCGAAGGCAGCACGGCCCCCCGACGTGGTGCGCTCGGGGACCGGTGCGTGGTGTGGGAGGGACGCGCCCACGACTACCTGCTTCCGGGGGTGACGGCGTCCTCGCCGCCTTTCGTAGCGTCGACCCTACCACCGGCCGGCACCGGGCACGCGGCCCGGGATGCGGGGCCGCGGGCGCGAGCCCGGGCCCCGCTGCGTGCGGGCGGCCTACACGCCCGCGGCCTGCGCATCCCGCGCGCCGAGCGGCGCCGGGGGGATGCTTCGACTCGTCCCTCGCTCAGCACGAGTGCTTCGACTCGTCCCTCGCTCAGCACGAGTGCTTCGACTCGTCCCTCGCTCAGCACGAGTGCTTCGACTCGTCCCTCGCTCAGCACGAGTGCTCATATTCGTCCCTCGCTCGGCACGGATGCCGGATCCTTGTTCGAGGTCGATGAGGTAGCGCTTGATGTCGGGGCGGCCGCCGTACTCGCCCAGCGACCCGTCGGCGCGCACCACGCGATGCACCGGGACGACGACCGAGAACGGGGTGGTGGCGCACGCGGTGCCCACGGCGCGCGCGGCCCGTTCCACGCCCGCGGCGATCGCGACCTCGCCGTAGCCCGCGGTCTCGCCGTAGGGGATCTCGCACACGGCCTGCAGGGCGGCCCGCGTGAAGCCCCGCACGAGGCTCCAGTCCAGGGGCAGGTCGAAGGCGCGGCGCGTGCCGTCGAAGTACTCGTCGAGCTGTGACGCGGCGGCCTCGAGGGGATCGGGCTCGGCACCCGCGGCGGGCCGGGTGGCGGCATCCGCGTGATCATCGGGGACGGGGACGATGCGCAGCTTCAGCGAGACGCGCTCGATCTCGTTCTCGAGCGGGCCGTCGAAGGGGTGCAGTGTCACGATGCCGTCATCGGTGACGACGATGAGGATGTCGCCGATGGGCGACGGGTGGACGCGGTAGCGGGGCGGATCCGTCGTGGTCATGCGACCATCCTGGCGCGGGCGGCCGACGCCGCGGCCGGCGGATGCGCGAACTGTGGGAAGCAGCCGATCGGCCCGGCGGGAGGGCTTGCTGGGGAGGAGGGGAGCTCGGCAACCCGTCCAATACCGCGAAACTCAGGTCCATTGCAAGTACCCCGTGTGTGCTCCGCTTAGGGTGGCTCGTGTGTGGCGAGCAGAGCGGAGCGCCGTGTTGGGCGCAGAGGATGCCGAACGCGGGTCGATCGTGACCCCCGGCGACCTCGGACTCGCCGAACCCGATGTCACGGTCGTGCACGTCGCGGAACCCGAGCGCGATCGACTGCGGCTGCAGTCCGCCGCACTGGGCGGTCGCTCGACGCTGCAGCACTTCGTCGACGGGCAGGACGCGGCGATCGAGATCACCAAGGCGCACCCGGGCAGCCTGCCGCAGTTCATCACCGGCCGGTCCACGCTGCTGTCCAACCTGTTCCGCGACGAGGTCGCCCTGCGCGGTGCCCGCCTGGCCGCCGAGCGCATCACCTCCAAGGACCTCGAGCTGCGCACGACCCGCGGCCTCGACACCGTCCGTCTCGCCGTCGGCCTTGCCAACTGGCGCATCGGAGGCCTCGTCTGCAGCGCCCCGGTGCTGCTGCGTCCGCTGGCGATCCGCCGTCACCACGGCGACTTCGAGCTCAAGCTGCACGGCACCTTCTCGGTCAACCCGGAGCTCGTGCGGGCGATGCGGCGGCACTTCGGCATCGCGATCGACGCCGGCGGCCTCGCCGCCCTCGCGTACGAGGGCGGCCTGTTCAAACCGCAGCCGGTCATCGACCATCTGCGGGCGCTCACCGCGTCGATCGACAGCTACGCCGTCAAGCCGCGCCTGCTCGTGTCGAGCTTCGCCGACGTGGGCGGACGCATGGCGGCGGATGCCTCCGACCTCGACCACCCCGTGCTCAACGCGCTGGCCGGCCACGTCTCGGACCGCGAGTCGCTCACGATCCGCCGCGACGGACCCGTGCCGACCAGCCCCGACCACCGTCCTCCGGCGTCGGACACGCTGCTGCTGGACGCGGACTCCGAGCAGGAGCGGGTACTGGCGCGCATCGCCGACGGCCAGTCGCTCGTGGTGCACACGCTGCCGGGCACCGGCGGCACCCAGACCGTGATCAACACGATCGGCCAGCTCGTGCGCGCGGGCAAGAGCGTGCTCGTGGTGAGCGCACGACGCTCGACGCTGGACGGTGTGCGGCATCGCCTCGCCGGCATCGGGCTGCCCGGGCTGGCGGTGTCGCCGGACCGGCTGCAGCGCGACCTCATCCGTGCGATCGGCCGCAACGAGAAGGCCGATGCTCCCAAGGTCGCCGACATCGATGACGCGCTCGTGCGCTTGCGTGGCGTACTCGGCGACTACCGTGCCGCCGTGACCGACCGGCATCCCTCGTTGGGCGTCTCGGTGCTCGACATCCTCCGCGCGCTCGCGACCCTGGCCGATTCGGGTGCGGCGCCGGCGACCGAGGCCCGCTTCGACGAGGACGCCCTCGAGAGCCTCGCCACGACCCGCCCCGAGGCGGCGGCGAAGCTCGCCGCGGCCGCGCGACTGGGGGAGTTCCGCTTCGGCCCCGACGACTCGCCGTGGTACGGCGTCACGTTCTCGACGGTCGAGCAGGCGCGCGCCGCGCACGCCCTCGCGGGCAAGCTGCAGCGCAGTGACCTGCCGACGGTCCTGGAGCGCGGGTACGAGCTGGTCGGGCAGACGCACATGCGGCCGTTCCAGACCGTCGACGAGCTCGGCGTGTACCTCCGCCTCATGCAGGGGATCCGCGATTCGCTCGACAAGTTCAGCATGACGGTGTTCGAGCGGCCGCTCGGCGAGCTCATCCAGGCCCACGCCGCCCGCCGTGACGCGCCCGACATGACCGGTCCGAATCGGCGCCGGCTGCGTCGTCTGGCGCGCGAGTATCTGCGCCCGGGCGTCCACGTGCCCGACATGTACGACGCGCTCGTGCGCATCCAGCATCAGCGGACCGAGTGGCAGCGCTACGTCGAGGCCGGCGTGACGCCCGAGGTGCCGCTGGGACTGGGCGACGTGCAGGTCGCGTGGCACCGCGTGGAGTCCGAGCTCGGCGAACTCGATGCGGTCCTCGGCCGCAGCGGCGCCGATCGACTCGCGTCGCTCCCCGTCAAGCAGCTCGTGCGCACCCTCGCCGGCCTCGCCGCCGATTCCGATGTGTTCGACAACCTCAAGGAGCGCGCGACGCTGCGCACCGAGCTGGCCGCCCTCGGCCTCGAACCGCTGCTGCTGGAGCTGTCGGTGCGGCACGTGCCGGAGGAGCAGGTCGCGGACGAGCTCGAATTCGCGTGGTGGCAGTCCGCGCTCGAACTGGTGCTGCGCACCGATCGCGCAGTGCTCGGCGCGAACACCGCGGTCGTCGACCGCCTGGAGCGGGACTTCCGTCTCGTCGACGAGGCGCATGCGGCGGCATCCGGTCCGCTCCTGGCGGCGCAGCTGGCCACGCAGTGGCGCATCGGCATCGTCGACCACGCCGACGAAGCCGCGGCGCTCAAACAGTCCCTCAAGCGCGGCGTGGTGACGCCCGCCGAGCTCATCGCGGTCGCGCCGACCCTGTCGCGCACGCTGGCCCCGGTGTGGCTCGCCTCGCCGTACGAGGTGCCGCGGATCCCCGCGGCGGCGGCCTACGACGTCGTCGTGCTGGCGGATGCCGCGGCCCTGTGTCTGGCCGAAGCCGCCCCCGCTCTGCGCCGAGGTTCGCAGGTGGTGGCGTTCGGCGACCCCGTGACACAGAAGCCGACGCCGTTCGTCGTGGCCGCCGGCATCCCCGCACCCGCGGCGCCGGCCGGGGAGGAGCCGGACGACGACGAGGTGCCGTTCGATGACACCAGCGTGTTCGAGCGGCTCGCGGAGCTGTTCCCCGTGGAGACGCTGACCCGCAGCTACCGCGCGGGCGGGGAGGACCTCGCCGCCCTCGTCAACGACGCGTTCTACGGCGGCGAGCTCGTGTCGCTGCCGTGGGCGGGGTCGTATCTCGGCCGCGGCAGCCTGGCGGTGGACTACGTCGAGGGCGGCCATGGCGCGCCCGACCCCGTGACGGGCGCCGTCGAGAGCCCCGACTCCGAGGTCGCGCGCGTGGTGACGCTCGTGGTGGAGCACGCCGTGAACCGCGGCACCGAGTCGCTCATGGTCGTCACCGCGAGCGCACGGCATGCCGAGCGCATCCGCGCCGCGGTCGAGGCCGCGTTCGTGGGCCGCTCCGACGTCGCCGACTTCGTCTCGCGCGACACCTCGGAGCCGTTCGCCGTGCTCACCCTCGAGGAGTCGGTGGCCGAGAGCCGTGACCGGGTGATCTTCTCGCTGGGCTTCGGGCTGACCAAGCACGGCCGTGTGCTCAGCGACTTCGGCGACCTGTCGACGCCGGACGGCGAGCGGCTGCTCACGGTCGGCATGACGCGTGCCCGCCGGTCGATGGTGATCGTGTCGTCCATCCGTCCTTCGGCGTTCGACGACGGGCGCCTGGAGTACGGGGCCGCCACCCTCATGTCGATCCTGGGCGGCATCGCCGCCCGTTCGCGCGAGGCGCGGCTGGAAGACCTCGCCGACCCGCTGACGCGGTCCCTTGCCCGGGAGCTGCGTCGCGCCGGGCTGTCGGTGGACGTCCACTATCGAGGCCTGCTGCCGCTGGTCGCGCAGTACGACGGCAAGGCGGTCGTCGTGGAGAGCGACCCCGAGACGGTGGGCGAGTCGCTGCGCGAGTCGCTGCGACTGCGACCGCAGGTGCTGCGGCGCCTGGGCTGGCACTACGTGCGCGTGCACTCGTTCGACCTGTACCGCGACCCGGCCGATGTGGCGCAGCGGATCGCGGCGATGCTCGGCGTGCCGCCGGACGCACCGCGGGTCGACAACGAGACGCAGCCCATCGATGTCGTCGAGTGACCGTCAGCGCATCGAGCGGGTCAAGGGCTCACGTCGCGCGAAGCTGACGCCTGCCCCCGGCACGACCGCCGAGCCGACGCCGGCCGACGAGACGGGGGATGCCGCGACCGACCAGGCCGCGGCATCCACGAGTCCTTCGGGGCCCAACGACGAGCGCATGCGCCGCGACGTCCCGCCGCACTACTGAGACCGGCGCGTCAGGACTTCTGCTTCTCGAGCAGGTCGCGGATCTGCACCAGCAGCTCGGCCTCGCTGGGGAGCGCCTCCGGCTCCTCGGCGACGCCCTGCTTGGCCGCGGCGCGCTCCTTCAGGACGTTCATCGGGTGGACGAACACGAAGTAGACCACGATCGCCACCGCGAGGAACGCGATGATCGCGTTGATCAGATCCTGGATCGGGAACGTCACCGGACCCCACAGGCCCTGCACGGTGAATCCGATCGTGCCGTTCTCGTCCGGCTTCCAGAACAGGGCGATGATCGGATTGATGATGCTCGACACGATCGAGTTCACCACGGCGGTGAACGCGGCGCCGATGACGACCGCGACCGCCAGATCGATGACGTTGCCGCGGACGATGAATTCCTTGAAGCCCTTGATCACGGATACCCCCCTGGGTGTCGACCCGCGTCGGATCGGGCTCCGGATCAGGCTCCGGAAGACGCGGGCGAGGCCTTCGCCTCGGTCTTCGATGATGTCGAAGTGGACGAGGAGGCGCCACCCGAGGCATCCGATCCCGAGCTCTTCGCACCCGCGCGCGAGCCTGAGTCCGTCGCACGCGAGTCCGTGCGGTAGAAGCCCGAGCCGTTGAACGTCACGCCGATCGAGCCGTACTCCTTGCGCAGCGGGCCGCCGCATTCGGGGCACTCGGTGAGCGTGGGGTCGGCGAAGGACTGCACCGCGTCGAAGCGGTGACCGCACTGCTTGCAGGCGTAGGCATAGGTGGGCATGGGGTTCTCTCGCGGGTTCGGGTTCAGCGCCTCGTGGGCGTGAGGGTGATGGTCTGCGTGGGGGTGACGACGCCGGTGACGCGCTGGTCGTGCACGTCGCTGGGCACCTCGTCGACGACCTCGGAGTCGAACACCACCGCGTATACGGGCGGGCAGCGCTCCATCGATCCGAGGGTCTTGTCGTAGAAGCCGCGCCCCCAGCCGAGCCGCATGCCGGTGCGGTCGACGGCCGCGGCCGGCACGACGAGCAGGTCGACGTCGTTCAGCGCGATGGGGCCGAGCAGCTCGCCGACGGGCTCGGGAAGTCCGAACAGCCCCTCGGCGATGTCGCCGTCGGGGGTCGCGACCGCCCAGTCGAGCAATCCGTCGGTGCGGGTGACCGGAAGCAGGACGCGGATGCCGCGGGCCGCGGCATCCGTCACGAACGATCGCGTGCCCGGCTCGGTCGTGGTCGACAGGAAGCACGAGATCGAGCGGGCGTCGTGTTCGGCGACGAGTGCGTCGAGCTGGGCGTGGATGCCGGCCTCGGCGCTCTCGCGGGCCGCCGCCGACAGCAGCTGCCGTCGCTCGCGCAGCTCCGCGCGCAGGGCGCGCTTCGCATCGGCGATCGCGTCGGACATGCCGTCGAGTCTACGGTGCGGTTCCCACGGGGCGTCCGACGCGGAATGGGATCGTGCGGCGCGGTCGGCATAGACTCGTGCAATGCCACACTCCCCGATCAAGGCCGTGATCCCGGCCGCCGGTCTCGGTACCCGCTTCCTCCCGGCGACGAAGGCGATGCCCAAGGAGATGCTCCCCGTCGTCGACAAGCCCGCGATCCAGTACGTCGTCGAGGAGGCCGCACAGGCCGGCATCGACGACATCCTGGTGATCATCGGGCGCAACAAGAACGCCATCTCGAACCACTTCGATTCGGTGCCCGAGCTCGAAGAGAAGCTGAAGGACAAGGGCGACACCGATCGCCTGCGTCGCGTGCTGGAGTCGAGCGACCTCGCCGACATCCACTTCGTGCGCCAGGGTGAGCCGAAGGGTCTCGGTCACGCGGTGCTGCGTGCCAAGGCCCACGTGGGCGACTCGTCGTTCGCGGTCATGCTCGGCGACGACCTCATCGATGAGCGTGACGAGCTGCTGACCACCATGATCGCCGAGCACGAGCGCACCGGCGCCGCGATCATCGCCCTCATGGAGGTCGAGCCCTCGCACATCCACCTCTACGGCGTCGCCTCGGTGGAGTCCGACGGTGGCAACGGCGTCGTCAAGGTGAACGGCCTCGTCGAGAAGCCGAGTGCGCAGGACGCCCCCTCGAACCTCGCCGTCATCGGCCGGTATGTTCTCAGCCCCGCGGTGTTCGACATCCTCGAGCGCACCAAGCCCGGCAAGGGCGGTGAGATCCAGCTCACCGATGCGCTGCAGGAGCTCGCCGCCGACCCCGACGGTCCCGGCGTGTACGGGGTCGTCTTCCGTGGCCGACGCTACGACACCGGCGATAGGGTGGACTACATCAAGGCCATCGTGCAGCTCGCGGTCGATCGCGAAGACCTCGGTCCGGATCTGCGTCCCTGGTTCAAGGAGTTCGCGGCGAACCTCTGACGCCGCCCGTTCGAGGGAGTCTCGTGGATCTGACGGCTCCCCGCGGCCATGGACCGGTGGCGATCCGGCTGGTGAAGCAGCGCGACGCGCGCGTGCTCCAGAACGAGCTGCTCGCCAACCGCAGCTGGTTGCGGCCGTGGGAGGCGACCAGCCCTGACGGCCCCGTGTCGTTCGACATGCGCGTGGGGGTGCGGCGGCTGCTGCAGCAGTACCGCGACGGTGTCGGCGTGCCGTTCGTCATGGAGTACGACGGCGACATCGCGGGGCAGCTGAACGTGTGGGGTGTCGCACGCGGATCACTCGCGTCCGCGACGATCGGCTACTGGGTGAGCGAACGGTTCGCCGGCCGCAGCATCACGCCGACCGCCGTCGCACTGGCGACCGACATCTGCTTCACCGAGATGCGGCTGCACCGCATGGAGATCTGCATCCGCCCCGAGAACCGGGCGAGCCTGCGCGTGGTCGAGAAGCTCGGCTTCCGGTACGAGGGGCTGCGTCGGCGCTTCATCCACATCGACGGCGACTGGCGCGATCACTACGCGTTCGCCCTGGTGCGCGAGGACGTGCCCGAGGGCGTGCTACAGCGGTGGGTGTCCGGTCGGGCGCCGCAGGACGCCGCGACCGTCCCCCCGGCGGACCGCCTGCACGCGTAAGGCCTGGGTACCCGGGTCCCCCTCATCGCGCGACACGCGAGCGGATGGGTGTGTCCGCACGATCACGGCGGGTTACCGTGGTCACCATGGGCGGGCAGGTACTGGGCGGGGGAGTGATCGTCCTCGTCGCTGCGGCGTTGTGGCTGGTCTATCTGCTTCCCACCTGGAACAGCAGGCGTCAGTACGACGCCGCAGAGCGCAACGCCGTGCGTCTCAATCAGGCGCTGCGCGTGCTCGCCGAGACCAGCGAGACCCCCGAGGAAGTGCGGCTCGAGCTCAACGCGCGCACCGCCGCGGCTCAGCAGAAGCTCGCCAAGCGCGCGCTCGCCGAGCGCGAGCTGGCGGCGCTCGAGGGCGCGAAGGCCGATCTGGAACGCGCCCGCACCGAGCGGGTCGCCGCGGAGGCGGCTGCACGCGTCGACGTGGAGCGCATCCGCGCCGTACGCGCATCGGCGGAGGCGGCCGCACGTTCCGAGGTCGCGGCGGCGCGTGCCCTTCCGGACGCGCGTCGTGCCCGTGCTCGCAGGCGCTTCCGGCTCGCGGCGACGTTCATGGGCGTCGTGGGCCTCGGCCTTGCCGGCTGGGGAGTGTTCGAGACGCTCACCGCCGGCGTGCAGACACTGCTGTGGACCGGGGTGGGACTGGCCGCGGCATCCCTCCTCGTCCTTCACCGGCTCTCACGGGTCGCCGCACGTGCCGTGGCTCACGCGGTGGATGCCGCCCCCCGGCGGGCGGCGGCGGTGCAGGATGTCGAGCTCGAGGCCGAGGAGCGGGCGTGGGAGCCGCGTACGCTGCCTCAGCCGCTCACCGCCTCGGCGGGTTCGCGAGCAGCCGCAGTGCTGGACGCGCAGGCGGCGCGTGCCGCACTGCGGCAGGCTGCGCTGGAGGAGGCGATGCGGACGCGTGCGGAGGAGCAGCGGCCGCCGTCGATCGACACCGCCCGCATCGCGCGGACCGCCTCGCCTGGCACCGATTACGCGCGCATGGGGTACGTCGACGACGCCGAGATCGAGGCACATGTGCGGCAGCTTCTGGAGCGTCGCGCGGCCGGCGCGTGAGGCGCGCCCGGGGCCTCCGTCGATTCGGAGCGCGCCTCGAGCCGTGATAGTGTTTTCGAGGTTCACGGGCCTGTAGCGCAGTTGGTAGCGCGCCTCGTTCGCATCGAGGAGGTCAGGGGTTCGATTCCCCTCAGGTCCACCAGAACGTGAAGAGCCCGCCGGTTTCGGCGGGCTCTTCTTCGTCAATCACGGCAGCGGCCCGTAGCCGCCGTCGCCGTCGCCCTCGGTCGTCCAGAGATGCCCCCACTGGATCCCGGAGGGCTGTGCGCACGGGTCCTCCTGTTGCGTACGGGGTGTCGTTCAGCCGGCCGCCGACACGCTAGCCCAAGACGGCGAGGCTGGTCAGTCCGGGGTCGCCTCCGCGGCGGCGCGCGCGGCCGCGGGCAGCGCGTCGACGATGCGCGACACCGCGGCCTGGTCATGAGATGCCGACACGAACCACGCCTCGAACACCGACGGTGGCAGCGACACGCCCTGCGCAAGCATGGCGCGGAAGAACGGCGGGTACCGGAACGCCTCCTGGGCCTTGACCGTGTCGTAGTCCGTCGGCGGCTCGGGGGCGAACTGGATCGAGAAGAGGTTTCCCGAGCGCTGCAGCACGTGCGTCACGCCGGCCTCGGCGAGGGCGGATGCCGCGGCCTCCGCGATCGTCGTCGCGGCGGCGTCGATGCGGGCATAGGCGGCGGCGTCGAGGTGGTCGAGGGTCGCGCGCCCGGCGGCGACGGCCAGCGGATTGCCGCTCAGCGTGCCGGCCTGGTACACGGGTCCAAGCGGCGCCAGCAGCTCCATGAGCGCCGCCGGGCCGCCGATCGCGGCGAGGGGGAGCCCGCCGCCGACGACCTTGCCGAACGTGATCAGGTCGGGCGTGAACGGCACGGGATCGATCCCGTACCAGCCGGCGGGGCCGACGCGGAAGCCGGTGAGCACCTCGTCGAGGATCAGCAGCGCGCCGTGCGCGTGGGCGATGTCGGCGAGGGCCGCGTTGAAGCCGTGCCGGGGCGGCACGATGCCCATGTTGGCCGGCGCCGCCTCGACGATCACCGCCGCGATCTCGTCGCCTCGCGCCGCGAACACCTCGCGCACCGCGTCGAGGTCGTTGTAGGGGATGACGAGCGTCTGCGCGGCGATGGCGGCCGGGACCCCCGCCGAGCCCGGCATCGCCAGCGTCGCGACGCCCGATCCCGCCTCGGCGAGCAGGCCGTCGGAATGACCGTGGTAGTGCCCGGCGAACTTGACGACGAGGTCGCGGCCGGTCGCACCGCGCGCGAGACGGATCGCGGTCATCGTCGCCTCGGTGCCCGTCGACACCAGCCGCACGCGTTCGACGGGGTGCGTCGCCGTTCCCCCGGGTTGCTGAGCCTGCCGAAGCACGCGCGCGGCGATCAGCTCGGCGAGCTCGGTCTCGCCCGGGGTGCTCGCACCGAAGCCGAGACCGTGGGCGGCGGCATCCTGAACCGCTTTCACGACGGCGGGGTGCGCGTGGCCGAGGATGGCGGGCCCCCACGAGCCGACGAGGTCGACGTACTCGCGCCCTTCGACATCGGTCACATACGGACCGGACGCCGACACGAAGAACCGGGGCGTCTCGGCGACCGAGCCGAAGGCGCGCACCGGTGAGTTCACCCCGCCGGGCATGGCTGCGCGGGCACGGTCGAATTCCTGGGCGTTGGTCGTCATCGGATCCACTCCGCAAGCTCCAGGGCCCAATAGGTCAGCACGGCATCGGCGCCGGCGCGGCGGATGCCGACCACCGACTCCTCGATCGCGCGGCGCCGGTCGATCCAGCCGTGGGCGGCGGCGGCCTCGATCATGGCGTACTCGCCCGACACCTGGTACGCCCACACCGGGACGGGACTGGATGCCGCGGCATCCGCCAGCACGTCGAGATAGCTCATCGCCGGCTTGACCATGACGATGTCGGCGCCCTCGGCGATGTCGAGGTCGAGCTCGCGGGCACCCTCGCGGCGATTCGCGGGGTCCTGCTGGTAGGTGCGGCGGTCGCCCTCGAGCGAGGACTGCACGGCCTCGCGGAAGGGGCCGTAGAAAGCGGACGCGTACTTCGCGGCGTACGCGAGGATCGGAGTGTTCGCGTGACCGGCGTCGTCGAGCGCGTCGCGTACGGCGGCGACCTGGCCGTCCATCATGCCCGACAGCCCCAGCAGCTGTGAGCCGGACTCGGCCTGGGCGATGCCCATCTCGCGGTAGCGCTCGAGCGTGGCGTCGTTGTCGACGTATCCGTGGGCGTCGAGCACGCCGCAGTGGCCGTGGTCGGTGAACTCGTCGAGGCACAGGTCGGTCTGCACGACGAGCGCGTCGCCGGCCTCGGCGACAGCGACGCGCGTGGCGACGTTGAGGATGCCGTCGGGATCGGTCGCACCGGATCCCACGGCGTCCTTGTGCTCGGGCACGCCGAACAGCATGATTCCGCCGATGCCGGCGGTTGCGGCATCCGCGACGACGCGCTTGAGCGAGTCGGTGGTGTGCTGGAGGACACCGGGCATGGACGAGATCGGCACCGGCGCGCCGGCACCCTCGCGCACGAAGACGGGGAGGATCAGCTCGGCGGGGTGCAGGCGGGTCTCGGCGACCAGGCGTCGCATGGCGGGGGTCGCGCGCAGGCGGCGGGGGCGGGCTGTCGGCGTGTGCATCACGGACGCTCCTGGGTCAGGTCGGCCGCACCGGCGGCGAGCAGTTCACGTGCGACGGCCGCCGCGACGTCGCGCGGGGCGACACCGTCCGAGTCGGCGTCGTCCGGCCAGACCGCGCCGTGGGACGAGGTGAGGATCGTGGTGCCGTCGAGGCTGTACACGCTCGCCGACAGCAGCAGGAGGCCCGCGTCGACGACGGCGCGCGCGCCGACGGGGGCGGAGCAGCCCGCCTCCAGGAGCGCGAGCACCCCACGCTCGGCCTCGACGGCGGCACGGGTCTCGGCGTGGTCGAGGGCGCGCACGAGGTCTTCGTCGCCGCGGCGCACCTCGACCGCGAGGGCCCCCTGACCGGGAGCTGTCGGCCACGCGTCGGCGTCGAGGAACTCGGTCACGACCTCGGCGCGTCCGATACGCCGGAGACCGGCGGCGGCCAGGATGACGGCATCCAGCTCGCCGCCGGTGACCTTACCCAGCCGGGTGTCGACGTTGCCGCGGATGTCGACGACGTCGAGGTCGGGGCGGCGCGCGCGCAGCTGAGCCATGCGCCGGGGCGACCCGGTGCCGACGCGGGCGCCGGCGGGCAGCTGGTCGAGCGTCAGGCCGTCACGGGCGACGAGTGCGTCGCGCGGGTCCTCGCGGGCGGGGATCGCGGCGATCACGAGCCGCTCGTGCGGCGCGGTGGGGAGGTCCTTCAGCGAGTGCACGATGATGTCGCACTCGCCCGCCTCCAGCGCGTCGCGCAGCGCGCCGGTGAACAGACCGGTGCCGCCCGCGCGCGACAGCGGCTCGTTCGAGCGGTCGCCGTCGGTGGTGATCGTGACGAGCTCGGTCGTGACGCCGGTCGCGTCGGCCAGGTCGTCGGCGAACATCCCGGTCTGGGCCAGCGCCAGCGTGCTGCCGCGGGTGCCGATCCGGAGGGCGCCGGTGGACCGGGCGTTCACGCCAGCACCTCGGCGATCTCGTCGAGCCCGATGCGGCGCCCGGTGAAGAACGGCACCTCTTCGCGCACGTGCCGGCGGGCCTCGGTCTGGCGGAGATCCCGCATGAGGTCTACCAGGTCGACGAGTTCGGGAGCCTCCAGCGCCAGGATCCACTCGTAGTCGCCCAGCGCGAACGATGCGACCGTGTTGCTCAGCACGCTGCGGTGACCGGCGCCGCGACGGCCGTGGTCGGCGAGCATCTGCCGGCGCTCGTCATCGGGCAGGAGGTACCAGTCGTACGACCGCACGAACGGGTAGACGGTGAGCCATGTCTCGGGGTCCTTGTCGCGCATGAACGCCGGGAGGTGGGTGGCCGAGAACTCGGCGTCGCGGTGCACGCCCATGACGTTCCAGACCGGCAGCAGGCTCGCGAGCGGCTCGGCGCGGCGCAGCGTCCGCAGCGCGGACTGCAGCACCTCGGGGGCGACGCCCACACCGGTGAGCCAGATCATGAGGTCGGCGTCGGCGCGCAGTCCCGACACGTCGTAGAACCCGCGGACGACGACCCCGGATGCCTCGACCTCGGCGACCGCTGCGGCCAGATCGCCCGTCGGCGCCGGTCGGGAGGGATCCCGGCGGAACACGGCCCACAGGGTGTAGCCGAGGGTGTCAGAGGAGGTCGGGGCCGGCGCGTCCGTCATAGGTCCATCTTTTCACGTGCGTCGAAGCTCCGGCCTGCGAGGGCGGGTCGAGCGCGGTTGGCTCGCCTGTCGCGAAGTGCTGCCGGGCTCGGCACTTTGCGACAGGTGAGCTGGAGGGCGGGTCGAGCGGTGCGCGAGACGCAGGTGCCCGGGTCAGCGAGCCAGCAACTCGGCCGCGGTGCGCTCGGCGTGCGCGACGATGCCCGCCAGGCCCGAGCCCGCGACCGTCTCGCCGACGACCACGACACCCGCGGAGGGAGTGGATGCCGCCGCCGGCCGCATCCACCAGACATGCGCCGCATCGACCACCGTCGGCAGCGGCACGCCCAGCAGTGTCTCGGCGTCGGCGCGGGCCGCCGCGACCGGGTCGGCCGGGGTCACGTCGTACGACAGCCGCACGACATGGCGCCCGGCGGCCGCCTCGCGCAGCCAGGCCCATTTCGCCGTTGCATGCGTGAGCGCGCGGGCGCCCACAGGTGCCCCGGCAGCCACGAGCAGGCCGGTGCCGCGGGGCGCGGCATCCAGTTCGTCCTGCTCGACCACGAGCGTGACGAGGTCGATGCGCCGGCCGGCGGCGGCGGGGGAGGCGATGCCCGGCGCCGCGACGACGACCGTGCCCGGCAGTGCGCCGACGTCGTCGACGCGGGTGTCCAGGCGCACCTCGCCCCCGAGACGCTGGAGGTCGTCGGCGAGCGCGGGCACGATGCGGTTGATGCCGCCGCGGATGCCGGCCACCGCCGCACCCGGGGGAGCCGCCGCCCGCAGCCCGGCGACCGCACCGCTCAGGGACCCGGCGTCGCGCACGGCGTCGGCCAGGCCCGGGTGGGCTCGCGCGACGGGAAGGTCGTCCGGGTGCTGCGAGTGCACGCCGTGGACCACGGGGGCGACGAGCCTGTCGAGCACGGCATCGCCGTAGCGAGACCGCACGAGAGCGCCGAGGGTCGCGGGCACCGCGCCAACGGGCTGTGCGTCGAGCTCGACCGCGCGCGCGGCGGCAGCCTGCCCGACGACGCGCACGACGTCGTCCGCCAGCGGATCCGCCGGGATGCCGAGCAGCGCTGTCGCCGGCAGCGGCACCGCGTCGCCGAGGACCGGCTGCAGCCAGGCGGGGCCCGGCGCCGGGGCCACGATGTCGTCCGCGAGTCCGAGTTCGCGCAGCACGGCAGCCACCACACCGCCGCGGACGGCGAAGCTCTCGGCGGCGGCATCCAATCCGATCCCGGCGACCTCGTGACGCGCGACGGTGCCGCCGAGCCGATCGGATGCCTCGAACACCGTCACCGCCGCGCCCGAGGCCGCGAGCCGCCGGGCGACGACGAGGCCGGCGACTCCGCCCCCGACGACGGAGAAGTCAGGCATGGGTGTGCACGAACTCCACGATGCGCGTCAGGACGGACGGGTCGGTGTCGGGCGGCACACCGTGGCCGAGGTTGAGCACGTGCGCCCGGGCGGCCTTGCCGCGCTCGAGCACGTCGACGATGTGCGCCTCGAGCACGGGCCACGGAGCGCGCAGCAGCGCGGGATCGATGTTGCCCTGCACCGAGACGCCCTGACCGAGGCGGCGCACGGCCTCATCGAGGGGGAGACGCCAGTCGACGCCCACGGTGTCGACGCCGACGTCGCGCATCGCGGCGAGGAGTTCGCCGGTGCCGACGCCGAAGTGCACGAGGGGCACGTCGAGGTCGCGCACCGCGTCCAGTGCCAGCGTCGAGAACGGTGCGACGTGCGTGGTGTAGTCGGCGAGGCTGAGGGAGCCCGCCCACGAGTCGAACAGCTGGCCGGCCGACGCGCCGGCCTCCAGCTGCGCCCGCAGGAACGCCCCGGTGATGCCCGCGCACCACGTGAGGAGCGCTGCCCAGGTGTCGGGGTCGGAGTGCATGAGCGCGCGGGTGCGCAGCTGCTCCTTGGACGGACCGCCCTCCACCAGGTACGACGCGAGCGTGTAGGGGGCCCCCGCGAACCCGATGAGCGGCGTGGTGCCGAGCTCTGCCACGGTGAGGGCGACCGCCTCGCGGATCGGGTCGAGCGCGGCGGGGTCGAGCGGGGGCAGCGACGCGACGTCGGCGGCCGTCCGCACGGGGCTCTCCAGCACGGGCCCACGGCCGGCGACGATCCGCACGTCGACCCCCGACAGGCGCACCGGGATCACGATGTCGCTGAAGAAGATGCCGGCGTCGACACCATGGCGGCGCACCGGCTGCAGCGTGATCTCGCTCGCGAGCTCGGGGTTCAAGCAGGCGTCGAGCATGTCGGTGCCCACGCGCAGTTCGCGGTACTCCGGCAGGGAACGGCCCGCCTGCCTCATGAACCAGACCGGCGTCACCGCAGGCCGTTCGCCCCGATACGCACGTATCAGTGCGGGGGGATCGTTTCTCTGAAGGACGGAAGGGTGAGAGTCATGCAACGTCACACGTTAAGATTAGAGTCGTGCTCCTCTGTCTGACCGCGAACCAGCGGAACGCGAGCCTCGACGTCCTGGAGCGTCTCTCGGTGGGGGCGCCCACGGCCACGCGCGCGCTCGTGCAGGACGAGATCTTCGTCTCCGGTGCTGTCGTGCTGGCCACGTGCAGCCGATTCGAGGCGTACCTCGACATCGACGAGCCCCTCACCGGCGGCGAGGCGGTCGCGGTCGAGTCGGTCGTCGAGGCGATGGCCCAGGCGTCGGACGTGTCGCCCGATCTGCTGCGCGCGTCGGTCGCGGTGCATCAGGGCGCGGATGCCGCGGCCCACCTGTTCGCGGTCACCAGCGGCCTGGAGTCGGTCGTGGTCGGCGAGGACGAGATCTCCGGCCAGGTGCGTCGCGCCCTCGAGGACGCGCGCACGGACGGCCTCACCAGCGGTGAGCTGGAGCGGCTGTTCCAGAAGGCCACCCACACCAGCCGCGGCGTGCGCAACCGCACGCAGCTGCGCGGCGCCCATCGCTCGCTCGTGCGCCTCGCGCTCGAGCTGGCCTCCAGTCGTGTCGCCGACTGGGCGGCCGCGCGCATCGTGCTGGTCGGCACCGGGCGGTACGCCGCGCGCACCGTCGACGCGCTGCGCGCCCGCGGCGCCGGCGACGTCCACGTGTTCTCTCCCTCGGGCCGGGCCGAGGGCTTCGCCGTGCAGCGCGGGCTGCTGCCGGTCGCCGACTTCGCCGCCGCGGCCGCTCAGGCCGATGTGGTGATCACGTGCACCGCCGACGCGGTGGTCCACGCCGATGCGTTCGTGCCGGGCCGCCGCATGCTCGTGATCGACCTGGGTCTGCCCCGCAACGTCGACCCCGCCGTCGGCGAGGTGGCCGGCGTCGAGCTGCTGGACCTCGAGACCATCCGCCTGCACGCGCCGCTGGAGGAGTTCAGCGCCCACACCGATGCGCGCGCGATCGTCGGCGACGCGGCGACCGAGTTCGCCGCCGACCGCGAGGCCGGCCCCGCGATCACGGCCCTGCGCGGCGAGGTGCTCAAGGTCGTCGACGACGAGATCGCCCGCGCCCGTGCGCGCGGCGCCGGCGACGACGTCGAGGCGGCGCTGCGGCACCTCGCGGGCGTCCTGCTGCACAAGCCGTCGGTGCGCATCCGTGAGCTCGCCGTGGAGGGGCGCATCGACGACGTCCGCGGCGCCCTCGAGCTGCTGCACGGCCTGTCGGTCGAGATCCCCGGCGCCGGCGACGACGAGCTCTGGGCCACCGCGTAACCCTTCCCTTCGCGACGGTCGGGGCGTTTCGTCTCGCTCGTACCTCGCTCACTCAACAACCGGTGCGCGGAGAGCGAAGAGCGCAAGTCGCGCGCAAGGCGAGCAAGTGGACGCAAGAAATATACGGAAACACGCAAGATAGCAACGAATGCTTGAGAACTTCCGCGCTCTCGCTCTAGATTGAGCGCGAGCGGGCACCGTCGCCCGTCCCGCCCCGGATGAAGCGAGTCGATGATGACACGACCCCGAACTCTCGTCGCGGCTGTGGCCGCGGCATCCCTCACCCTCGGAATGGCGATGACGGCGTCGGCCGCCGTCGCCGCACCGCCGGCAGGGAACCCGTCTGCGCCGGTCGTGACGCGCGCGGCGATCGATCCAGCGCTCGTCGCCGGACGCGGTGCCGATGTCGCCTTCCTCGAGCAGGAGGCCGAGAACGCGGTGACGAACGGCACGGTGATCGGCCCGGGGCGCGAGGCGTACACGATCGAGGCCGAGGCATCGGGGCGCAAGGCCGTGCGGCTGGCGCCCGGTCAATACGTCGAGTTCACGCTGCCGGCCACGGCCAACGCGCTGACCGTGCGCTACAGCATCCCGGATGCGCCGAACGGTGGTGGGCTCACCGCCCCGCTCACCGTCCAGGCCGGCACGCAGCGCGCCACGATGCAGCTGACGTCGCAGTACTCGTACCTCTACAACCAGTACCCGTTCACGAACGACCCGAACGCGGGCCTGCTCCACGCCGACTGGTGGCTCGCCGAGTGCGGCTGTGTGCCGCAGTTCGATCAGCCCGACTTCGTGCCGGCCAAGCCGTTCCGGCCGATGAAGTTCTACGACGAGCAGCGCCTGCTCCTGCTCAAGCCCCACAAGGCGGGCGACAAGATCCGCCTCACCGCGTCTGCGGCGGTCCCCTGGACGGTGATCGACCTCATCGACACCGAGCTGGTCGGTCTGCCTCACGTCAAGCTGAAGGCGTCGAACGTGCTGCTGTTCGGTGCCGACCCGACCGGTCGCAAGGACTCCGCGCCGGCGATCGACAAGGCGATCGCGCTGGCCAGGAAGACCGGGCTGAGCGTGTACCTCCCGCCCGGGACCTACCGGGTCGACCGCCACATCGTGGTCGACGACGTCACGATCGAGGGTGCGGGCACCTGGTACACGAAGATCGTCGGGCGCGAGGTCGCCCTCGCCCAGTCCGCGCCGGACGGCTCGACCCACACCGGAGTCGGGTTCTACGGGAAGGATGCCGCCGACGGAGGCAGCACCGACGTGCACCTGTCGGGCTTCTCGATCATCGGCGACGTGCGCGAGCGCATCGACACCGACCAGGTCAACGCGATCGGCGGCGCGTTCCACGACTCGTCGTTCTCGGACCTGTACATCCAGCACACGAAGGTGGGCATGTGGTTCGACGGCCCGATGTCGAACGTCACGGTGGAGCGCAACATCATCGTCGACCAGATCGCCGACGCACTGAACTTCCACATCGGGGTCACCGACTCGGTCGTGCGGCACAACTTCGTGCGCAACTCGGGCGACGACGGCCTCGCGATGTGGGCGGAGTCGAAGGATGGCACGACGCCGACCAACGCGCGCAACACGTTCGAGCGCAACACGGTGCAGACCCCGAACCTCGCCAACGGCATCGCGATCTACGGCGGCACCGACAACACCGTGGCGGGCAACCTGGTCGCCGACACGATCCGCGAGGGCAGCGCCCTGCATGCCGGATCGAGGTTCGGAGCGCACCCGTTCGCGGGCACGCTGGCCTTCCGCGACAACACGACGGTGCGCGCGGGCACGCGCGAGCTCAACTGGAACATCGGGCTCGGCTCGCTGTGGGTGTACGCCCTGGAGGGCTCGATCTCGGGCATCCACGTGACCGGCGACCACTACTTCGACAGCACGTACAACGCGATCCTGCTGGTGTCCGAGTGGGGAGTGAAGGACCTCTACTCCCTCGACGACGTGAGCTTCACCGATGTCCGGGTCGACGGCACAGGCACCTCGGTGCTGAGCGCGCGCGTGAAGGGCGGGGCGTCGTTCCGGAACGTGGATGCGCGGGGCGTCGGCGCCGTCGGCATCAACAACTGCGGCTCGTTCGGGTTCCCGCCCACCGGTTCGGAGTTCGCGGTGACCGACCTCGGCGGAAACGACGGCGGCGGCACCACGGGTCCGTGGCTCGCGGCGTGGGAGCTGCCGAACACCATCACATGCGACGACCGTCCGCCGGTGGTCGCACCGCCCGCACCGTCGCCCTGGGTGCAGCCCTGACCCGGCGCCGGTGAGGAGGTGATCATTCTAAAGAAAGCTTGCGAAAGAAGTCTTTAGAATCTAGAGTCGTCGACATGACCACCGACGAACAGCCGTTCCCGCGCCAGGCGCGGCGTGAGCGGATCACCGATCCGGAGCGGATCCGGGCGCTCGCGCATCCGGTGCGCATCGCGCTGCTGGACTATCTGAACGACGTCACCGAGGCGACGGCGACGCAGTGCGCGGAAGCGGTGGGGGAGTCGCCGGCGAGCTGCTCGTTCCACCTGCGCACGCTGGAGAAGTACGGCTACATCGAACGCGCCGAACGTCGGGGCCGTGAGAAGCCGTGGCGCGTGCGGACGGCGGACTTCGACATGCGGCCCGACCCCGAGGTCCCCGGATCGCTGCCGGCGGTGCAGGCGGTCGCGTCGATGGGGCTGGAGTCGGAGTTCCTGCGGGCCACCGATTGGTTCGCGCGCATCGACCGCGAGAGCGACGAGTGGGTGCAGGCCACGACCTTCACCCGGTCGGCGTTCTGGGCGACCGCCGAGGAGCTGGCGCAACTGAGCCGCGACGTCCAGGAGCTCACCAGCCGGTTCGCGGGGCGTCACGCCGATCCGTCGAAGCGGCCGGAGGGTGCGCGGTACTCGCGCTTCTTCGCCGTCGTCAACCCCGAACCGGAGGCGGACCGATGACCCGCGGGCTGCACCTTCCCGTCGCGTGGTCGGCGCCCGGGTTCCCGCGGCTCGCGGGGGCATGGGTCGCGACCAATCTCGGCGACAGCGCCCTGTACCTCATGATCGCGGTGTGGGTGAAGGAGCTCACGGGCTCCGACGTCGCCGCCGGCTTCGTGTTCGTGGCGCTCGGCGTTCCTGCGATCCTCGCGCCGTTCATCGGCATGCTGGCCGACCGGATGCCGCGCCGCCGCCTCCTCGTGATCAACAACGCCGCGCTGGTGCCGGTGCTGCTGACGCTGCTGCTGGTGACAGGCGCGGACCAGCTGTGGCTCGTGTACGCCGTGGTCGTCGTCTACAGCGCGGCCGGTTACGTGACTGCTTCGGCGCAGTCCGGCATCATCCGGGCGATGCTGCGCGACGACCAGCTCGCCTCCGGCAACGGACTGCTGTCGACCATCGACAACGCGCTGCGACTCGTGTCGCCGCTCATCGGCACCGCGCTGTACGTCTGGCTCGGCGCGCCGGCGGTGATCGTGCTGACCGCGTCGTGCTTCGCGGTCGCGGCGGTCATCGTCGCGGGGCTGCCGGTCGGTGCTGCGGCGCCTGTGCGCGAGCCCGGGCGCGGCTACTTCCGCGAGCTCGCGGCCGGGTTCGAGTACCTGTTCGCGCCGCAGAGCCTGCGCGTGGTGACGATCGCGGTCGCCATCGGATTCGGCGCCACCGGTCTGCTGAACATCGTGGTGTTCCCGGCGCTCGACGCGATGAGCGCCGACCCCGCCGCGATCGGCGTGCTCGTGCCCATCCAGGGAGCGGGCGCCGTGATCGGCGGCGTGCTGTCGGCGACGCTCGTGACGCGCTGGGGCGAAGGGCGCACCGCTGCGCTGGGACTGCTGCTCATCGCGGCCGGGAGCGTGCCGTTCGCGTTCGGCTCGGTCGTCGCCGGCGGGGTCGGCATGTTCGTGCTGGGCCTGGGTATTCCGCCGACCGTGGTCGCCTTCGCGACGCTGCGTCAACGGCTCACTCCCGACGCACTGCAGGGCCGCACCGGCGCCGCGGGCAGCATCGTCATCAACCTGCCGCAGACCCTGGCGTCCGTCCTCGGCGCGGGCCTGCTCGCCGTCGTCGACTTCCGCGTGCTCATCTGGGTGTCGGTGGCCGCGGTGGTGCTCGGTGCGGCGACGGCGCTGCTGGCACGGCGCGTCGCGGTGGTGCAGCCCGCCGCGGCGTGAGGACGAAGGGATGCCGCCACCGGCCCCGGTGGCGGCATCCCTGTCTTCCCGATCATGCGGACTCGCCCACGCTCGCGCGCTCGTGCGGCTGGGCCGCCGGCACCACGAGTCTCGTCGCCGGACCCGTCAGCGCGCGCAGGGCGTAGAGGATCGTCGCGAGGTCGACGCCCTCCTGGATCAGGGCGCCGGCAACCGCCGGGATCACCCCCGTCGTGGCGACGAGCATCAGCCCGATGCTCAGCGCGATGCCGATCCAGATCGCCGTGTACGCGACGCGCAGGGTGTGGCGTCCGATCGAGACCGCGTCGGCGATGCCCACGAGCGAGTCCTTCAGCACGACGGCGTCGGCGGCCTCGCCGGCGGCGGTCGAACCCTTCGCACCCATCGCGATCCCGATGTCCGCCGCCGCGAGCACGGGGGCGTCGTTGACGCCGTCGCCGACCATCATCACGGGGCGCGGGCGCATCTGCGCCGCCAGGTGCACCTTCTCAGGGGGCAGCAGCTCGGCGTGCACGTCGGTGATCCCGACGACTCGGGCCACAGCATCCGCGGTCGCCCGGGCATCGCCGGTCAGCATCGCGATCCGCTCGATGCCGGTGCTGCGCAGCCAGCTGACGACCGCGGCCGACTCGGGGCGCGGATCGTCGGCGAGCACCAGGGTTCCGGCGAACCGCCCGTCCACAGCGACGTAGGCTACCGCCTCGCCCTCGTGGATGCTGCGCCGCACCGTGTCGGGCGCGAGCGAGGCGACATACGCCGGCTTGCCGACCACGACGCTGCGCCCGTCGATCTGCGCCGTCACGCCGTTGGTCGCCACCTCGTGCGCCTCGACGGCGGAGTGGAGCTGGATGCCGCGGGCCGCAGCCGCGCGGCGGATCCCGTCGGCGAGCACATGGCTGGAGTACTGCTCAGCCGAGGCCGCCAGCGCGAGAAGCTCGTCGTCGCCGAAGCCCGTCGCCGGCTGGACCGCCACGAGGTCGGGGCGCCCCTGGGTGAGCGTGCCGGTCTTGTCGAACGCGGCCGAGCGGATGCGGGCGAGCTGCTCGATCACCGCACCGCCCTTGATGATGATGCCCGCCTTCGCCGCGCGCGAGAGGCCGCCGAGGAACGCCACCGGCGCCGCGATCAGCAGCGGGCACGGTGTCGCGAGCACCAGCACCTCGGCGAACCGCGTCGGATCGCCCGAGATCGCCCACGCCGCGCCCGCGATCACGAGCGACACGGCCGTGAACGGGATCGCGAAGCGGTCGGCGAGCCGCACGGTGGGCGCACGGTCGTCCTGCGCCTGCTTCACGAGTTCGACGATCTGCTGGTACTGGCTGTCGGCACTGCGGCGCAGGGCGCGGATGCGCACCGCGCGGGAGCCGTTCACCGACCCCGACAGCACCTCTTCGCCCGCCGAACGGCTCACCGGCAGGCTCTCGCCGGTGAGCGACGACTCGTCGAACGAGCCGTCGTCGCTCAGCAGCGCGCCATCGACCGGCACGATCTCGGCGGGCCGCACCAGCAGGACGTCGCCGACACGCACGTCGGCGGCATCCGCGTCCTGCACCTCGTCGCTTTCGGACTGCGGGTGCACGAGGACGTGCGCGATCTGCGGCGAACGGTCCAGCAGCGAGGTCAGCTCGCGCTTGGCGCGGCGGCTGGCGTAGTCCTCGAGCGCTTCGCCGCCCGACAGCATCAGCACGATCACGAGCGATGCGACGTACTCGCCGACGGCGAGCGTCGCGATCATCGCGACGACCGCCAGCACGTCGAGTCCGACATGGCCGCGCAGCACGTCGCGGACCATGCCGATGAGCGTCCACGCGATGACGAGACCGACGTACACGATCGCGATCCACTTCGTGGTGCGCTCGTATCCGGCCGCGCCGAGGGCCAGAACGACGATGAGCACGACGATCGTGAGCCACACGATCGGGAACCGCACGAACCAGCGGAGGAACCTCATGCGTCACACCCTGGCACAGCCGGTCCTGGCCGGGGTCAGCCGGCGAGCTCGTGCAGCAGGAACGCGCCCAGGAACCCGATCGTGGCCCAGAGGCCGGTCAGCGCATGCTGCTCGTCGAAGGCCTCGGGGATCATCGTGTTGCAGACCATCGCGAGCAGTCCGCCCGCGGCGATCGTCGTGATGAGCGCGATGAGGTTCGGCGGGGCAGCCTGGAAGGCCGCGAACCCGACCATCGAGGCCGCCACTGTCACCAGCGCGATGCCGACCCACAGCAGGGCGACGAACCGTCCCGTGCTGCCGCCGCGCTTGAGGGCCGCCGTCGATCCCAGTCCCTCGGGGAAGTTGCTGATCGCGATCGCGGCGACGATCGGGATGCTGATCCCGCCCTGCAGCACAGAAAGGCCCATCACGATGGACTCCGGGATGCCGTCGATGAGCGCTCCGATCGCGATCACGAGGCCGGCGCTGCTCGCCGCGCCGG